>Ga0208373_1003783_pt1 | contig 14430 bp, 16 predicted proteins | sample RifOxyC2_FD_184036 | JGI IMG/M metagenome (GOLD analysis project Ga0208373, IMG submission 184036) | Soil microbial communities from Rifle, Colorado - Rifle Oxygen_injection C2 (SPAdes) | ecosystem: Environmental > Terrestrial > Deep subsurface > Rock core/Sediment | place: Rifle, Colorado...
TTCAGGTTTCCGGAAGCGACCAGATTAACAACGGCATAGCTTATTTTTCCCGTGGTTTTCATCTGCACATTGCGCGGCTTCTCAGGGGCCAGTGATTCAACTTCCTCGGCGAACTTCTCAAGCAGCTTTGATTTCTTCACCCTTGGCTTTGAAATCCTCGCCTTCCTTAGTATTATCAGGGTCGCTCTTGGTAAAAAGGTTTTCGTAAAGGCGGACTTCCGCGTCTATTGCGTGACCGGCTGATACCCAGTGCAGCGTTCCCTGCACCCTTCTGTTGTCTGGGGTGCCGCCCCCGCGTGACTGCGGGTCGTGCTTGCAGTGCAGTTCAAGAATCTCGCCGGTTTTTTCATCCTTTATAACTTTTTCAAGCGTGATGTAGTAGGCGTGTTTAAGCCGGACTTCCTGGCCTGGAGCCAGCCGGAAGAACTTTTTCGGCGGGTCCTCGCGGAAATCTTCTCTTTCAATGTAGATTGTTTTTGAGAACGGTATTTTTCTCGTGCCTGCTGATGGGTCTTCAGGGTTATTCTCCGCGTCAAACTCTTCAACCTGGCCGTCAGGATAAGTGGTGATTACTACCTTGATTGGGTCCAATACCACCATCACTCTGGGCGCGGTTTTGTTCAAGTCTTCCCTTATACAGTGTTCAAGCAGGGCAAGGTCAACCGTGCTGTTTGATTTGGCTATGCCTATGCGGTCACAGAAATCCCTTATTGAACCGGAGGTGTAACCGCGCCTGCGCAGGCCTGATATAGTAGGAAGGCGAGGATCGTCCCACCCGCTCACAAATTTATTCTGCACAAGTTCAAGCAGTTTTCGCTTGCTCATAACGGTATAGGTGAGGTTCAGCCGGGCGAACTCAATCTGACGGGGATGGCAGTCGATGGTTATATTGTCCAGCACCCAGTCGTATAACGGGCGGTGATCCTCAAACTCAAGAGAACACAGCGAGTGGGTGATTTTTTCAATAGCGTCAGAGACAGGGTGAGCGTAATCATAAGTTGGGTAAATACACCATTTATCTCCGGTCCGGTGGTGCGTTGCGTGCTTGATGCGGTAAATGACCGGGTCGCGCATGTTCAGGTTCGGGTGAGCCATGTCTATTTTAGCGCGGAGAGAACATTTGCCGTCCGGGAACTCGCCTTTTTTCATTTTTTCAAACATGGCGAGATTTTCTTCCAGCGAGCGGTTCCGATAGGGGCTGTTTTTACCGGGCTCGGTTAAAGTGCCGCGGTACTGCCTGATTTCATCAACGTTCAGGTCGCAGACATATGCCTTGCTTTTATTTATGAGTTCAACGGCGTATTTATAGATCTTTTCATAATAGTCCGAAGCATAATAAAGGTGCTTGCCCCAGTCAAAACCCAGCCATTTCACGTCTTCCATTATGGAATCAACGTATTCCACGTCTTCCTTGACGGGGTTTGTATCGTCAAAGCGCAGGTGGCAGAGGCCGTTATAGTCGCCTGCGATGCCGAAGTTGATGCAGATAGCCTTTGAATGGCCTATGTGCAGATATCCGTTGGGTTCAGGAGGGAAGCGGGTTTCAACATGCCCGCCGTTCTTGCCGGCCTTGATATCTTCGTCAATGAATGTCCTGATGAAATCTTTTGTTTCGCCCATGTTTTAATAATATAACACTTTACTCTTAAAGTCAAATCAATGACAATAACTTGTATTTTTGAATAAAAAAGTATAACATATACCATTCAAAACAGCAAAGAGGAGCGAAAATGCCGAAAAAGATAATAGCGCTGGTTGAGGGTGACGGTTCCGGCCCGGAAATGATGGCGGCTGCCGTAAAAGTTGCCGTAGAAGCAGCCAAAAAAGACGCTTTTGAGCTTGAATTCATTGATACGCCCATGGGTTGGAACGCCTACCTGAAACACGGCGATACTCTGCCTAAAAAGTCCCTGGATAAGGCGCTGGAACTGGGAATTGTTTTTTTTGGTGGCGTTGGAGATCCGAAACACGATAGCACTATCGGTATGGAAAAACCGGAAATGTCCCCGGAAACCAAGGTGCTGATCACTTTGCGCAAGAAAATGGGCCTCCTGCTGAATTTCAGGCCGGTGATATTTTACAAGGCTCTGGCGGACATAGCTCTGGTCAAACAGGAAATGATACCGGATTCAGGCATCCAGCAAATCTGGATAAGGATGCTTCTTGAAGACAGTTATTTCGGGACTCAGGATTTTATCAATGATTTTCCAGCTGAAACAGTTAAAAAAATAGGCATTAAGCTCAAGAACCAGGTTCGGGGGGACGAGGAAATTGTCGGTGACCTGGCCTATTACCGCAAAAGCACGCTTGAAAAATACTTCCGCACAGTGTACAAATACGCCAGGGAAGTAAAACTTCCCGTAATCTCAATAGACAAATCAAACATCATGGCTCGCTATGTTCTCTGGCGCAGGGTTGCCGACAGGATCGGAAAACAGGAATTCCCTGATGTCAAGCTTACTCACAGGCTGGTTGACAGCGCCAATTCTATGCTTTTCACCCCTGCGGCCTTCCACAGCGTGATTGCCTGCGGTAATGAGCACGGGGATATAATTTCCGACGGAGCTGCCGCGGCGCTTGGCAGCATGGGCATGATGTGCAGCTCAGCCATTAACCCCGACACCAACGAAGCGATGTTTGAAAGCGGGGCTGGAACGGCACCCGCGCTGGCTGGCAAAGATAAGGCCAACCCGATAGGCAGGATACTTACAGGGGCAATGATGCTAAGGCATATAGACGCAAAGAAAGGAGCCGCGGCCATTGAAAAATCCGTAAATAAAGTTCTTGGGGCCGGTTACCGGACGGCAGACCTGGTCCGCAAGGGCGATAAAAACATGAAACTTGTCGGCACAAAAGACATGGGTGCCGCGATAATTGAAAATCTTTAATTTGGGAGGAAAAATGAGGATTTTATTAAGCTCTTTGTTTATGTTGGGTTTATTGTTCCAGTCAAACGTTTATGCTAAAGAGGGGGCGGGAAAAATGGAAGCAGGTAAAAAAGTACTGGTTGTGGTATATTCACGCACGGGCAACACCGAGCGAGTGGCAAATGAGGTAGCCGCGGCCCTGGGCGCGGATGTGGAAAAGCTGGTAGACAAGACAAACCGTTCAGGTTTCTTCGGTTTTATATATGGCGGCAGGGACGCGATGAAGCAGAGAGAAACGGAACTTGAGCCAATCAAGTCAGATGTTTCAAAATACGCGCTTGTTATCCTGGCGACGCCGATTTGGGGCGGGAAAATGACTCCGGCAATAAGGACTTACATAAACAAGAACAAGGATAAATTCAACACGATTGCATGTTTCACCACCGCTGGCGGCGACACCGGCGAGAAAACACTGGCTGCGATAGAAGAACTTTCAGGCAAGAAAGCTCTTGCTGTGCTGGGGTTGAACAAAAAAGACATCAAAAACGAAGCGGTATACAAGGAAAAGCTGAATAAATTTATTGAAGGGTTGAAGAAGTAAAGCGCTTGTCGTAGAAATACAGCGCCAGGTTTACGATTATCAAAACAATAAAACCCGCCAGGCCGGTAATACCCACAGTCAGGTCGTTCCCGCCCTTAACCATTATTATGGCAAGCCCGTATGTCGCATTCAGCGTGCCGTGGCAGATAGAAGCGGCTATCACGGATTTTGATTTTATCCTTATATAACTGAATATGGGTGCAAGCAGAATGCACCATAGTATCATCATAAGCACTCCGAATACCGGGTGCTGGTTGTAATTGTGCCCTTTTAAAATAAGCGGCGCGTGCCACGCGCCCCAGATAGCGCCGGTAATCAGTGCTGCCTTCCAGAAACCTAAAGAAGAAAATTCATTCTGAAGAAAACCTCTCCAGCCAAGCTCTTCGCCGAAACCAGCGACAGCGTTTATTGTAACACCTGCCAGAAGCCCCTGCGCCAGCCCTATCCATATCGGATGAACCGGCATTGTGGCGAATGAATCCCTCATTGCCTGCGCCTGTTCCGGCGTTATAAACGCCGCCATTCTTTCAAACATGCCTTCCATGGACGGGGAATACTCAATCCCCGGCATAAGCAAGCTAACCCCAAAAGTCGCGAAAGCGATGATGGGCGGCAAAAGCCAACCAACCAGCCACCACCAGTTCAACTTAAAAGAAATCCCCAGCGGTTCTTTCAGGGGTTCCCTATAAATAAGCTTCTGTACAATTATCGCCACTGCCATCGGTGTAAGCATGTAACCGGTGACTATGAAGTAATAAGGCGCGGTGTTCGGTTTCCCGCCAAGCGTAAAAAACGCTATGGCCGCGGCCCAGCAGGCAGTAAAAGTAAGCCCTATAAACAAATAAACCTTCTTTAAATTAATCTGCATAGCACTATTATACAAAATTATATGGTTGCGGGTTGAGCCAAGGCTGAACAGGGTGAAGTCCTGAAAAACCATACAATGTATTTTTTGGGGTGGCGAAATCCCGCCATTTCGAAATGGCGGGGAACTTTTTTCGCACTTTCACGTCTATTAGGGTGAAATTTGAAATATTACATCTTAATAAAAGGAAAAACAAATGCTGGTTACCGACAGAAATAAATACAAAATCATCAAGCTGAAAGTTGTTATTGGGCTGTTCCTTGCAATGTTATCCAGTGCTGGCGGGTATTGCGAAAGCGGAGAAAGCGCGGCGTCAAAAAAATTGCGCGAGGAAATAATTAAAAAAGCCATGCGCAGGAATTATGACCAAAAGACAGGTGTGGAAAATGCTTACAACCAGGCATTGGAAGATTACAGCAAAAAAAACTATCTCAGGGCCACGGACGGATTTAAAATGGTGAAAAACGAAAGGGTGTCTTACAAGAACACAAGTTTTTACTTGTCTGATATAAAGAAAACAATGAAAAAATCAGCCAAAGATGAATCAACAACGGAAATCGAGAAAACAGCTTATGCTAAGGCGTATCTGGCTTATTATGAAGGAGATTTGCAAGAAAGCCTGAACCAGTGGGAGAAAATAATATGCCTGGACCAGGAAAACCCGGAAATTAAAGAATACCTGGAAAAAACAAAAAAGTTTGTATACGAAATGGATTTTGACAAAAAAATGTCGGAAATAGATAACGCTGCGTCTGAGCAATATAAGAAGAAGGATTACATTTCAGCCGTAGACAGCTGGGAAAAAATGATAGAATCAGCTAAAAAAGAAAACGCGGCATCATCTTTTGACTGGATAACAAAAGCCAGGAGGCAGATTGAGCTGGCCCTGGAACAAGTCAAAAAAATGCGGGAAGCGGCAAAAAAAGCGGATAATTCCAAAAAAGAAAGAACCGCTAAAGTTGAAAAAGCAGCCGTTGACGTAGAATCCGCGGAAAAGTACTACAACCAAGGCCTTGTGTGTTACGCCCAGGGCAAAATAACTGACGCGATAAGGCTGTGGGACCTATCCATTCGTTTGAACCCAGAACACCCGAAAGCGAAAAAAGCAAGGGAAACGGCAGAAAGTGAAATCGCCAGGGCGGAAACGAAATGAAAAAAGTACTAATCACTTTAACGCTAATATGCATTCCTGTCATTAATTCAGTTGCTGAAAGCCTTGTTGAAGTATCGGTTGAAATAGCCGAAGTAAACAATAACAAGGCCAGGGAACTCGGGATAAAATGGATCGACGAAGTTAAAACAGGAGAGATTTCCCAGTCAATGCAGGGCTATACCCCGGACACCATGGTTGTAAAGAACGCGGGGCTTCCCGCTCTGATAGGCGCGAATGACTGGTACAGGTACTCGGCCTTTACCGCTGATGTAAAGCTATTAGCGGAAAAAGGCGCCGCTAAGATCATGTCAAAGCCGAAACTGCTGACAAAAAGCGGATCAACCGCGCGTTTCCTGGCCGGCGGTGAAATACCTATAGTCGCTACAGGTGTTTCCGGGGGCAGTATTCAGTGGAAGGAATACGGGATAAGCCTGAGCGTGACGCCGGTTGTGGGGCCTGACAATAAAATATCGACGAACATGATTGCGGAAGTCAGCCGGCTTGACTGGTCAAACAAGGTTGGAACCATGCCTGCCATGGCTACCCGTAAGGTGTCATCCGATGTCGACCTGAAAAGCGGCGAAACGATATCTGTGGCGGGGCTTATTGAAACAAAAAAAGAGACCAAGAAAACAGGGATTCCCCTGCTTGTGGATATTCCAATCCTGGGAATCCTGTTCGGAAGGCATTCTACACAGGACGTAGAGACAACCGTGATGATATTTGTTACCCCAAGGATAGTGCGCCAATGAGAAAAATATTAAGGGAAGAAAAAGCGCAGGCAATTGCGGAATACGCGTTAGTAGCATTTTTCCTTATTTTCATCTGCTGGGTCAGTGTAAAACTGTTCAGTGACTCGCTGGGCAGCTATATTAATAAGGTGGCGGATAAAAGGACCGGGACGGCCGGGATTTTGCCATGAATAAAATAAAAAAAGAATCAGGACAGGCGGTTTTGGAGACATTCGTTGTATTAATCGTTTTAATCCCCGCGATTTTTGCAGTAATCCAGCTGTCAATTATCGCTTTTGGCGCTATAGCCGCTTATGACGCGGCCCAGTCGGCAAACAGGTCGGCTATTATTCAAAGCAATGACAATTTCGCCAAACAAAATGCCGCACTTTCCGGAATATATGTTATGTCCACGCAGATATCTGGCGCCAACAATATAATACCGGGTACAGTTGACACGTGCACTGTTATTCCTGCGGGAAAACAGATGACTGACCATGAAGGCAACAGCATATATGCTTACGATGTGACCCAGAACTATTTGCAGAAGATAATGTTCTCGTCACTCGTAAACCCTCTGCCCGGCAGTCAGTATTTCAGCGGGGGAATAAATGTGATGAGTTGCAGTGCTAACAGCAGGATGGTCAGGAGCCCCGATCCCACATACCGTACAAAGGCATATTCAAATGCGAATCCCTGGTAAAAGGCCGTTTAAAGATTGCAGGTATCAAAAAGGACAGGTTATGCCTCTATTCGTAATGTGCATATTTGTATTATGCCTGTTCTGGTTTGCCCTGATAAACCTGGGCAAGCTGGTGAAAGACAGGATGATGATGCAGAATGCCGCCGACAATGCCGCGGTGAGCGTGGCCGTGATGAGAGCGAGGGGGTTAAACGCGATGGGGGCGATCAACGCATACCTCGGTCTGCCGGGAGTTGCCCTTGGTGGCAATGTGCCAGCGGATATAAGCCATGTAATAATCCCATGTTCAAACCACGGCGGGCTTGTGTCGATTTGTAACTGCCAAGCTAAGAAGGCCGAAACAATGATTAGGGGTTTAGTAAGATTACAGGAACACATGAATATGACTTACGGTGGTGGCACTACTCAACTTGTTGCTGAAAAAGTAGCCAGGAATCAGGAATTCGATTTTCAAGGCAATCCCTCAGGAGCGGATGGTATTCTGGTAGATCCTGGAGCTTTTTCATTACATTTAAATAGGAATATGGGAGAAATATGGTATTGGGGTACAATGTGGCTTAATATACCATTTTGCGGCCCGGAATTGTTTCTTCTTCCTCCGCAAGTAAAGGGAATTCTGGTTAACAAAAAAGACGGCAAAAGATGGCTCGAACAGAGAAGTGATTTCCATAAACAGAGAATAAAGATCATCGCGTACAAAAATGCCGGGTCGGATTCGAACAAGGGTTACCCTTTTGCCGGCAAACTACTGGGATTGGGGAATAAGTGGTTTGATACAAGGGCTATAGCTGCCGCGGCGGCTTATAATACCAAGGGGGCAATGTTCCCGACATCCGGTGACGGTAATTATCCTGCCGCGGCATTAATAAAATATTTTGAAGCCTGCACCGGAGGGTGGGAGGCGCACCTTGTGCCTTCAACCCCGGAAACCAGGCATTAAAAAAATGAAAATAAAAAACGGACAGGCCCTTGTTGAATTTGCGCTGTTGTTACCGGCGCTTATAATGATCCTGATCTCAATCTGCTGGTATTCAAGGGTTTTAATCACCCGCCAGCAGCTGGTTATAGCGGCCAGATACGGCACGGACCTTATAAGGCATATGAATATGAACGAGGCTGAAGTGTCAGATGAAATCAAAAATTACTTTAAATTCGCGAATGTCCGGAAGCTTGATACGAACAGGCTGGCAATAAAGGTAAAAATTTCGCCTGCTACGCCCCCTCCGGACATGAATCCTCCTGCCAGCTGGGTGGAAGTAAACTACAAATTTTACCTGCCGGCAATGTTTGGGGGCAAGGAATTCTGGGTCTCAGGCAGGTCTGAAGTCTTGAACGATACCCTGACGATATTTTATGAAAACCATTCTTAAAAGACGTAAAAGAAGGAGGTGATATAAATGAAAAGAATCCTGATGTGTTTAGTCATGGCGGCATTTGCCCTTGGTTTATCGGGGCAGGTTTTTGCCCAGGAAAAAGCCAAAAAGTATACCGGCCAGGTAGTGTCAGTTGACGCCAGCCAGATCACAGTCAAAAGCAAGTCAAAAAGAAGCGAGACGTTCTCGATTGACGAAAAAACCGTTCTTAAAAGATCGAAGAAACCAGTGCAGGTATCTGAGATTACAGCGGATGACAAGGTTACCGTGAAGTACAGAGTGGAGGCCGAGAAAAAGACCGCTATCAGTATTACAGTGTTCAAGAAGAAAGCGTAAAGTGACAAAATTGTTTGGTATGGAGAAAGGAGGGGGCGCTGATGCGCCCCTCCTTCTCCAATTTGATTTGAAAAAAAACGGAGGATAAATAAATGAGAAAGTTTTTCATGGATGAAGAAGCGCAGGGAATGACAGAGTACATCCTTATTATAGGGCTTGTGGCGGTTATCTGCGTGGTTGCGGTAAAGCTGTTTGGCACGCAAATAAAAGATCTTATCTCCACTTCCAAGGACAAACTTAAGCAGGAAACATCCAATGTCGGGAAATAATACATAAAGGGGTGAGCTAATTGAATAGAAAAAAGCAGGTTATAGTTTCTGCGCTGGTTTCTGTGTTTACTGCCCTTATGGTCGTTGGGTACCTGGCGGGGCTTGAAAACAAGTACAAGACAGGGTCAAAGAAAGTGTCCGTTTTGGTAGCAAGGGAATATATTGACCAGGGATCCATGATAAAACCTGAACTGGTTGAAGAAATCAAGGTTCCTCAGGAATATATCCAGCCGAAGGCGATCAGAGGTATCAAAGAAATAACAGGTGAAAACAACATTCCTTTGTACATGGCTGTAGTTCCGGTTCTTGCCGGAGAGCAGATCCTTACGACAAAACTTTTCGGATTGGGGCAGGAAACAGGGTTGGCAGCGGTTATACCTACCGACAAGCGCGCGTTTTCAATAGCCTGCGAAAGGGACAAAATAAGGGGAATAATCCGCCCGGGCAACAAGGTGGATATCATCGCAACGCTCGATTATTACAACGACAGGGGCCAGAAATTTGAGGAAGCAAGGACTATTTTGCAGAACATAACTGTTTTAAGCGTTGGGAAGCAGGTGCTTGGGATGGTAAAACCGGCGGCAATGAAAAAAGAAGGCGAAGCCCCCGGGGGAAGCGATGATGCAGATTCCCAGCTGACGGTGTCCTTTGCTGTCACCGCGGAGGAATCACAGTCCCTGGCACTGGCGTCAAACAAAGGCACCCTGTCATTTTCTTTGCGGCCTACAGGCGACGAGAAAGTGAGGGATATACCTGCTGCAAGTTTCTCGAAGCTATGCAATACTGCCGCTGGTTCAGCAGGCAGGGCGCAGCAGGGCGGGGCCTCCGGCAATTCCATTGAGATGATGAAGACATTTCAGAAACAACAGGAGCAGGCGATAAAGTTGCTGGAAAAGTACCAGAAATAAGGATATTAAGCTATGGGCAGGTTAATTTCGATAGTTGACACGTACCAGGGGCACAGCAAGCCGCTTGTAATATCGAACCTTGCTGTCATAATGTCCGCGCAATCAGGCAGGGAAACAGTGATTGCGGATTTTGATTTTGACAACAGTTCCGACATTCCGGTAATCCTGAATTTCCAGCCGGAAAAAACCCTGCAGGATTTGCAGGCTGCATTTGAAAGCGAAGATAATTTAACCTTGAAGGATTATCTTGGGGTTTATAAGCCGGGAGTATTTTTTGTTTCTTCTGAAAATGGGCTTCAAAGCGGCCCGGGTGCCGGAATGTCCTGTGAAAGCATCAGAAAATCGGCTTTAAAACTAAAAAGCACGTTCGAATGGGTTTTATCAAGCGTTAACAACAATCTTGACGAAAGGTCGGTTTCAGTATTGGATTCAAGCGACATGGTTTTGATGATAATGGAACCGCACCTGTTCAGCCTGAACCGTGCAAAGGTGTTTTTTGACAGGTTGAAATCAATTCACTACCCTGTCCAGGCTGTAAGGATAATACTGGATAAAAGTTCCTTCAAAGACGGTATAAGCAGGGTTGAACTAGAGAAGTTTGTTGGCTGCGGTGTGTTAGCGGAAATCTCCCATGACCCGGGAACCGTGCTTTCTTCAATAAACGAGGGGAAGCCCGCGGTCGAGCTGTCGCCGCATTCGCAATACTCTGTTTCAATAAAGGGTATTTCACGCGACATTCTCAGGGAACAGGAAAGGTACTTAAAGGAGGGCGCAGGTTTTTTTTCGGAAACAGGAGTGTTCTTGAACGAAAGAAACAACCTTAAGGGAAAACCTTATCCCCGGCAGGCGGAAAGTGAAGATCCGGTTGTCTCAAAAGAACAGGCAATAGCCGCGCTGAAACAAAAGATCCATAAACGGTTGATAAGCGAATTTAACCTGAAGGCCCTGGATTTGAAAGGTTCATCAGACCTGAAGAAGCTGCAGGAAGCCCGGAAACTGACCCTTGAAAAAATTGAAGAATTAATGGCTGAAGAAGGGAAGGATTTAAGTTCCCGGGAAGAACGTTCGCAGGTTGTAAGCCAGCTGCTTGACGAAATCCTGGGGCTCGGGCCCCTGGAGACCTTATTAAAGGAAGAAGCAATTTCTGAAATAATGGTTAACGGAAAAGACAGGATTTTCATAGAAAAAAAAGGCAAGATCCAGCTTACAGGGATGAAATTTGATTCAGACAGCCAGATTATCACTATCATTGACAGGATTCTTGCCCCTATAGGCCGGAGGGTGGATGAAAGCTCTCCCCTTGTAGACGCCAGGTTGTCGGACGGTTCAAGGGTAAATGTAATTATCCCGCCGTTGTCTCTGGTTGGGCCCGCCATAACCATCAGGAAATTTGTTGCCAACCGGCTGGGGTTCCCGGAACTGGTAAAATTCGGGTCCATAACCCAGGATATGGTTGATTTCCTTAAAATTTGCGTGTTATTGAGGAAAAACATAATAGTTTCCGGAGGCACGGGTTCCGGTAAAACAACCCTGCTGAACATGCTTTCTTCTTTTATCCCGCCGGATGAACGTATTGTAACAATAGAGGATTCGGCGGAATTGAAGCTGAAGCAGGAGCATGTCATAACACTTGAAAGCAGGCCTCCTTCAATTGAAGGTACAGGTGAGATCAGCATAAGGCGGTTAGTGATTAATTCATTGCGCATGCGCCCGGACAGGATAATCGTGGGGGAATGCAGGTCGGGAGAAACCCTGGACATGCTCCAGGCCATGAATACAGGGCACGACGGCTCTCTTACCACGGTGCATGCTAACACGCCCAAGGACACAATTTCAAGAATTACGACAATGGTAATAATGGCGGGCACGGAATTGCCTGAAAGGGCGATCAGGGAACAGATTTCAGGGGCTATAGATTTGATTGTCCAGATAAGCCGTTTCAGCGACGGTTCAAGGAAAGTCACCCATATTACAGAGGTAACCACTGATGAAAGAGGAGAGATCAAACTCCTGGACATATTCAAGTATAACCAGACCGGCATCGATGCTTCCAGGGTAGTTGGAACCATGAGCCCCACAGGGGCCCTTCCGACATTTTATGACGAGATAGGAGCCCACGGGTTGAATTTTGACAAGAAAATATTAGAGGAGAATCTATGCTCAAATACGCGATAGCGCTTATAATAGGAATAATAGTGTTTTATTTTTCAAAGATTTTAATACGTAACACGGTTCAAAAGCTTGATAAATTGGCAAAAGACGCGGGTTCGCGTAAATTTGAACCAAAAAAATACATGGCCGAGCTTGAAAACAACCCGAAATCCAAATATGCCTTGAAAATAAAACAGGCGCTGGCTGTTATTTCTTTTATAGGCGGTTTTTGTGTAACCAGCGACGCTGTCTTTGGGTTAATGTTTGGCGCGGCGGGGTATTTCTTTCCTGGTATTTTGATCAGGCGGAAAATCAAGAAAAACCGGGTCAAGTTCGAGGAACAACTGGTGGACGCGCTGGGAATTCTGGCTAATTGTGTTCGTTCCGGGGCAAGCCTCCAGCAGGCGCTGGAAGCGGCGGCTAAGGAAAGCAGCCCGCCCCTCTCCATAGAATTCTCGGAAGTATTGTCACAGATCAAGCTGGGCGTGCCCCTAAATGAAGCCATGAAAAACATGGCAGTAAGGATGAACAGCAAAGACCTGGGAATAACGGTGCTTGCCGTGAACATCGCGAAGGAGTACGGCGGCAACCTGGGAGAAAACCTGTTCAAAATATCGGGCACGATAAGGGAAAGAAAAAAAATACAAAACAAGATAGACGCTATTACTTCCCAGGGCAGGATGTCAGCCTGGATAATAACTTGCATCCCCTTTCTCCTGCTGGGAGTGCTGAACATCATGGAACCCTCGTTGTTTGGGCTGATGTTCAAGACATTAATAGGGAAACTATTGCTTTTGCTGGCCGTAGCCATGGTTGCTGTCGGGAATTTCATAATTATGAAAATTGTGTCTATAGACATTTAACCCCTCGGAGGGGGGATCATTATGATTATACTTCTAATTGCAGTTTTGACAGGAATTTCAGTGTTCGTGTCGGCCAGTCTGTTGTTCGAGGAAATAAAACAGAAAAAAATCAGAAGGCGGTTGAACAGGGGCACGCTTGTCGTTTTTAACAGGGACAAAAACATAGTGGCAGCCATTAAAAGATATTCAACAGCTATTGGAACAAAAATAGAGCAAATAAAATACCCTGTGATCAAAAAATACATTGAAAACACGGGTAAATTGCTCGCAAAAGCCGACATCACGGACACAAATGTCCAGTCTTTCACAGGGATCCAGGTGCTTTCAGGATTAGCAGTGACAATTGCAGGAGTTTTGCTGTTTGACGTGTACAATATGTTCGGGTGCCTGGTGCTGTTTTTAACAGGGTTAGGTATCCCGTATGGTTGGTTGAAAGACAAGATCAGCCGTAAACAGAAGGAAATTTTCAGGTGCCTGCCTGATGCCCTTGATTTGCTGACGCTTCTGGTTGAAGCGGGGGTTGATTTCAGTTCAGCGATAAATATTCTTGTTGAAAACGAGAAAAACGCTCTGACCGCGCAATTGTCCCTTTACCAGCAGGAAGTAAAACTGGGTAAAAACCGTATCTCTGCGCTGTTGGACCTGGCAGAGAAAATCGACAACAAATACTTTTCAAGCGTGATCAGTTCGATTACCCAGGCTCTAAAAACAGGGACGCCGGTGTCTGCGACATTGAAAATGCTTTCTGAGCAGTTCCGCTCGGAGAGGTCCATAATGGCTGAAAAACTCGGGAGCCAGGCGCCGGTCAAGATGATGATACCGCTGATCCTGCTGATATTCCCTACCATCTTCATAGTGATTTTTGCGCCGATAGTACTTTCTTTTCTTGGCGGAGGGGTTTGGTGAACCTGGTTTACAGCCTGAAGTTTACGGTAAGCCGGTGGGTGTTGCCGAGGGTGTCGAACTGCGCGAAGGAATAGTCAACCCTGTATTCTTCATTTACATAGAACCCGAAGCCGATGTTGAGTTTGTTGGCTGAATCCGCGAATTTGTAGCCCGCCCTGATAGCGATCTGTTTGTTCACGAAATATTCCAGGCCCAGCAGTAACTGCAGGTTGGTATCGGCATATTTGCAGATATCTCCTGAAAGCAGGAGTTTTGAAGGCGCCTTGAATTCGGGGACATTGTACGCGGCGCCAAGGCGGATTATTTCTGGCAGGAGGTCGTCCTGGTATTCGAATTTAACGGAAGAGCCGAAATTCTGCAGTGAAACCCCTGCTGTCCAATTGTCGTATGGAGAGGCAAGGGCGCCGATGTCAAAACAGTACGCTGAAGCCGTGTTGTCGTCAATACGTCTGCTGATCAATTTTACATTGCCGCCGAAACTGAGATTATTCAATTTTATCCGGTCCAGGTACTTGATTTTGCCCGCGTACTGCGAAAGGCCCACAGTGAGAAGCATATCCCAGGGGGAGAACTCACCGTCTTCTATGGGGATGCCGCTTGGATCCAACCCTATTGTCCTTGTTATGCTCCCGTACCTGATATAGCTCAAGTCGCCGCATAATATTCCTATGGGGATCTGCCTGTTCATCGCAAAGCTTCCGTAG
>Ga0208373_1003787_pt1 | contig 14423 bp, 14 predicted proteins | sample RifOxyC2_FD_184036 | JGI IMG/M metagenome (GOLD analysis project Ga0208373, IMG submission 184036) | Soil microbial communities from Rifle, Colorado - Rifle Oxygen_injection C2 (SPAdes) | ecosystem: Environmental > Terrestrial > Deep subsurface > Rock core/Sediment | place: Rifle, Colorado...
CCCGCCGACCAGGAGCCCTTCCGTTCTGGCAAGCAACCGGGCCGTATTAAAGGATTCCTTATCACTGACTCGCACCATTTCATCCACCAATTGCCGGTTAAAGGTTTTGGGAATGAAATCCTCTCCGATACCTTCAACTTTGTAGGATTTTGGTGTATCGCCGGAAAGAATCGAGCCTTCGGGATCCGCGCCCACGACAATAATTTTCGGATTCTTTTCCTTAAGAAATTTGGCTGTTCCCGAGATGGTGCCGCCGGTCCCCATGGATGCCACCAGGACGTCGACCTTGCCGTCCGTGTCGTTCCAAATCTCCGGCCCGGTAGTTTGATAATGCGCATTAGGATTGTTGGGGTTTGCGAACTGGTTGGGCCGGAATGAATTCGGAATTTCCTGCGCTAATCTGTCGGCAACGCCATTGTAGCTTTCAGGCGAGTCTGGAGGCACGGAAGTGGGGGTAATGATGACTTCCGCACCATAGGCTTTTAACAAATTCACCTTATCCTGGCTCATTTTGTCCGGCATGACAAAGATGCAACGGTATCCTTTGATGGCCGCCACCAGAGCAAGACCGACTCCCGTGTTGCCGGCCGTGGCTTCGATAATCGTCCCGTTGGGGTGAAGCGAACCGTCCTTTTCCGCGGCTTCAATCATGGCCAATCCAATCCTATCCTTGATGCTTCCGCCCGGATTCAGGAATTCAGGTTTGACGAATATTTCCGCTTTAACTTCCTCCGTAATTCGATTAAGTTTTATCAGAGGCGTGTTGCCTATCGCCTCAAGGATATTCTCTTTAATATGCATTTTGCCCTCCTGTTTTATTTTTGAAGAACCGTGCTTTATTCATAGTCCTTATCCTTCCTGATAACAATTGACCAGTGATTGCCAAGTTTCGCTTTTTGCAGGATGGTTTGGCCGTCCTTTACCAGAGAAAACGGCACGTTGTGTGCCGGGCTCCCATCATCCAGCAAGACTTCCAATGTTTTCCCGCATTCCATATGAATTAAATCTACCGTAACCCTTATATAATTTGAAGGGCATACCACCCCTCGGTAATCACGGAATTCATCGGCTTGCGTTAAACCCATTGACACTGTTCCTCCTCTTGCTCTTTTACGACTATCTGTTCCGGCTGTAACGAACATACTGGACAGCTCTCCCGCCTCTTTAAAGGGATTTTTCGAAATTCCATGGTTTCCGCATCAACATGCAGCAAGACATCACCAAGCAAATCGCCTTTCCCGATAAGATATTTAACGGCCTCCGTTGCTTGAATACAGCCTAAAATGCCGGCAACCGAACCCAATATGCCGGCTTGCGAGCAATTAGGCACCGCATCGGACGGCGGAGGAGATTGGAACATGCAGCGGTAGCATGCCGTTTTACGGGGCACGACCGTCATTGTTTGTCCAACATATTGCACAACGCCCGCATGCGAGAAGGGAACATTAAATTTAACACAGGCGTCATTGATTAAAAACTTTGACCCAAAGGTGTCCGTTCCATCTATTAGAAAATCGAACTCTGTTATAATTTCTGAAATATTTTTGGCATTTATCCTTTCGTTGTAGCGGAGGATACGCACATCCGGGTTAAGGGCCTTTATCCGTGAAGCAGCGGAAGTTGTTTTAAAGGCCCCAACCAAGGCGCTATCATGGATAATCTGCCGTTGCAAGTTGGAGATTTCAACCACATCGCCATCCGCAAGCCCTATTGTACCCACACCCGCCGCAGCCAAATACAAGGCCGCAGGGGAGCCTAGACCACCTATACCAATAATCAGCACCTTGCTTTCCATCAACCGGGATTGGCCTTTTAGGCCAAAACCTTTCAGCAAGATATTCCTGCCATAACGTTCAATTTGGATTTCGGTAAAATGGTCCATATTTTCTACCATCAAATGAAATACATCAGGGTGCCATCGTTTTCATTTTCCATTTCCAATAAGTCCTGGAGAGAGATACCCTTTAAAACACCCAGTTGGGCTTCGTATAATTTGACCCATGCTTTCCGGGCCGAGCATTGGCTGCTTTTCTTGCAACTGTCCGCGTTTTCGACGCATTCAACAGGCGTAAGAGATCCTTCCAAAGCACCGACGATATTAAACAACGAGATTTTTGATGGGGACTGCGCCAAACGATAACCGCCGTTCACGCCGCGCATAGTTGTGATCAGTCTTTGACCTTTCAACGTCAGCAGAATATGCGCCAAATACTCTTTTGGAATACTCTGCTTATGAATGATATCATTCCGCGTAATTGAGTTTTTATCATAGGAACGGGCGATTTCAATCATGGCCATGGTTCCATAACGGCTTCGGGTTGATATCTTCATAAATTCCACCTTGTTCGCATCCATCCGATGATCAAGGGCCCAAACAGGTTAAATGACATAGTCAGCGGGGCTGCCTTCGCTTTCCATATCAAGCATATCCTGCAATGACACGCTTTTGAGGGACTCCGACTGTGCGTGGTGCAGTTTTGACCACGCTCTGCGGGCAACGCAATGTCCGCTTTTTTTACAAGCCGCCGGCCTTTCGACGCACTCGATGGGCGCGATGGACCCTTCCAGAGCGGTTACAATCTCATAAAGCGATGTTTTAGATGGCGACTGCCTTAAAAGAAACCCGCCGTTAGCCCCCCGTGTCGTCGTAATCAGCTGCTTATCTTTCAGCGTGATAAGGATGTTTTCGAGATATGAATTTGAAATATTCTGCGCCTTGGTAATTTCCCTGCGTTTAACAGGGGCTTTGTCGAAATGCTTGGCGATTTCGAACATGGCGCGCGTTCCATACCGGCTGCGGGTCGAGAGTTTCATGGTACATATCTCCTTCTCTTTTTATTGTCAGGCTTGAGTTATCGCCTCATCCAGTGCGGCAATCAAGTCGTCGGAATGTTCCAGGCCCACGGAAAGGCGAATCAAATCCGGCGTCAGCCCGCCTGCGAGCTGCTGCTCTTCGGTAAGCTGTGAATGCGACGTGCTGGCCGGATGCAGAATCAGGCTTTTAGCGTCGCCGACATTCGCAAGATGGGAAAACAACTTGATATTATCGATAACCTTGACCGCGGCGCCGTACCCGCCCTTTAAACCAAAAACAACCACCCCGCCGAAACCATTCCTCAAATATTGGCTGGCCTTTGCGTACGATGGGTCATCCTGCAGGCCGGGATAGCGCACCCAAGCGACCTTGGGATTGCCTTTGAGATAATTGGCAACCGTGAGCGCGTTTTCCGAATGGCGTTTGACGCGGAGCGGCAAGGTCTCGATGCCCTGGAGAAATATCCATGAATTATCCGGCGAAATGGCGGCCCCAAGGTTCCGCAGCGGAACCGTGCGCACCCGCAGCGCAAACGCGATCGGCGCGAGCGGGGCGGGCAGGTCATGCGCCCATCTCAGTCCATGGTAGTTGCTGTCCGGCTCATTGAAAAGCGGAAACCGCTTATTGCCTTTCCAGTTGAACCGGCCCGAATCCGTTATAATTCCGCCGATGGCGGCCCCGTGTCCGCCCAGCCACTTGGTCAGCGAGTTTACCACGATGTCCGCGCCCAACTCGATGGTCCGGAGAAGGTAGGGCGTTGTGAAAGTGGCGTCCACAATCAGCGGAAGGCCGTGCTTGTGGGCGATATCCGCCACGGCTTTGACATCGGTGTAATCAAGTACCGGATTACCGATGGTTTCGATGAATAACGCGCGAGTTTTGCCAGTAATGGCGTTCTCAAAGTTTTTCGGATCCTTGAAATCCACGAATTTAACGGTAATGCCCAATTTAGGCAGGATGGCGTCGAACTGCGTGTAAGTTCCACCATAAAGGTTGCTCGCGGAAACAATTTCATCGCCGGCCTGGGCCAACGTGATAATTGAATAAAAGACAGCCGACGTCCCGGATGAAAGCGCCACGGACGCCGCCCCCCCTTCAAGCTGCGAAACCCTTTGCTCCAGAACATCGGTGGTGGGATTCATCAGGCGGGTGTAAATGTTTCCCAATTCCTTGAGCGCGAAAAGATTTGCCGCGTGTTCGGTGCTTTTGAATACGTAGGAACTGGTTCGATAAACCGGAACTCCACGTGAAAGCGTGGCGTCCGGGACCTGGCCCGCGTGCAAAGCGAGTGTTTCGAAATGATAGGCTTTGGAACTCATTTATTTCTCCTTTTGGGGTGGCTTTGTTTAGGGTTTTAATTTGTCATTCTTTTATTTCATTTTAAAGTTTTACAAAACCCTGAATGATAAACCATTCTTACACCTCCTCTTGTTGATAATCTCTATAAACATTGTCAACATTAAAATATATAAGTTTATAAACATTGTCAACATTATTCTTTTAGGGGGGTTGGAGTCCGGTAATTCTTCGGGCGATTGGATAATGATTCTGACATGGATATGCGGATGCCAGTTCACAAGGTCGCCGAAAGTCTGGATGGCCGCGACCATTCCCGGAACCACCATGCCGTCGCCCGCCTGAAAGGCCATGGCCCCGTTCACGGTCTCGTATGCGGCGCGGCAGAGCTTGCCCAGGAGCCGGCGGTCATACCGGAAGTAAATGCGCAACCGCTTGGGTAGGGTGAACACCCATTGCCGGTGCGGCACAGGGGCGAGGGAATCCCCCGACAGCCGCTGCGCCAGCATGAGCGCCCGCTTCTGGCCGCACGAGGGGCAACAGGCCCGCTGGCGGCAGGAATAGGCCACAAAAAGCTCGTGCCCGCAGTCCGGGCAGCGCACACGCGCAAAGCCTTCCTTGAGGTCGCCACATTTGAGGAACTTGTCCACGGCCCGCCGGATGACCGGACGCCAGAATCCGTAGCGTGCCTGGAAAAGGGCGGGGTATGCTCGTTCAAAACCGTCGAAATGGCCGGTCACGACCTTGAAGAACAGGGAGGTTTCGGGGGTACGCGGACGGTAAAACCGGGGAACAGCGCTATCTACAGCAAGGGACACGGCCTGCTTTCCGGCGCATAATGCCGGGCAGCAGGCAAATCAGGCTGCGGGGGAAACGGCATATTCATACAGGAGCACCCCCAAAAAAGTGCTTCTCAAGCACAAACACCCCGAATCCGGACTTGGACCGGATCCGGGGGTTTTAACAGGAAAGGCTTTACTTTTTCTTTGGTGTTCCGTCCTCGTTCAGGTGTTCCCAGGCCTTGGGATAGGGGATATCCAGAGCGGCTTTTTCCAAGAGCGCGTTGAAATCCAGGCCGAAGAGGGCGAAGAATGCACGCGCCTGGTCCTCGTTTGAAACCTTCATGGCTTCCATCTGACGGAGTTCCTTAAGCAGGTTTGGAATGGCCTGTTTGAGGAGGAGCTGATGCAATGATTCGGAATTATCGCAGTTGGCATTGCTTTCCATGACGAAGGACATCCCCCTGGGGTTTGTGTCCCAGGCATGTGAAACAGCGCCGAAGGTGATGGAGAGCCGCAGGATGTCATTGTTGGAAGGGGAAGAGGGGTATTTCCCTATTTTCAGCTCTTCGTAGAAGTTCCGGACAACGGAGACTTTGCGGCGGTTGTGGTACTCAGCCCTGCGGATGGACAAGGGTTTCGGTCCTCCGGCCGCGGGCGAGTCCTCTCCGCTGCTGCTGTTTGAGGTTGTGGGCCTTTTTTCCTTGAGGATGTGGAAGGATTTGCAGAAGTTTTTACCATCCAGGCCAAAGGCGGGTATGGCCTTTTCGTTGTTCTTGTTGGCCTTTTTCCATTCCCCGCTTTTGAGGGCGGGGATATCACCGTCCACGTACCATTGTTCGGAGACAAAGACCCCATTTGGGTTTTCAGCCTTGAAAAGGGTCATCATTTTCTTCAAAAGAGCCTGTTCTTTTGCCTCCCAACAGGTGGAATCGAGGCAAAGGTCGTTCTCGGAGGCAAATTCCAGGGCCATATTGTCGAAAAGGCCGGGATTGGCCCCGCTGCGCTTCGTGCAGCTCGAGCAGTCCTTGCACCCCTCCAAGGTGTCTTCCGCAAGCCAGGGGGCCAGGGAAACGGTCTTGGTGAGCCTGGAAAGGGCCTTCTCAAGGTCGTCATGGGTCATATCGCCCTGGTTTATGTCTCTCAAGTGTTCGTAGATGTATTTCTGGCTTTCTTCGGGGAAGCGGGCAATGAGAAGCCAGTGCATCAGGGACCAGGAGATGCTGTGATTCTCGTCTTTGCCTTCAACAACCGCGCGGAGTTCCGGAATAAGGTCTTTCATTTTGGCAACGCGAGCAACCCATTGGAAGGACTTGCCAAGTTTGGTTGAGATGGCTTTGTATTCCATCCCAAGGTTAATGAGGGTGCAGACGGAAAGGGCCTCTTCCATGGGCGTGAGGTTCGAGCGGTGCATGTTCTCCGTGACCGTGACGGCCTTGGAGATTTCCTCGTCAATATCCATGACAAGGCAGGGAACGGTCTTGAGGCCTGCGACTTTGGAAGCGCGGAAGCGTCTCTCCCCTGCCCGGATTTCAAAGACGCCCTTCTTTTCGGGGTGTTTCCGGACCAGGATGGGTTCGAGAACGCCAAGAGCTTTGATACTGTCAGCGAGCTGCCGGCATTCTTCGGACTTTTCGAAGCCTTTGAAGTCTCGCCTGTTGTCCTTTGTGGGGACAAGGTGACTGAGGTTGATTTCGTTGAGTTTGTGAGTAACGGCCATTTAAGCCTCCTGTTTTGAAGATTGTTATTAAAATGAGGGTTTAGAAAACCCTCGTTAAAACTGTTCCTGCAAGTTCAAGGTATTGACAGCCTTTTCAAAGAGGAGACAGGCTTCAATTTCAGGGAATGTCTTTTTATCTTCCCAAGTGTCCGGAAGGTTGCGCTCGATGAAGAAGGCTTGGTCGGTGGACTTTTCGCAAGAGTCATCGTATTCGATTTCGATGTCAATGTAGTTTCCGAAATCATGGGGGTTGGAGCGCACCTTATACCGGACAAGGTGGAAAAGGGAAAACCGGTCCAGAAGCATGGCGCGGAAGCGGTTTGCTTCCTCTTTCATGGCTGGAAGGTAGTTGGTCTTGGGGTCCACCATGACGCATTCTTCCATGGTGGGCGTGGTGCCGATGGGTATTGAGTTCATTATACTGCTCCTTGTGTTGATATTCTTGAGGGCTCCTTGATTTCCCATTCGGCCTTGTCATAGCCTGCAAGACGGTGAATGTTAGTCAAGCGGATGGCTTGAATAATTTCACAGGCCAGAGTCTGCCAGTAATCCTGAGTTTCACAGCTTTGGTAATCGTAGCAGCCGCAGGCTTTCAGGGCCTGGATAGGTTCCGTCTTCGAAAGAGGGATTCGATTCCATTTGGTGAGTGGAACGAAACGACTCATTTTGAGTAAGGAGCTAACGGAACGATAATTTTGGGCCAGAAGAATGTTCGCGGCCTCCTCAAAACCTTCAGGTGTGAGGAGGTTGAAGGAAACATTCTTATTGTCGCTGCCGTAGATGGTGCTGCGGCCATTGTGTCCGTCAAAGGAGGACAGTATGTACGCAATGTGAAAATCAGAGACAATGAATGCGCTCATGAGTTGGTTCCTTTCTTGGGTTCGATTAGTTCCCGTCAATGCAGTGGTTGATGACATAGGTGGCCAGGACCCGGTTGGAGGCCTCCTTCTTTGTTTCCTTGTCCAGGAATTCAACGGAAGGAGGGTATTTCACATAGATGCCTTTCTTTCCTTCCAGGATTCGGATGTTTTTGATGGCAAGGCCGTTGTTCAGTGACGCGCGGCATATTGCGCGGCAGGCGCCGGCAACATCTGAAGCCGTGGGTATTACGGAAAGTTCAGTGATTTCAAACAATTGTTATTTCTCCTGTATTTGAAGTTTGAATTACAATGTCCCTTGGGGCTTTTATTCCCCAAGGGACTTGTTTTGTTTTGAACGCTAGTTCTTCGAAGCCAGAAGCTCGTTGAACTTGTTCAAAACCGCATGGTTGATTTCGGACCGGAGGGCCGCATTGGTCGGGAAGGCGATATCAGAGTAGCCCTTCTGCGACTTGAACTGGGGTAGCTTAACGAAAGTTCCCTTGCTGCCGGCGAAGACGCTTATGCCGGTGATTACAAGGCTTTTGTCCAGTTCGATGCTCCCGAAAGCGATCCGCTTCGAGTTCTCCTTGTGGGAGAGAGTGAGGTTGGTGTTGGTGACGGTCATTTTGAGACTCCTTTTGAAACTTTGAGGTTTTTTGTTATGTCATTTCTGACGGCCAAATGATAACGGGGCGGTGGAGCAAGATGTCCGCGAATCTTTGAGCGGCCGCAAAAAATGTTTAGGAAGGGTGCTGCATAGCCCCTGACGTCCCCGGCGTAAGCGCGGGGAAACATTTTTTAAGGTCTTGCGGAACGAAAAGAACCGTTACATTTTAGGCCCAAAAGGAATGACAGAACGTATAAAAAACCGGAGATGCCTTTAAAAAGGAGTCTCGTCAACCGTTCATCAACGCAATACCAATAGATTTGCTTTTTTAAAACCACAAGGAATGAACGAGAGAGAGACGGATTTGAGGCTATGAGAACATTAAAAAGTCTATACTTTTACCGACATAGTTAGGGCAAGGGTACTTAGCGTATGCCCCATAAGTGAAAGACAAGGCAACTCCATAGACTTCTAGAACAATGGAGCTGCTTTAGAAAAAGCGGTTGGACAAGAACGAAGCATAGAAGAAAAGCAAAACAAAACAGGAAATAAAAGCCTTTAAGGAGAATTACCGTAGAATAGGTTTCAGAAGGCCCTTATCTGGCTGAGGGCCGTCAAAAAAACGCCCCCCGAAAAGACGATTGTTTCTAAAATGAGGGGGGTATAAAAGGGGTATTACGATCCGTAACGGATCGTATGGGTGGTGGGGGTTAATATAGGTGGGGTTTTCTTCAAAAAACCGGAGCATACTTAAAGACCCTGAAGGGTTTCCCCATCAAGGTCTTTTGAATTACTTCGAAAAGGCCAGAGGGTAGCCAGCTACTTTTTCTTCAAAACTGTCGTGGACATAATCCATGAGAGTACGCTCTTCTTCATTGGTAATGCCGAATCCGTTATCGGATTCAAATTGGAATAGATATCCCTGTCCCTCGGAGTTATAATCCATTTTACCCTCGAAGATGCGGCCATCGGTTGTTGCGACTTGAACGCCTGTGAGGGTGTTGCCTTCGCTGAGAAGGTCGAATTTTACTCTTTTGATTTTCATGCAGGACTCCTTTTGGTTAGGTTTAAAAAACACGGTGGAGAAAATGATGTCGAAAACAACGCGAACCCCCGGATTTTCGGGGGACACTGGCGAGGAGCTACTGAACCGGAGCCTGGGGGCGATTGTTTTCAAGACATCACAGGATTGGCAAGTTTTTTAAACCTAACTAAAAGAAGGAGGACTGTATATAAGTAAATCAGAGCGGTAAAAAAGACTTTCGAAGACGAAGATAAGCAACAAGAAACAACCGGTGGACGAGAAACGAAAGAGAGTGAATCACTGTAACGACTTCGAGGGCATAAGGTAATTCCAATTGTAATTTGTAGGTTTAATTGCCAATGAAGAAGAGCTTTGAAACAAGATGTAGACGACAATTTAGAAGTTATCTTGAGGCCTATCTTTAGCCTTTGAAACGTGATGGTTAAAAACGACCTTTGGGGAAACCCGAAAAGGGGCTTTTTTAAGAAGCGTAGGTTAAATTCAAATCGCCCTGGCTTTAAGCCAGGGCATAAAGGGTGTCCGGCCAAGTCCGTATATTGTCTGGATAGAATGTGTCTTACGCCTTTGCAAAGCCCCTCTTCATTGAGGGGCTTTGTGTTTTATGCCTTTATTGCCGCCTTGAATGGGCGGCTGACAGCTTTGGGGGCGTTGCGGGGGCGGTATAAGGCGGCCCCGCTGAGGGGGTAGCGGCAGGACCAGGTCCGCCTGGGCCGAAAGCGAGGGGGAGCCCTCCCCCACCAGCATCAGTCATTATTTTATATTACGGGAAACTTAAAGGACACGCATTGACCGTTGCCAAACAAATTGGATTTCGAATCGAATCCGCTCCGCAAGTTCGAAGCAGACGCACCGCTCTACTGCGGAAGCTTTAATGCTTCCTTCCGCCCAAACCATCCTGATATCTTTATCAATTCCGCTGCCTTTTCTATTTCAGCATCCACCCGCAGCCGCCAATCCTCACATTTCCCCTGCCAGCCAAGCCTTTCAAGAAATCGCTGCCGGTAAGCGGCATTTTCCATCAACGCGTGCAAATACACCCCAATAATGCTCCCCAGCTGCCATCCAAGGCCATCCTCCAAATGAACCAAAGCCTTTGGCCCCGCCAAAGTCTGCCCATGATGTATTTCGTAGCCACGCACCATTACACCATCGGCCCACCGTATCTCCCGCTGACAGGTTGTCTTTTCCGGCATCAACGTAGTTGTGATGTCGAGTAACCCAAGGCCGTTGATGTCGCCGCTCTCAAGGTTACCGGGGTCCAAAATATGCTTCCCCAACAGCTGCATACCCCCGCAAACGCCAAAGACAGGAATTCCTTTTTCTGCGGCACGGGATATTGCATCCGCTATCCCAGATTGCCGTAAGTATCGTAGGCTTTCAGCCGTATTCTTGCTCCCCGGCAAAATGACCGCATGATAGGCATCCAAATTTACCGCATCACGCATAGGAACTACATTCACCCCATTCTCATGGATTAGCGGGTCAAATTCGTCGAGATTGCTTGCGTAAGGATAAACTATTAAGGCAATGTTGATTTGACCGACAACGGGTTGGGCGCGGTGATGCAGCGTATCTTCGTCGGGGAGCGCATGGCGTATCATCGGGATAATGGCGACGGTGGGCACGCCGGTGCGATCCTTCAGCCAATCCATGGCGTTCCCTAACAACGCTTGGTCTCCCCGGAATTTGTTCAGCACGAATCCTTTTATGAGCGCCCGTTCTTTGGGTTCAAGGCACATCAAAGTCCCCAAAAGGTGAGCAAATGCCCCGCCACGGTCGATGTCGGCTACAAGATAAACATCAGCCTGGCATTCGAGTGCAATGGCCATATTGACGATGTCGCTGCATCGTAGGTTAACTTCGGCAGGGCTTCCTGCCCCTTCAATAACCACTTGGTCGTAATCGGCCAAAAGACTGTGGAAGGCATCTCGGACAACGCACCAAAGCCTTTTTTTACGATCAAGCCATGGCAAGGCGGTTATTTCGGCATTGAACTTTCCCATGACCACCACATGGCTGTTTGTATGTCCCGTAGGCTTCAGCAGTACAGGGTTCATACGAGCCTGCGGTTCAACGCGAGCGGCGAGGGCTTGAAGGTATTGCGCTCGTCCGATTTCAAGCCCGTCTGAGGTGACTGCGGCGTTGTTAGACATGTTTTGCGCCTTGAATGGAGCCACGCGCATGCCGAAGTTGGAGAAATGGCGGCATAAGGCAGTGACAAGGAAGGATTTTCCTGCGTCGCTTGTGCAGCCCATTATCATGATTGGTTTATTGGCCATAATCTATTCCGTAATCTTCCAAAAGGCTGCGGAGGAAGGGACGAATGCGTTTAAGGTTCTCGGTTAAGCGCACCGCCCCTCCCCTTCGCAGGAACAATTCAGGGCACAATCAACAAGGAAAGTGATACCGGCAAAAGTGCCAAATCAATCGGGCCCCGGACTTTGGCGTCATCGGACGGGTTTACAACAACAATCCCCGCGCTATGCATGCCGCGCTCTCCGATATAAACATAAGTGCCGTCATAAATAATGCCGCCAAATCCGTCAGTAACGTACGAAAGTTTTGGCGCAACGGTTTTGGAAGAGGGATTGAAAGGAAATATATCCGTTATCCAGGAAGAATTCATGACACTCATATAACCTTTGGTTCCAGAGGCCAATGCAAAGGCCCCGATATTGCCGCCAAAAGCGGTTTCATTAATCAACGTGTCTTCATAAGCCAGGGTGGCGGAATCAATGACTTCAATCCCTCCGTCCAGCGCATACCAGCTTCCTACGCAGGAAACATAGACCTTGCCCGCCGTGACCTTGATGTCCTGCGGGTTGTAATATTTCAGGGGAATGGCTTTTTCAATGGCGTTGGTCACGGCATTGATGGAAAGGATGAGGCTCGTATCGCCATAGGCATAATTTCCCGACGCGTCACGTTTCATCCGTTGAAGGATTAACAAAAGATGATCGCCGGCAAGGGCCATTTTTCCCATGAACGGAACAACGTCTGTTTTGGCGTTCACATAGGTGGCCAGGGATATGGAATCCGTCAACCGGCCGGTCGCGGGGTTCAGAACCAGTAGGTACAGGGCCGCGTACCGGCTGACAAAAGCCTTGGTCGCGCTGGCAAACGCGATGTCCTGGGGATTGGAATAGGATCCGACATTGATGGAGTAATCCGCCTCGGCCCTGAGGTTGACGCGAGGTACGGAGTCCCCGGCCTTGACAAGAGCGGTACTGCCTTCGCTGTACGTGGAGGTCTGTGTTGAGGCGGCGATATAGGAACCGGGGCCCGCTTCCAGGGACTGACTGGAAAACCGCTTGATGACGCCGTTGTTCCGCTCCATGACATACAGGCACCCGCCGTAGGATTGCACCACCGCATCGGAGGATGTTGTAAGATAGGGCGCTGTTCCCGGCCCGACCGGGTTACCATTGCTTTTTTTGGAGCACCCGGTGCCCAAACCGAGGAGGGTAACGAGCACCAACACGATGCTGAGCTTAACAACGTTCATTTCTCTGTTCATTTCTCCGCCTTTTCTTTAAAGAGATGATGGAATTGGAATGTTGCATAAATGGCGCGTCCGGGAAGTGGAAACGCCTCATAATCATAATTGGTGACATCCGCCAGATTTTTAATTTCCAGGGTCAACCGCATCCATTGCGATGGAGGGAAAATCGCCAGCGACAAGTCATGCGTCAGCGCGGAAGGCAGAATACTGAGATTGGCCTCGCTTTTATAATAGTCCGAACGGTAATTCAGATCATATTCAACTGAAAAACGGATGTTTTCCACTTTTATCGCAAGGATATCCTTTACATTGGGCAAATACGCACGTTCCTTGCCGATATACTCCGAGGTGTCGATATCCAGGCGGTAGATCCGCGAACGCATGTAAACGAATTGATTTTCCAGAGAAAGCATACGCCATTTTACGATGGTTTTGTGTTCCAGGCCGGAAATCCGGATGTCCCCCATGTTCATGGGTTTTAGCGCACCCTGGGACAACATCCGGAAAACGATTTGGTCCTGGAGCAGGTTGTAAAAACCGGTACAAGTCCCTTCCATGGCGATTTCAGGGCCCACTTCGGCCTTGAATTCCAGGGAAAGATCGGTATTGAGGCCGATTTCGGGCTGAAGCTCCGGGGAGCCCCGGAAATAAGAGTTATTACCGAAGAATTCGGAAAAGTTCGGCACGCGCGTATAGCGGCCGACATTCGCCTTGATGACCCCTTTTGCAAACGGACCCGCTCTTACACCCAGGTTCCAGTTCCGGTAAAACCGGCGCAGGTATTGGGGTACCGCGTTTTTTCCCTGCATTTGATCCGCCGTGACCTGGCTGTGCAAAAAACGGCCATCCAGCGTATAGGATCCGCTCACCAATAGCCGATCCGAAAACAGGAAAAGCTGGTCGGAAAGCGTGCCGATCGCTGTTTTGCGGTTAGCGTCAGGACGCGCCGCAAAGAAGGCGGTTTCCTCGGAATACGCTTCGTAAAGGCCGTTCGCGTAAAGGGTCAGGCTGTTCCAGGGGTAAGGGGCGAATCGGACATTGCCGCCGGATTCCCCTTCATAAATAACGGAAGAGAAATCCTTCGGATACCAGTAAATCGCCCCGTCCGGATTCTTCACATGCTGCCCGCTGACTTTTCCATGCGCGTAGATTTCCGCGGCATAGCTTTGCCCCTCGCGCATGGCGTTGATCTGGAGGCCCGAACGGTAGCCGGTGGCCCGCGGCCTGGCCTGCGGATTCATGCGTGTAAAGAAATAACCTTTAGCATATTGGTAGGTTTCCGCTTCCGCCCGCAGACAGCTTGCGCTTTCCGGCCTCCACTCCCCTTTGAGCATACCGTTGTATGAGGTAAAGTCGTTATTGAGCATGGTACGCAGGGTATCATCCAGGGTCGGGTCGATGAGCGTGCCCGAGGTGGTCCCGTTATTGTCCAGCCATTGATAGTCATTATTGCTGTGCTGGTAATCAAAGGAGCCCATGTACGCCCGGTTTCCGGTTTTCCCGGAAACCATGCCGCCCGCCTTGCGGGTCCCAAAACTCCCACCCGTCACCTGCCCTGTCAGAACGCCCTTCCCGGTTTCGCGAGTAACGATATTAATAACGCCCGCAGTTCCGTTACCCTGGAACTTGGCCGGAATGCTTCCCTTGAAAACCTCAATCCGTTCGACATTCGTGAGCGGAATTTTCGACAAATCCACTCCCCCGCCCATAGGGTCATTCACCAGCACGCCATCCAGGTAGACTTTGACCTGCTCGGCCGTGGAACCGCGCACGCTGACCGTGCTGTATTCCCCTAGCCC
>Ga0208373_1003790_pt1 | contig 14413 bp, 18 predicted proteins | sample RifOxyC2_FD_184036 | JGI IMG/M metagenome (GOLD analysis project Ga0208373, IMG submission 184036) | Soil microbial communities from Rifle, Colorado - Rifle Oxygen_injection C2 (SPAdes) | ecosystem: Environmental > Terrestrial > Deep subsurface > Rock core/Sediment | place: Rifle, Colorado...
TCATTTCCGGTAACTCATTTAAACATTTCAACAGCAAAGCGCTGTCGTTGAGTTTTTCTACACTGCCACCATACCCATCGATGGTGAGGTGCGCGCCAAATGTGACGGTTTTTTGTTCTTCGGTCATATGATTTTTGTAAAATAGTGAATATTAAAATTCGGTTGATAGAATATTATTATAATTTTATCAGAAAGTCAAGTACTTTGCCGGTTAACGGCGGCATATTATCAACTGCGGAGAGGGTGAGATTCGAACTCACGGTACTGTTTCCAGTACGACAGTTTTCAAGACTGTTCCCTTCAACCACTCGGGCACCTCTCCAATACGCCATATTTTACCTGAAATGCGGAGAAAAATCAATGGGAACAAAAACCCCGCAGTAAGCGGGGTAAGCGAGAGTCCTGTGATGGTGGACAGGTTGGCGTTGGGCAAGGGTGGCGCCGGTGGCACTTAAAACAAGCCGGCGGCCTTTAGTCTGGCGATTCCGTCCGAGTTCAGTGGGAAAGAAATCTCCTCATCGGTCCCGTAATGGATTCGCGACTGCAAGGGTGATGTGTCTGTCACCGATCCCACTGCAAAAATGCGTGGGCGCTTGGCTTTGTAATGCAGCCGCTCAACGATCCCACTGGCTTTTGTCGGCTCGACGTCGGTCGTGATTAACAAAATGTTGGCGTCGGAGCGGTTGACCCGCGCAGTGATTTCCGAGAGAGGAATGGTCTCTGTGGGGATAAAGTTATCCCCGGGCATGTTGAGTCCCGCGGACTGCAAAGCCCGCACGAGCTCGTTAGCCTTTGCTTGGTTGGGCGCGATTATCAGTGCCTTCATTTGAACCCCCGTTGATAGTTGGACTAATCTCGCAAAAAGAACATCATTATTATACCCCCAACCAGCAAAATAAGTCCACCGAAGAAATTTTTGATGCTGTCTTCTTTGCGTAATTCCGGCACGATGTCGCTCAGCGCGATGTAAATAAAACCACCGACCGCTATCGGTATCAAATATAAATTGAGTTGATCCGTGCGACTGGATACTGCCCAACCCACGATGCCACCCAAAATCGCGGTAGCTGAAACCATTAGATTAAAAAAAATGGCGCGGCGTTTGGTAAAACCGGAATATAGCAACACGCCAAAGTCGCCAATCTCTTGTGGTATTTCATGCATGGCGATCGCTACGATCGTACTTAGTCCCAAAGCCGGGCTCACAATAAACGCCGATGCGATCACTAGCCCGTCAATAAAATTATGGACACTGTCTCCCACTAAATTCATGTAGCCGAGAGTATGTTTGTGGTCGTTGCCACAAGTGTGACAATGATGCCAATGCAGAAGTTTTTCGACAATTAAATAGACGATGATAGTAATTAAAATGATCAAACAAAATTTTTCTGGGTCCATGAGCTTGATTCCCTCCGGGATCATGTGGATAAAAGCCACGCCGAGTAGCGCACCCGAAGATAGTCCGATCATGCCGAGCAAGATGCGATCCAAAAATTTTTGATTCATACCAAGAGTGACCACGCCGACGAGCGAGCCCAGCGATACGATGGTAGTTCCGAGGATGATATACAGTAGTGTTGTCATATTATTGGCAGTGAGCGCACAGTCCATAGAATTCCAAACTATGGCTCTGCACTTTGAAATTAAATTTTTTATAAATTTTGTTTTCGGTTTCGTCTAAATCACCAGCCAGCGGCATCTCTTGTATTTCGGCACATTTCACGCACACAAGATGGTGATGGTGTTCGCCGGCCAGCTCGTATTTCTGCTCGCGTCCGCGCAATTGTACTGTCTCGGCAATTTCGCTTTTGATCAAAAATTCCAATTCGCGATAGACTGTAGTTTTGTTGGCCGACAATCCCATCTTGGCGATTTCGCTGAGAATATCGCCGGCCGACAGGGGGGAGTCGAATTTTTCCATGATATACAAAATAACGCGGCGCAAGGTGGTGATTCTTTGGCCGTTATCTTTGAGTTGGCCCAGTATTTTTTTGACTTTTTGCATATTATTTGGATGTTGGTATTATACGCAACTCAGTTGCGTTTGTCAAGAGAAGTCGCATGGTTAGGCCATTTATTGGCTAACTCTTGACAAAATCTGGGTTTGTGTTATTATGGTTGAGCCAATACAAATGGGTATCTAGTTAATTCATTTCAAATATATATGTCGAAAAAATACGAACTATTGCTCGTATTGCCGGGGACTCTCGATGAGAATGCCGCGGCCGTACGTTGCGAAGAAATTGTCAGCCTGGTGAAAGAAAGCGCCTCTGATGTGGAGATGAACGTTCTTGGAAAAAGTCGCTTGGCTTATCCAGTGAAGCAAATTCGTTATGGTTATTTTTATACCATAGTGTTTAGTGCTGAGACTGATGGCCTCAAAGTCATCAAAACCAAATTGGAATTGATGCGCGATCTGTTGCGCGCGATGTTGAGTGTGTTCAAGACCAATCTCACTGCCACCCAGCGCATTGCTTATGCTACCAACGAGCTTGGTATCACCACTATGGCGCCGCAGGCCGAAGAATCGGTCGTCGAGAAAAAGGTGGTAATGGACAAACAAGTGGATTTGGCCGAGATCGACAAGAAATTGGATGAGATTTTGGATGGGAACGTGATTCCCGGAGTGTAATTACTCGACGTAATTGTTCTCGAAGTATATAATATACACGCTGGGGCTTGCCCAACATCATTAAATAAAAATTTACTTCAACCATATGGATCTCAATCGCGCTACTCTCATTGGTCGTCTCACTCGTGACCCGGAATTACGCAGTATCCCGAGTGGAAAATCGGTTTGTACCATTTCTGTGGCTACTAGCCGTGTCTGGACTGATGCTCAAGGTCAAAAACAAAAACAATCCGAATTTCACAACGTCGTGCTTTGGTCGAAACTCGCCGACGTCACCGCGCAGTATCTGCGCAAGGGTAGTCAGGTGTATATCGAAGGCAGACTGCAGACTCGTGATTGGACCGGTCAAGATGGGGTGAAACGCTGGCGCACGGAAATTATTGCCGACAACATGATCATGCTCGGCTCTCCGTCTGGCGCTCGTGCCGCTGGTGATAATGCTCCCGCTCCGGCCCATGATTTCGCCGCTCCGGTCGCCGAAGTAGTAGAGGAAGAGATCAAATTGGAAGATATACCGTTTTAATATTAATTTGTTTCAATCATTGCTATGATCAATAATGCTACCAACAACAGCAGTAAAGACAGCAAGACCAAATCTTGCTATTACTGCACCAACAACAAATTGGTGGTGGATTACAAGGACGCCGGTACTTTGCGCCGCTTCATTTCTTCGTATATGAAGATTGCGCCGCGTCGCCGGAGCGGACTTTGTGCCAAGCACCAGCGCCAAGTGGCCAATGCCATCAAACGCGCTCGTCAGGCTTCGCTCATGCCATTCATTCCCAAGTAAACCCCTACGGGGTATATTATCTACGCTCGCTCGGAAATGAAAGATTTCATTTCTCTCACTTCGCTTGATAATAGAAAATTCCCCGCGTAAGTGGGGAGTTTGTTTTTATTGTTATGTACTGGAAAGAATTAAAAGACAATCCGCGCCTAAAAAATGTTTTTGATCAGCGTGCCGTCATCGTTCGGTTGACCCGCGAGTTTTTTTGGTCGCAAAATTTTATTGAGACCGAAACCTCGACGGCGGTAAAAGCGCCCGATCAAGAGCCACACCTCGATCCGATCATGACAAAATTTCACGATGAAAATAAACGCGAGACAGTGTGGTATCTGCAAACCTCGCCCGAATTTGCGATGAAAAAATTACTCGGAGCGGGCTATGAAAAAATATTTCAGATTTGCAAATGTTTTCGTGATGAAGAAGAAAGCGGTGTCACGCATAATCCGGAATTTACTATGATCGAGTGGTATCGGACGCCTGGGGCATATGAGGAAATCATGACGGACACGGAAAATTTGTTCAAATATATCGCGGAAAAAACAGGTGTGTCGTTAGCAAAATATAATGGTTGTGAAATCGACATGACGAAAAAATGGGAGCGCGTGCGTGTGAAAGATTTGTGGCAGAAATATATCGGCGTGAATTTGGATGATTATTTGGATGAGAAAAAAATGGCGGAGTTGGTGCGCGAGCGCGGGTATCAAGTGAATGAGGGTGATGATTTCAATGATTTGTTTCACAAAATATTTCTCAATGAGATCGAACCGCATATTGGCAAAAATAATCCGACGATTGTGTATGAGTATCCGGCGCAATTGGCGGCACTCGCGCGACTATGTCCGGCCGATGCGCGCTATGCCGAGCGATTTGAATTATATATATGCGGATTGGAAATTGCGAATTGTTTCGGTGAATTGACGGACGGTGAGGCGCAATTGAAACGGTTTGAACACGAACAAGGTGAACGTGTCCGGCTGGGGAAAAGCGCTATGCCTATTGACAAAGAGCTCATAAATGCGCTAAAATGCCTACCTAATGCGGCCGGAGTGGCGCTCGGGATGGATCGGATGATCATGCTTTTTACCGGAGCACGCAATATTAACGAAGTTATTTTTCAAACGGTAAAAGATCAATTGGAATATTAGATTTATCAAAATCTAAATTATTAAAAAGTGTTAATTTTATCTCTATGGGTTCTACAACTGACATTCGTAAAGGAGTCGTGATCCGCCAAAACAATGATTTGTTTGTGGTGGTGGAATTTCAACATATCAATCCGGGTAAGGGTGCGGCTTTTGTGCGTACGCGCATGAAGAACTTGGGCAACGGCAAGGTGATTGAAAATACTTACAAAACTGCCGAGACGGTGGACATTGTGCAGGTAAATTTTCAGACCATGCAATTTTTGTACAAGGCTGGCGACAATTATGCTTTCATGAATACGAGCAATTATGAACAAATTGAAATGAACGGTGATTTGGTGGGTGAAGACGGAAAATATTTGAAAGAGGGGGTGGAATGTATTATTGGCATTTATGAGGATATGCCGGTGAGCCTACAACTTCCGAAAAAAATTTCATATAAAGTGGCGACCGCGCCGCCAGCGGTGCGCGGCGATAGCGCTTCGGGTAATGTGAGCAAAGAGGCGATCATGGAAAATGGTCTCATCGTGCAGGTGCCGATATTTATCAAAGAGGGCGAGGACATTCTCGTAAACACCGAGACCGGCGACTATAGCGCCCGCGCGTAATTTTAGACAGACAATAAAAAGAGCCGGTAAGATAATATTTTTTGCGGGTTTGGGTACGTAGACCCACCCTGAGCCCTCGCGGGCGAGGAAAGCAAAAATTATTATCTTACCGGCTCTTTATTTGATTTATAAATTACACGTCATCGCGGGCGCTGTCGTTGTAGAGGTCGTCGGCTCCGGTGCCATAGTTGGAACTGGATTCGCCATCCTCGTCGTCTTTGCCCTCACCGCCGCATTCTTTGCAGTCGCCGCAATCACACTCGTCATCACAGCAATCGCAGGCGCCTTTTTCTTCTTCGCCGTCTTCAAAGTTGTTTAATACCATATTTTTAGATTACACCCATACGGGTTTTGTTGTCCGTTTGGGCCGTTTGGCCGATTGGCGGCCAAATTATGTAAAATATGCGAATATTATAGCACGGTATTTGATTTTTGTCAAGCCTGTTTGCCACCGCCTGTTGTCAGGCGGGAGTTGACTTTTGGTGGGATTTTGGTATAATTTTAACACGAATTGGGTGTGGGCATCATATACTACGAGGTGTATGATCCTCCTCGTTCGGGCATACCAAATGAATTGGGTATTCCACTCACTGCGGGCATCATATAACGGCTATTATCCGAGTTTTCCAAACTCGTGACAGGGGTTCGACTCCCCTTGCCCGCTCAAAGAAAATATAACATAAAAACTCTGCCACAATCATGATCCGTACCCCAAAAAGTGGACACTTTCGTGTCCACTTTTTGGGGTACGGATCAATCGTGGTCGCCTTTTCGGCTCATTTCGGTGTAAAATTTGACGCCTTTTTTAGTTGTGATATAATATATCCATGCAAAATATTTTGTGTCACCAGCCAATAACGCGAAAAAGAAAGAAATGTGAATTTCCCTGTTGGGAAATTTTTTTTATCACCGCCGATAATATTGCCATCAGTCCTCCGTTTCCGCGGAGGATTTTTTTATTATTAAATTCATAATTTATGCCATAAAAGCAAATAATATTTAGGCGGCGTATAGCCGTCTGTTTTTTAGCAAATTATTTTTATTTTTTCTATGGATACATCGATAATCAAACTCACTGATCGGGTATTGCGCGCGTCACGGGAATATTTGGGACAAAACGGTTACACGGAAATCGTCACGCCGCGCATTGTGCGGGCATCGGGCGCGTGCGAAAATATCAACACGTTGTTCGAGGTGTCGTCGGATGGAGATAGTCAGTGGTTCAATGGGCATAAAAGTTATCTGGCGCAGACCGGTCAGTTGTATTTGGAGGCTTTGGTGCCAAAGTTGGGCAATGTGTATTGTGTGGGGCCGAGTTTCCGCGCCGAGCCCAAGGTGGACGGTCGCCATCTTACAGAATTTTTGATGATCGAAATCGAACATCCGGGCGGGTTTGATCGATTGCTCGCGTATATTGAAGGAATGTTATATCACTTGGCACAGGTGATCGCGAATGACCAAAATGCGGTGGATGTTTATGGTTTGTCACATGACACGATGGCGCGATTGGCACTATGTCCACCAGTATTTACCAAACTGACTTACGATCAGGCGGTCGATAAATTAAAAAGTTTGGGAGAAAAAATCGAATGGGGCGACGATATCGCTGCGGCGCAAGAAGCGATGCTCGTACGGGTAAATGAAAATCAGCCGCTGTTTATCACGCGGTTTCCTGATCCGATGTGGCGGTTCGGCAAAGAGATTGAAGTGGAAAAATTTTTCAATATGTTGCCTGACTCGGCCAATCCCGGTCGGGTTTTGTCTGCTGACTTGATCCTGCCCTATGGTGGTGAAGCGGTGGGGTCGGCGGCGCGAGCGCATGAGGCGAATATACTACGCGATCGCTTGCAAAATTCACGGATGTTCAAACGGTTGGTCGAGCGGGGTGGCAGTGTGGCGGATTTTGAATGGTATATCAATCAAGTGGAAACGAATGGCGCGGTGCCGCATGCCGGGTGCGGATTTGGTATGGCGCGCGTGGTGCAATGGCTCAAGGGCGAGGCGGATATTCGCCAAGCAGTGGCGTTTGCGTCGAATAAAGAGAGCTTGGTGTAAGTGATAAAAATATGGGGTAAGATGCTGTACCCATATTTTTTATGGTAATTGCATAATGGACAAATGGTGCGTTGATTGGTAAGATATCTCAGTACTGTTTTTGTTTATTAATTTCGATTATGCAAAAAAATAACGTCTACCAACAATCATTAAAATATCACCAAAAATTTCACGGGAAAATCGCCACAGAAATAAAAACAAAATTAGATAATGTGAACGATTTGTCGCTCGCATACACTCCGGGCGTGGCCGAGCCATGTCGGCAGATTCACAAAAATCCCGAAGATGTATACAAATATACGATCAAAGGAAATATGGTCGCGGTGATTTCGGATGGTAGTGCCGTGCTCGGCCTCGGGAATATCGGCGCGCTCGCGGCCATACCGGTGATGGAGGGCAAGGCGGCGTTATTCAAAAAAATCGGTGGTGTGGATGCTTTTCCGATTTGTCTGCAATCGCAAGACGTCGTCAAAAATATTGAAACAATAAAAAATATCGCGCCGGTTTTTGGTGGGATCAATTTGGAAGATTTCAAGGCGCCGCAATGTTTTGAAATTGAGCAGGCTTTGCAAAATCTCGGTATACCGGTAGTACATGACGATCAACACGGTACGGCCATAGTCCTCTTGGCCGGACTCACCAACGCCTTGAAAGTGGTCGATAAAAAGTTAAATGATGTGAAAATTGTTGTGAGTGGTGTGGGGGCGGCCGGGACGGCGATTATCAAATTGTTGGTCATGGCCGGATGTGATGGTAAACGAATCCTCGCTTGTGACACGACCGGAATTATTTATACCGGCAGACCGGATTTGGCGGAAAATAAATTCAAAAATGAAATTGCCTCTCTGACCAATCTGCAAAAAATTCAGGGCGATTTGACCGTGGCGATTTTGGGAGCAGATGTTTTTGTCGGCGTTTCCAAAGGGAATATTTTGACGGCAGAGATGGCTAAAAGCATGAACAAAAAGGCGATAATTTTTGTGATGGCCAACCCGACGCCGGAGATTGATCCGGTGTTGGCAAAAAAGTGCGGAGCGATGGTGGTGGCGACCGGGCGCAGTGATTTTCCCAATCAAGTGAATAATGCTTTGGTATTTCCGGGATTATTTCGAGGGTTGTTGGATTGCCGCGCGGTAAAATTGACCGACAAGATGAAAATTGCGGCCGCGCGAGCGCTCGCGGGAGTAATAAAAAAACCAACCGCCAGCAAAATTTTGCCGCCGGTATTCGATAAGTGCGCCGCGCGAGCGGTGGCGAAGGCGATAATTGCTAGTGCCCCCAGTATGAATTGAACACACATTTTGCCCTTAGGACGGGCCCGTTCTATCCGTTGAACTATGGGGGCGTGCGGTCATATTATCACTAAAAATTGCAAAAATCAAGGCGATTGCTTTTTGTGCCCAAACAGGATAAAATAGATACACTAAAAATATAGAATAAATGATATATGGAGGACAAAAATACCAATTTGGTGATATATACCACCCCGCAGAAGGACGTGACTATTCCTGTGCAAATCGACAGGGATACTGTTTGGTTGTCGCAAAAACAGATGGCGGAGTTGTTCCAAAAAGACCGTAAAACGATTACCGAACATATAGGCAATGTCTTTAAAGAAGGTGAATTAGCCAAAAATTCAGTATGCCGGAATTTCCAGCATACTGCCACAGACGGAAAAACTTATGATGTTGCATTATATAATCTCGACGTCATAATTTCTGTCGGCTATCGTGTCAAATCGCAAAACGGCACCCGTTTCCGCATCTGGGCGACCTCAGTTTTACGCGATCATATTTTGAAAGGTTTTACAATTAATCAAAATCGGATCAAACAAAATTCCGAGTTAAAATTGAAAGAATTGGAAGCGGCTATAAAATTATTCAAAACAGCGATAGATAAAAAACAACTAAACCAGAGTGAATCAGATGGACTGTTGCGCGTGATCACCGATTATGCCAATTCTTGGGTATTGCTCCAAAAATATGATGAGGGCAAACTCAAATTAGTTGGTGGTAGCAAAAAAGGCAATGTTTTTGCTTTTGAGACCGTAGTGGAAATGATCGAACAATTAAAAAATGACTTAGCAAAAAAACGCGAGGCCAGCGAGTTGTTCGGCGCGCAAAGAGGGCACGCTTTGCAATCAATCGTCGGTAGTATTGCTCAGTCGTTTGGTGGTAAGGATTTGTATGGTAGTGTCGAGGAGAAGGCCGCGAATTTTTTGTATCTACTCATTAAAGATCATCCATTTTCCGATGGCAACAAACGCATCGGGTCGTTTTTGTTTATCGCATTTTTGGCGAAGAATCGTTGTTTGACCAACAAAAAAGGTGAAAGAAAAATCAATGATAATGCGCTGGTGGCGTTGGCTTTGCTCGTGGCCGAAAGTGATCCAAAAGAAAAGGAAATAATGATTGCTCTGATTACCAACTTGCTTAAAGATTAAAAATTATGCAAACCTTTCTCCTCGTATTTCTCTCGATTTTGTCGCTCGGGTTCCTGGCTGGGATATTTTTGTTGTATAAAAAATTGAATACGCCGGAAAAACCGAAAGAGGGTGAGCAAAATCTGTTTTTGATGCTCCAAAACCAACTCAACGAGATCTCGCGTACGATGGATCAGAAATTGACGGATACGAATAAAGTGATGAACGACACCCAGCTCAATTTACACAAAACTATCCAGTCGCAATTTGGTCAAAGCGCGAAAATCATCAGTGATGTGACGGAACGCCTCACCAAACTAGACGAAACTAATCGGCAAGTGATGGGATTTACCGACCAGCTCGCGCGTCTGGAAGAAACTTTGCAAAATCCCAAGCATCGCGGCATTCTCGGTGAATATTATTTGGAAAATGTTCTCAAAAATGTGTTGCCGCCCGGGTCGTATCAGATGCAATACAAATTTAGTGACGGCGATATCGTGGATGCGGCGGTGTTTGTCAAAGATAAAGTCATACCAATCGACTCCAAATTCTCGTTGGAAAATTACAATCGCGTGGTCAATGAAAAAGATCCGTCGTTGCACGAACAATACGAAAAAGATTTCAAACAAGATTTGAAAAATCGCATCGACGAAACCGCTAAATACATCAAACCCAAAGAAAATACGATGGACTTCGCGTTTATGTTTATTCCGGCCGAGGGGATATATTATGATTTGCTTATCAACAAAGTCGGTGCGGTGAAAATCAACACCCAGGATCTGATCGAATATGCTTTCAAGCAAAAGCACGTCATTATTGTGTCGCCGACGTCGTTTCTGGCATATTTACAGACAGTGTTGCAAGGGCTCCGCGCCATGAAAATCGAAGAGTCGGCAGTAGAGATCCGTAAACGCGTGGAAGAGCTCGGCAAACACATTTTGGCCTATGACGATTACTTCAAAAAACTCGGCAATAATCTCGCCACCACGGTGAATTCGTATAATACCGCCTATAAAGAACTCAATAAGATCGACAAGGACGTGGTGCGCATCACTGATAGTGAGCGTGGAATCGAGCCGGTACTGCTCGAGAAACCGAATATGGAGTAAATGGGCTTGACTTTTGTCCGCCGACGTGGTATTATATTTTCGCTCTCAATTTTATCAACCAAATCTAAATTATGCCAAATAAAGATGCCGCCAAAAAGGCTCAACGTCAGGTAAAACGTCGCACTGATTTGAACAACGATTACAAAGTTAAATTCCGCAATGCGATCAAAAAAGCCGCCAAAGCCGTGAGTTTCGAAGAGGCCAAAAAGTTGGCTTCAGCCGCGCAAAAGGCGCTCGACAAAGCCGTCAAGCACGGTACAATCAAAAAGAATACCGCCGGCCGCCGCTTGTCCCGACTGATGAAGAGAATAAATATTTTGAAGAAATAAATTAAAAATCCCGACGTCTAGTCGGGATTTTTAATTTCCGACGACAAACAAATCCATCAATATTTCTTGATCGGCAAAGCCGCTTTTGGTTTTGATATCAATATCCAGGAGTTTGTGATAAATCTGGCGCAATTTTTCCGAAGAATATTTTTTTATAACCGGCAGGTTTTTTCTGATTACGAAGGGGTGTAGTTTTAGGATTTTGGCCATGTCATCGCTTTTGGTATCTTGTTTTTCGAACAGATCGCGCATAGACATTAAAGTGCGAAATTGCCACAAGATCGCGCCGAATATTTGCGGGTCTTCGACGCCGAGTTCGCGTTGGCCGGCGAGTAGTTTCAAAGCGAGTTTGTGGTTACTCGCAATAATGGCGTCAGTCAGATTGAAAACATTATCATCAATTTTTTCATCCAAAAATAATTGTACGTCCACTAGTTGGATCTCGTCTTTTTTGTAAGCGATCAGCTGATCGATCAGAGAATTTAGATGCCACATATCTTCGCCAACATTGACTGCGAGATACTGTGCCGCCGCGCCCGAAATTTGGCCACCGCGATTTTTCACTTCCGCCGCGATCCATCCGGTCAGCGGTGCGCCGACGAGCGCCACAAATTCTTTGGCATATTTTTCTTGTTGTAAAAGCGTGTCCATTTCCTTCACCTCTTTAATTTTTGAATGTACTTCAGACTGGTAAAATACCGCAATATTGGATTCGGGAATTTTTTGGTTTTTTACGCGCTCAAGCAAGTCGCCTAATAGATCTTTATTGTTGTTCGTCAAAATATTTTCTAGCACCACCATGCGCTTTTCGGCGAGAAACGGCGCGGCCATGAGTTCGGACAATGCTTTGCCTGGCTCGGCTTTGGCGCAATCCAAAAACACTACATTGTAGCCTTGTGGGTCGCGGGCGGTCCGAAATTTGGCCACCTGATCGGTGAGATACTGGCGCGAGCGAAAAGTGTCGGCGCCGTAGATATATATGATCATAGCCCAGCCATTATATCCCGTTATTTTTTCTTTGGCAAACCGATCTGGCATTTTCAAAAACCAACGGTTTATTTCCGTTGGTTTTTTTGTTTCTGCGCGTATTAGATGTTTTCTTTTTTGCGAATCATCCACCAGTGTACTGCGAATAGTGGTACACCCACCACAATCATTGAAATATCACGGACGGCGTCACGTTGGCGTTGGGCAGTGCGATCTTCGGCCGCGCGTTTCTCCATTTCGGCTTGGCGCTGGTCACACTCCTTGGTCGTAAGCGGCTTAACATTTGGGTCGCCTTTGATCGTAATTGGGTCACAAGCCGGTTCGGCATAATAGGTGGTATAATTATCCGCCTTGGTGAACACCCAAGTTTTGAGCGCCATGTTGATCACGTCAGCGAGTGAAAATACCACCATCATTAGCGCCACGAATGATACGAGATAAAAATAAATTGTTTTGACGACCATGAATTTTCCGGTTGGTTGTTGTTCTGACATAAATATTTATTTAATAATTAATTGCCATTTTTATCATCGCCTCGACATTTTCATTGGCGTTGATATGTTGTATTTTTTTATCGGGAAAATTATTTTGCCAGACGCGAAATATTTCGTCGGCAAATCCCTGGCCGATCACAGGTACGTCTTTAAAATCAAAAATAATTTCGCTAAATTTTTCCAACCCAAACATTATTCTTCGTGCTTCTGAGCGTGACAAAAGACCTTCTTTGTTTTTGTATAATTTAACTATTACTTTTGTTTTATCAAACCCAAATTCATTATTGGTGTATTGGGCGAATATTTTTGTGGCATCAGTATCGCTAGTTGTCGAAATTGAAAAACTGACCATTGTGCCCGGTTTGGTTTTGTGATCGTCAATAAAATAATCATCCAGTTTTTTTACGTAACGCAAATTTTTATTACTGCTTAATAAATTGAATGCGTCCGCCATTTTTGATGTAAAAAATATTCCTTGACCGGTATGGCGCTTCGGGTCGGTAGTCTGCTTCCCTTTGATCAGCAGACCAATGGTGTCGGTGGTGTTCGGCAAGTCGAATTTTTTCTGCACACTATTAAAAACACCCACACCGGTGTCTATTATGCTGAACCAAACTCGACTGGGAAAACGATGGGCCGCAACCGTTATATGTTTTGAATACGCGTGGTCTATGGCATTGTTGAGCATCTCGGTAAACGCATAATGTAGAACAGAGTGAATGTTTTCTTTTAATTCCATAAAAATTCCAGTCTCTTTATCTATTTGTTGAAATATGCGTTCTTCGTCGAGCCCCTTAGAATCAAATTTTCTTAAAAAGTTATTAATTTGCCTGCGAGCGACGTCGATATCTTTTTGATCACTAAATACGTAAACGGTTTGGCGTGTTTTACCGAGGGCAATTATCGCGCCCTCATTTTCTAGTTCATTAAGAAAACGATTGATGTAAGTGCGTGAAAAGCCCGTATCTCTAGTGATGTCAGAGGATTTGATGTGACCGTTTTTTGTGATTTTGGCTAATATTAGGGCCTTTATATCCATATTTAGATCATTTTAGTTGACAATATGTTGACGTAATATATTGTACCATAAAATATATATTTTGTCAACTAATTGTAAACACTCGCTGTTTGGGCGAGTGTTTGTGAATATCTTGGCTAATTTCAGGCAATTATTTCAAATCGCCCCACCGTTTGCCGATGCTCGTCTCTACTTTCACCGGCACACGCAGTTTGATCACTTGTTCCATTGCGTCTTTCACGATGCCGGCGATTTTTTCCGCCAACTTTTCTTTGACTTCGAACACTAGTTCATCGTGCACTTGTAAAATCATTTTTATTTCCGAATTATATTTCTCACCAAATTCGGCGGCGAGTTTTTGGTCCACTGCGATCATCGCCATCTTCATGAGGTCGGCGGCTGTGCCCTGTACAGGGTGATTGATGGCCATACGTTCGGCGCTGGCGCGAAGTTGGTGATTGCTCGAATTGAGCTCCGGCAAATAGCGGCGACGGCCGAATAAAGTTTCGCAATATCCTTCTTTACGACTGAATTCGAGCGTGCGATCCATGTATTTTTTCACGCCGGCGAACTGTTCAAAATATTTTTCAATAAATTGTTTGGCTTGCCACTGAGGAATCTCGGCGCGCCAGGCTAGACCGTAGGCACCCATGCCGTACAAGATACCGAAGTTCACTTCTTTGGCGGCTCGGCGCATTTCTTTCGTCACGTCTTCGAGCGCCACACCATTGATTGCGGCCGCGGTAGCGCGGTGAATGTCTAAATCTTTGGCAAAAATTTCCATCATTTTTTCATCTTCGGCCAGAGAGGCGACGACACGCAGTTCAATC
>Ga0208373_1003791_pt1 | contig 14407 bp, 12 predicted proteins | sample RifOxyC2_FD_184036 | JGI IMG/M metagenome (GOLD analysis project Ga0208373, IMG submission 184036) | Soil microbial communities from Rifle, Colorado - Rifle Oxygen_injection C2 (SPAdes) | ecosystem: Environmental > Terrestrial > Deep subsurface > Rock core/Sediment | place: Rifle, Colorado...
TCCAAGTTCTGCAGGGAAAAAAACTGCAAGTATGGCTAATAAATTCAAAACGAGTAACCATAATAATAAATCACGCATCATAAAATTCGGGAAGAACGGCATTCTTTTCTGTTCAGCTTTTTGCTCAACCTCTAATTCGAGAGGTTCACTCATACCTTGTCGCTGAACAAGGAGCAAATGAATAACAAGAAGTACCGTAAAAATTCCTGGGAAAAGCGCTACATGAAAACCAAAAAGACGGGACAAAGTTGCACCGGTAACATCATCGCCACCACGCATAAAAATTTTCAATGGTTCTCCTATTAAAGGTACTGCTCCAACTATATCCGAGCCGACTTTAGTAGCAAAGAAAGCCAGTTCATTCCAGGGCAGCAGGTACCCGCTGAATCCGAAACCTAATGCCATAAAGAACATTATTATACCTGTAACCCAGGTTATTTCACGCGGCTTACGATAGGCTCTTTCAAAAAGCACGCTGAACATATGTATGAAAACTGAGAGAATAAAAAGATTAGCAGCCCACCCATGAATTGAACGAATAAGCCAGCCAAATTCCACTTTCGACATAATGTACTGGATGCTCTCAAAAGCAAGATCAGAACTGGCTTTATAATAAAAGAGTAACAATATCCCTGTAATAACCTGGATAACAAACAAGAATAATGATACTCCTCCGAAATAGTACCACACTGAATGACTGTGAATAGGCACATATTTTTTACCGAGAAAGTTTTCCAAATCATTCAATTTTACTCTTTCATCAATCCAGAGATAAATTCTCTTTAAAAAATTTTTCATACTTTACTCAGGTTTTTTTTGAAACGTAAATTTCTTCCCCTTTGATAACCACTCTGAATTCCTCAAGTGGTTTTGGCGGTGGACCCGAAATATTCCGACCGTTGAGATCATATTTACCGTTATGACAGGCACACCAAATTAGGCTCATATCCTTCCTAAATTGTACAGTGCAATCAAGATGGGTACAGGTAGCAGAAAAAGCCTTAAAATTATTTTCTTTTGTATTGATAACGATAACAGGCTTATTTCCAAACCTTATTATTTTGCCGCTGCCCTTTTCAAAGTCGGAAGTTTTGCCTGCAAGAACACTTGATACCTCAACTTCCCGTTGCTTTGGGGGTTTGAGATATTCAATTAAAGGATAAAGAATAATACCGGCAAATCCTATTAAACCACCAGAGAGCAGGTATTTTAAAAAATCCCTTCTTTTGTGACCACCTGAATGATTAACATTCATTTTAACGGCTCCTTAGTTTTTACTGTGACAATCGCTACAGTTTATTTCTTTCCAGGAATTTCCAATATCTACCGGATGCTCATATTCAACACCTTCAAGAGATACCCTAAGTGAACCATGCTCATATTGCTGCGCAAGAATGGTATGACAAACATTACAATCTTTTGATAAGACTACACCATCGTCAGAAATATGATTTCCATCGTGACATCTGAAACACCCGGGGGAATACATGTGTCCTATATGATTTGGGAATCTTTTCCAGCTTACATTCATCTCAGGGAAGTAATTCCTGGAATAAATGTTTTGGATTTCCTTAATCGATTTTTCGATTGATTTCTTTTTTTTCTCTGCTATCAGTGGATAATTATTCTGATAAAAATCATTTATAATTAGTTTAATACTATCAAGAGCAATTTCTTTTTCCGTGTATAACTTTTCCAGGGCTGTAACTCCTATACTCTTTATGTAAGGGAGATCGCTGTCAATTGCGCCGATAGACATAAAGCGATTTATTGACTTGCGCGAAGGATGATATATATGTGAAGGTCTGTTATGGCAATCGATGCAATCCATCTTTTTTACAAAACCATTTAATAATTTCTCATCGGAAAATTTATTATTTCTCTCTCTGTAAATTCTTTCCTTTCCGTCTCTGGATTTCACCTTAACCCACGGAATTTCCAAACGGCTTGAATCCAGGGTTGCATAAGTTATTTCATTTGCAATATTCATGTGCCAATGTATTCCTGAGGTAACACCCGACTCATCATTACCCCCTCCAATTTTCATTAAAAGATCAAAAGTCCACTTAGTATTTTTTTCATCGGAAATATAATACGTGTTCAATATTTTTTTCTCAAAATAAAAATGCTGAGGCCAGTGGCATTGTTCGCAGGTTTCCTGGGCAGGACGCAGATTTTCAATCGGAGTGGGTATAGGCTTAGGATAAACATTGGCTAAAACTGCGTATACCTGGTAAGCCCCGGAAAGTTTTGAACGAACAAACCAGGTTGCACCGGGACCAATATGGCATTTTACACAACCTACTTTTGCATGAGGCGAAAATTTATAAGCTGTATATTCAGGTTCCATTACCTTATGACAAACTGTTCCACAAAATTCATCGGAGTCTGTGTATTCATATGCCTTAAAACTACCGAAGGCACTAAACACTAAAAGTAAAATTGTTCCAACAGAAAAAATTGTAAATACTAACCTGTGGCGGGGGTCGTTCAAATCTATTCTGGGTAAACGATGTTTATGAGCTATCCCCAATCTTTCTCTTCGATGTTCCCTGAGTATTCCAAACATTACCAGCGCTAACCCTATTAATAAAAACGCAGGCAAGATCACAAAGGCAATAATCCCCATATATGGTTTATGTTCATTACTAAATGTTTCAACGACAGTTAAGAAAAGTATTAGCCCAAAACTGACCAGGGCAATTGCCGCTCCTGTAAGAGTAACGGGATTATAAAATGATAATGGAAATATTTTTTTCATCAAAGTATCTGATAAAAAGTAATAACAAACTTAGTAAATCTACCTGTATGCAAAAATCATTGCATAAATTATCCAGATAATAATACTAAATCCTATTGTCAATGCTGTCCATCCAAATATTTTTATTGTTCTTATAACAATCGGAGGATAGGGTTCAACCAGATATTTCTCTAATTCTCCTTTTTCCACCATTTCATTATATTCTTTTGGTCTGTCAAGTTTAAATTCTTCTATTGAAACCCTGCCTGAAAAGATTACTATGTCCATCGGAAATTTTTCCGGGCGCAGATGAGTATTGAAAAAATGTACCGTAAAAATAAATCCCGTCGCTAATAAAGCTTCATCACTATGAATAATTGTAGCTACGTTAATAACCCATCCGGGAACAAACTGCGTGAGAAATTCGGGAAACCATAGTGTTAAGCCTGTTGAACCAATAATAAAAATTCCCCAGAATACAGCAAAATAATCGAACTTCTCCCAGTAAGTCCATCGTCCATATTCTGGTCGCTTACCCAAGCCTATAAACCATTTGACTGAGCCGATAAAATCTTTCCAGTCATTCCTGTTAAATAACATTGAGTCAAACCCGAATATAAATTCTTTAAAAGATTTTTTTTCTTTCCGCTTAATTCTTACCAGATCAATAATATGAGTTATAAAAACGATAAACATAATTACAGCAGCAAACCGGTGTATGTAGCCAGCAGATTCAAACCCGCCAAATAAGCCAGAGAGAAAAAATGCCCACCCGGTATAGGAAAATTTTAAAGTCATACCGGTTAAAGCAAGACTAATAAAACTTATAATCATAGAAATATGAAGCACTCTGTTTAAGCGGGAGAACCTCTGTACTTGTGCTTCTGCTCTTTCAGCAATTTTAGGTGAACTAGTGTTATCACTAAGTCCTTCAGATTTTTCATGTATCATAACTGCTCTTGATTATCATTTTTATCTGTATTGATTGATTTTTGCCTTTTTAGCTCGCGTCTCCACTGCAAAGATCTTGGAAGCCAAAGAAGTGTATGTATGCCCGCGATAACAAAAGTAAATATTAATAAACCTGTCATCCCCCAGAAAGTCCAGAATAGCCATGGGTATTTTTCAGGATCATGATGAGTTGCATGTGTAAAGTAACCGGCAAACTGTTTATTTGCGTTAGTATGACACTTCTTACAAGTTTCCACAATATTTTTTCTATTCAAATGCGAAACAGGATTTTCAACAGGCATAATATCATGGGCTCCATGACAATCATAACATTTGGCAGTTTTTGTATAACCTAATTGAGAAACTTTTCCATGATAAGTATCAAAGTAAGTTTCAGCAATTGCTTGATGACATCTGCCACATTGATCCATAATTTTCAATTTAAAACCTTCAGAATCAGCCCTGATTATTTTATGCGCTGTATGGCAATCCTCGCAGGTTGGTAGTTCTTTATCTGTCTGAGTAATCTTTGTCGAGTGGATACTCTTCTCAAATTGTTCCTGTATACCATGGTGGCAATTGCCGCAGGTAGAAGGAATATTTGCGGGATTAACACTTGATAATGAATCACTATGTGGTAATTCTCTATGAGCTGTATGGCAGCCGGTACATGTAGCTGTTACAGTCAAACCACTTTTCATTAAGCCTTTACCGTGAATACTTTCAGTATAATTTTTTACAATATCAACCTCAGTACCTTTATATCTAACAGCCGCTGATTCACCCTCCCTGTGGCATTTTGCACAAAGAGCGGGAATGTTTATCGGAAAAATGGAACTTAGCGGATTGGTTTTACCAAGAACGTCATGTGTTCCATGACATTCAGAACACACAGGAGCATTAAGATCATTTTTAGCTTTTAGTTTTCCGTGCGTACTAAGCTGGTATTCTTCTCCAACTTCAGCATGACACGAAGTACAGTCAACTTTTTGAACAATACTGTCGCAAGGTCTAATATGTGAGGGAGACACCTGAGAATGACACTGGCTGCATGAAATATTTGTATGACGTGAATCTTTAAGCCCGGCATAATCTACAAATAATGAACGACCGTCAACTGAGGCTTTAATATTTTTCCGGCTATGACAATCAAGACAATCCTGATCAGCCATTCCCTGATCGTAGAATACTTTTCTTGCTTTATGCGGCTGATGGCAATCAACACAAGCAGGAAGAATGTTAGCTTCTTTTTCCCAAAGAGCACCTTTAATAACTTTCCTGTGAACAAGTTCAATTTCAGCATGACATTTTGCACAGGTATTTGCAATATTTTTTCTTGCAATTGATGATTTAGAATCTGTATGCGATAAAATATCATGAGCTGTATGGCATGATACACAGGTTGCCGTAACAATTAACCCTTTCTTAAGTAAACCTTCACCATGAATACTTTCAGAATAATTTTCCAAAATATGAGTTTGAGGAATATTTCTTTGTAACTGCACCGGTGACCCTTCTTTATGGCATTGACCACATAAGCCGGGAATGTTTATAGGAGCTACTTTAGATTTTAGATTCTTTACCGGAATTATATCATGAGAACCATGACAATTCTGGCATGCCGGCGCTAACTTATCTCCCCCTGATAATGCTTTACCATGAAGACTTTTATCAAATTTTGCCTGTATATCATCATGACATAAATTACATTTTGCTTTTTCTACATCGTCATCGTGAACATCAGTTCCCTCAAGATCCACATGGCAAGAAATACAATTGACACCTTCATGTACAGATGAAGATAATTTTTTTTCATTTACAAAAACCGAAATTGTTTTACCGTTCCTTGTGCCGGTTAAAGAATTATCTTCATGGCACATCAGGCAATCACTATTATCCTGAGGGTATAAAGAAGAAGTAAATAAAAGAAATAAAAAAATACTAAAGAAATTTATTATAAAAATCTTCTTCGGTTCGCTAAAACTTCCTTTCAAGTACATATTAAGAATTAATCTCTCCCAGTTTAAGAACACCAAGATTATTGATTGTTATCTTTACCCGAGGAAATTTTTTCATATTCTTTAGGATGTTCCTCCTTCATCTCTTCTTCGGAAATTGACCCGGTTAGCCAGGCAGTACTCATCGGATATACATCCGGATTAAATATTACAAAGTAGAAATGCCATACAATAATTGCAAGGAAGGCAAGCCACGCTTCAAAGTAATGAATTGTACGGGCAACATCCCATCCCAGTTTTGTAAATAAACCTATAAAAGTATTATCGAACCACATAATTATACCTGTTAAAGACATAACTATCGTCCCCCAGATGAGAGCCCAATATTCTGCTTTTTCAATATAACTGAACCGATCTAATTTAGGTTTTTCTTTTGATAAACCAAGATTGAATTTTGCGACTGCGATTGCATCATAAATGTCTTCATATCTTGGCAGAAGATCCTTTAGTAATTGTCTGCCTTTCGTTGTTGCAGAAATATAAATTATATGATATAAACTAATTCCAATCATTATTACAGCGGCAATTCTATGAAGCAAACTTCGGTATTCAAATGCGTCTGTACTTATATCTCTTATATGCCTGACCCACCAGGTATCCGGAAAGTGCAGCATAAAACCGGTAATGACCAAAATTATAAAACTCAAAGCCATCAAACCGTGCTGTATACGCTCATTTAAATTCATTCGAAGGTAAAGACTATGCCCGTGGGGTTCAGTCCTTATTAAACCCAACTGTTTCAATTTTTTAATTTTTGCTTTCCGGATAAAATCAACCAAGTTATGAAGAAACATTCCGCCTATAATTACTACGATAAGCATAATATAGAATGTTGCAATCCAATAAAGAATTGGTTCGTCTTTCTTTTCCATCGAAACATGTATTTTACCTACTGCGAAATTTTCATTTGCACCCGGATGGCATGTTCCGCAGGTTTCGGCAAGATTTTTCTTATTTACTGTTGATGTAGGATCACCCGGTGGTTTTATGTTGTGAACGCCATGGCAACTTGCACAATTAGCAACCTCTACAGAACCGCCTCGCGATGCTAAACCATGATAACTTTTTTGAAAAGTTTCTATCCTGTCAGATGAAATGCCAAATTTCTCAGCCAACTTTACCGATGAGTGACAAGGTGCACAAACCTGTTCGGAAACATTTTGGGAAGCTACCGGCGCGTCGGGATTATTTACATCCAAAATATTATGCTCGCCATGACAGTCTATACATGCCGGCGCATCTATATTTCCCTTCATCAGAGAGACTCCATGAATACTTTCTTTGTATTCACGAGCAATTTCTTTATGACATTGTCCGCAGGTAACAGGAATGTTCATTTTGTTGACTGTCGAAGTTGAGTTGCTTCCTGGCTGTATATTATGACTTGTGTGACAATTAACACAGTTTGCAACCTTACTATTTCCTTTCATTAAAGAAGAACCATGAACACTATGTTCATAAGCCGTTAAAAAACCTGCAGAAGGTGAAGTTCTTATTCTTACCTGCGGATCATCGAGATGACAAGACAAACATAATTTCTCCTGGGCTATTTTTACTCTTATTGTATCGGCGCCGATGGTATTAACTATGCTTGCATTCTGGTGACAGGTAATGCAATTAGGGGCACCTTTTACGCTTTCAGTAAGACCTTTGTAATGCCAGGACTTAACATACATTTCTTTTTCATCTTTATGACAGTTTCCGCATGAAGTACTTAGATTTGCGGAGGACCATTTGCTTAAATTTACTTTTGGTGACACAACATCGTGTGTGCCATGGCAGTTTTTACAAGATACGTCAGAGGTACCAGTTTTATTTCGCAACATCTGCGGATGAAACTGGTGTTTCGTAGGCGCATCTTTATGGCACAGTTTACAATCTATTGGAGTAATGTTTTCTTTATGCGGAAGCTCTTCGGGATTGAAACCGACATGACACGAAACGCAGGAAAGGTTTTTATGAGTAGAATTACTTAATACATTTGAATTAACAAAAAGGGAGATTTCTCTCCCTTCTTTTTCCATTGTTAATGTTTCATCTTCATGACACATAAGACAGTCATCGCTACTCTGGGCAAACAAATAACCTTGTGCACCGAGAGAAAGGAACATAATTAAAAAGGAGAGCGAAGCCGGTCTATTTACATTTTTATTTATTTTCAAACGTCTTATATATCTAAAGAACATTAACAATTTCTGTGAAAGTGAATTTTATTGTCCGTTTTCTTTTGATTTCAATGAACCAAGCCAGTCAGATAATACTTTTAGTTCTTCATCTGAACTCTTAAGTGTAACTTTATGTTGCTTATCTGCTATCTTCTCTTCCCTGGTTAAATATTTAGAAATAAATCCTGCATCGTAGGTATCACCTGTTTTAGAAAGGTCAACTGCATCTTTCTTTTTACATTCGATGCCTGCTGTTTCAACTGAATGACACATAGTACATTTCTTCTCAATAAAAATATCTTTCCCATCCGGGTTGCCCGTATTTAAAGAATAAGCAGCACCAAACAGAAAAACAACAAAGAACACAAACATCAGATAACTAATTAGATTCCGCATTTTTATACCACCTTATAACTTACAAATTTTTGAACAAATCATTAAAAGATTAGTTTTTCCATACGAAGTCAAAGCTTATGCCGTAAAAATCATTTTAATAAAAGTATTAAATGCGATTGTGTTTAAAAATATCTCTAAAAAGAGAGAAAAATCAAAGCGATTTATCGGATTTGAGAATGAAATTCCCCAACAAAAAGAACTTTAAATTAAAGAAATTAAGTAAGATGAAACTCCGGGTTTTTCATCTGCCTTTCATGCATTTTGAACTTATCAATTACGGCTGAACCGATAATAGACGCAACCTGTTTACAGTTCATCCCTCTTGTATTAATCACAAGGTGATACAAAAACGGGTCATCTATTCTCCTGTTAAATACAGAATGCAAATATTTCTTCCTGCGTGTATCATGCTGTTCAATAATCATCCGGGCATTTTGAAAATCAATATTATAGCGCTCGGCAAAATTTTTAATTCTTTCATTTAAAGGAGCTATTAAACGAACATGAAAAGTATTATTCAGATGAGATGTAATAACATTAGCCCCTCTGCCGATTATCATCGAGTATCCTAAAGAAGCAAGTTGAAGAACGGTCTCACTAGTTTTATGAATAAGAGTCCATTGCCCGGGTTGCCCGCTAAACATTTCATTCAGCATAGAAGAGAAAAACGATACCTTATCTTCCTCCATAAGATTTTTAAGTGTGGTCGGTAAGTAATGGTCTTCAAGAACTTTTTCAATCAGGTTTCTATCAAAGATTGTCCATTCGGGAGAATCCTGTTTAATATTTTCATTAAAGAACTTGATTAATTCTTCACAGACGAGCTTTGCGCTCGTTCCCGTTTCCCTTGAAAAAGTAATACAAGGACCGGGCGGCAATCTTTTTTTCCCGATCCCGTTTTTAACAGCGTGAGATTCAATATATAAACGGCATTTCTCTAATTCTCCGGGAATACGCATTTCTATATTCCTTTTTATTAAAGATTTTATAACCTAAGCCATAGTTCCACTAAAAGAAAGAGCATTATATGAAAAAGGTGGAAGGTTGTTTATATCGCCGTATACCAGGCAGCAAACTCAAATGTTGAACCGACCGAAAAACTTAACAGGAACTAACAAAGGTCTTATAAATCATAGCACCCTCCACCAGTCATCATTCTCGTCGTATCAACTCGTAAGCAACGATAGCTGTTGTGTTACATTCTCGAGGTCAAATGGTTTGTAAAATACAGAAGTAACGTACTTTCTTATGCTCTGATCAAAAATTTTAAATTTATTATCGAAGACATAAAACATAATTATGGGAGTTCCCGACTTAAGCAATTTTAAATCCTGACATAAAATTTCTACATCTGTTGAAGGAGGAGTATCTAATATTATTAAATCACAACTGAAACTGGAACAAATAGCTTTTAGATCATCTATATCGGTTGTGGTCGTAATACTATAAGACGACTGAAGATACATCAGAAGGCTGAGGTTCAAAGTAAAATCGGGACTATAAAATATAATCTTCTTCATAGTAAAATCATTTATTACAGACGCACCGCTCCCTCTTGCGAAATATCCCATTTGCGTGCCATGTATCCTGTTTATAAGTAAATATAACGGGTGTTTAGATTATCTGTTTTACGGGGATTTTGGGAGAGATTATCTCAAAGTGTTAAGATATTCAATAGCAGTTATTCTCAGTAATGAAAAATAGTCGTCTTGATTTTAAGAAAAAGATTATGATTTGATATCTAATTCTTTAAGTTTTCTATAGAGGGTCGAGAGACCAACCTGAAGTTGTTCAGCTGTCTTTTCTTTATTGAAGTCATTGCTTTCCAGAGCTTTTAATATAAGATCTCTTTCATAATTTCTTACTGACTCCTCGAGCGATCCGGTTGTTAAAACAGCGGAATCATCAGCTTGCAAATAAAAGTTCGTCGGAAGATTTTTTATAGTTATGAAATCATCCTGGGAAAAAATAACTGCACGCTCAATAATATTCTCAAGCTCCCGAACCTCACCTTTCCACTTATGAGTCATCAATGCACGAATAGCATGGTTGTCAATTCCCTTAATATTTTTATTCATTTCCATGCGGTACTTATTCAAAAAGTGATCAGCCAGCAGCGGTATATCTTCTATTCTTTCCTGCAACGTAGGCAGATTTATTTCAACCACATTCAGCCTGTAGTAAAGGTCCTCTCTGAACTTTTCTGCTTTTACTTCTTCCTTCAGATCACGATTTGTAGATGAAATGAATCTGACATTTACCGGCAGAGATAATGTGGTTCCAACCGGGGTGTATTCTTTTTCCTGCAGAACTCTTAAAAATTTCACCTGAAGCAAAAGCGGAAGTTCACTTATTTCATCAAGAAAGAGCGTACCACCTTCTGCTGCTTTAATGTATCCTTCTTTATCGGTAACCGCACCTGTAAATGCCCCTTTTTTATGTCCGAATAGTTCACTCTCAATAAGGTTCTCGGTAATAGCACCACAGTTAACTGCAATAAAAGGTTTATTTTTTCTTTTACTGTTATAGTGTAACGCACGTGCTACGAGTTCCTTTCCTGTACCGCTCTTGCCGGTTATCAAAATAGTACTTTCTGTTTCCGCCACAGTCTTTACTGTTTGATAAACATTCTTCATAGCGGTACTTTTCCCGATAATATTTTCAAAATCATAGTTTCTTTGTATCTCGCTGCGAAGTATCCTGTTTTCAAGCAGAATGTCTTTAGCTTCGAATAGCCTTCTTATTTTTAACAAAAGTTCATCAAATTCTACAGGCTTAAGTATATAATCGCTAGCGCCGCTGCGGAGAGCTTTTATCGCTGTATCAAGAGAACCAAAAGCTGTAACTATTATTACAGACGTTTTAATATCAAGCCTTTTTATTTCCTCGAGAAGTTCGGTCCCTTTCATAACAGGCATTTCAAGATCGCTTATCACAAGGTCAAATGAATTTTCTTTGAGTTTATTATAAGCTTCTCTCCCATTCGCCGCCTCATCAACAATATATCCTTCCTTTTTTAAAATGTAAGAAAGCGACTCTCTTATAATCTCTTCATCATCAACAACTAAAATTTTCTCAGACATAAATAAACCTCTATTTAGAATGAATTGGCAAAGATATTACAAAAGTAGTTCCCTCTCCAAGTTTGCTTCTAACCGTAATATCTCCCTGAAAGCTTTTGACTATACCGTAACTTACCCACAATCCGAGACCCGTACCTTTTCCTTCTTTCTTTGTTGTAAAGAATGGTTCAAAAATTTTAATCAGATGTTCATCTCTGATTCCGCTTCCAGTATCGTTAAAATTAATATAGACAAAATCGTCTTTAATACCGGTGGTTATTGTAATACGTTTATCTTTTTTGTCTTTTGCAATAGGCTCGGCAAACGAATCCACAGCATTAAGCAGAATGTTTATAAATACCTGTTCTATCTGGTCTGCAACTAACGGAAGAAGGGGTATATCCTCGTTTCTTTCAAAAATAAATTCAACATCTTTTGCTTTAGCGCCGACCCTTGTAATATTAACTGCTTCTACAATATTCTGGTTAATGTCAATAAGTCTTAACTCGTAATTAGACGGTCTCGAAAAATCCACAAGGTCTCTGATAATTTTAGATATTCTTGTAACCTGACTTTTTATAAGCTCGTTTTTTTCTTTGATAAACTTATCATCTGTTGTTCTTTGTATAACCTGCACAAGTGCGGATATCGAAGCAAGCGGATTACCAACTTCGTGTGCAATACCGGCAGCAAGAGTTCCTATACTCTCCATCTTCTGAGAATGTATGAGTTGTTTTTCCAGAAATTTTTTCTCTGAAAGATCCCTGTGTACACCAAAAAATCCAAACACTTTTCCTTTACTATTAAGAATTGGCGATATCAGAAGCTGTGCATAAAATGGCGAACCGTCTTTTCTTCTATTCTCTACTTCACCAACCCAAACTTTACCGCTTTTTATAGTATCCCACATATCTGACCAAAAACTTTTCGAGTGTTTTTTACTGCTGAATATATTAGGATTTTTTCCAAGCAATTCTTCCCTCATATATCCACTTGCTGCCTCGTAAGCAGGATTAATATAAAGCATTTTCCCTTCGAGGCTCGTTATTTGAAGGGGAAAAACTGTCTTCTCTGCGATGTTATAAAAGCGGAGAAGATCCAGTTCTTTCTTCCTGGTCTCGGTAATATCTCTTGCAAGAATAATTAAATGTTCGCTTTCCCCATTATCGGGCTGGTATGTATATGGAGCAATTAAAAGTTCAACATCATAACTATTTTTTCCGGCAGATAATTTTGATTCGATTATCTTACTTTTAAATTCATTCTTACATCTTTCAATTTCTTTCCGGGTTGATTGCTTAACTACCTCATCAACCAGATCAATAAAGTTACGACTCTTTTCACCTTTCCAATTTAAATCCAATTTTATTCTTGCGGAAATATTAATATCCTCAACTACTCCGGTTCCGTCAAGAATGAAACACATATCGGGGAAGCTGTCGAACAGCCTGAAATCCAGCTTATAAAGTTCTTGCATCTATCAAATTCTCACATTTGAAAAACATTAATTACAATTATCATTTATTGGAAATCTCAATACCAAATTTAACACAATCCGGTCAATTCTTACAGGTAAATGGTTGAGTATTTCAACAGCAAAGATGGAATGAAGATTGAATATCCGGCAATAAAAGTGTTAAAAAAGTTGCTATTTATCAATTAAAAAAGCAAAATAAAAAAGAGGAAGAACATGGCGGTTATAGCTTTAATAGATGATGATTCTGATATAGTTGATGCTATCAGTCTTGTACTCACTTCAAAAAATTATAATGTAGTTACTGCTTCCAACGCGGACGATGGATACAAATTGGTAAAAGAGAAATCTCCGGATTTAATAATCCTGGATGTGATGATGAATGAACAGGATGACGGGTTTTTTCTTGCACAGAAATTAAGACGGGAAAATGTTTCGGCTCCTATTCTTATGCTTACTTCTGTGTCTAAATCAACGGGTATGGATTACAGACCGGGGGAGATACTTCCTGTAGATGAATTTGTAGAAAAACCTATAACTCCTCTTAAACTACTTGAGAATGTTGAAAGATTATTAACTCTGAAAGCGAAGGAATGATTGCATGTTGACATTGGAAAAAAATTCACTATCTGAAGAAATAGAAGAACTTGTTTCACTATACGGAGAAAACAGAGGATCTCTTCTTGAAATTCTCGGCGCAATTGAAAAAAAGTATGGATACATATCTGAGTTTGCTCAACAGGAAGTTGCAAGGCTATTAAATATCCATCCTGTAGAAGTTTACAGTTTTATTTCTTTCTTTTCGTTTCTACATTCAAAACCACAGGGACGTAATATGGTAAGGATGTGCAAAACAATTGCCTGTAATATGAAAGGCGCGGATAATATTTCCGCTGTTATTGAAAAAGAACTGGGTATTAAATTCGGTGAAACTACAAAAAACAGAAGAGTTACCCTTGAGTATACAAACTGTCTTGGCATGTGCGATTGCGCCCCGGCAATGTTGGTTAACGGAAAAATTTATACCAACCTTGACGTTGAAAAAGCGATAAAAATTATAAATGAATTGAAATAGAGGAATTAATGTCGACTTCAGCTGTAAACCCAAAAAAGCGAACCGGACCTGTTATTTTTTCAGAATACAATTCCGGGGACGGGATTAAGAAAGCTTTTAGTCTCAAAAGAGAAGATATACTTTTCGAGTTAAAAGAATCTAAGTTAAAAGGAAGAGGAGGTGCAGGTTTTCCTACTTCATCAAAATGGATGCTGACTGCTGCCGCCTCATCAGATAAAAAATTTTTAATATGCAATGCTGATGAAGGAGAGCCGGGAACATTTAAAGACAGAGTTTTGTTGCAGGAGTATCCTGAGCTTGTTTTTGACGGAATGGTAATAGGCGGTTACACTATTGGAGCTAAATATGGAATAGTTTACCTGCGTGGTGAATATGAATATATATATGAATCGTTACAGTCTTACCTTCAATCAATGAGGAAACGGAATTTTCTTGGAAATAATATTTTGGGAAGCAATTTCAGTTTCGATATTAAAATACATCTTGGTGCGGGAGCTTATGTATGTGGTGAAGAAACTGCGCTGAT
>Ga0208373_1003792_pt1 | contig 14402 bp, 15 predicted proteins | sample RifOxyC2_FD_184036 | JGI IMG/M metagenome (GOLD analysis project Ga0208373, IMG submission 184036) | Soil microbial communities from Rifle, Colorado - Rifle Oxygen_injection C2 (SPAdes) | ecosystem: Environmental > Terrestrial > Deep subsurface > Rock core/Sediment | place: Rifle, Colorado...
AAGGGACGGGCCGACCTAGTAGAACCGACTCTCAGGCGGATATACATCCCCGATGAAGAGAGGTCCATCTCCCGCATAGACGGCATCATCCGCCGCTGCTTTCAAACACGGGCGCGCAACGAGGAACTCGGCGATGCGATCTATTACGAGATGTTCGAGACGCTCTTCGGCAAGGAAGATCGCCAGCTCGAGTTGCGCAGTGATTTCCGCTACAGCATCAGGGTGATGGAGTTCGTCCCGGGAGAGGTCCCCGACCCGCTCCGGAACGATTACTTCAAGGTGACCACCCGTGTGGAATACACAAAGGCCATTCGCAACCCGGTATTCATGATCGGCTGCGCCTTGGACAACGAGCAGCTCGCCGCGTTCTTCGAAGACAAGCGATGCGAATACCGCTGGCTATTGAACCGGGGAGAGGCTCTCGTCCCGGAACGGGACTTCCGGGTAAACCGCGTCCGCATCGACCATCAGGACGTCCCTGTGATCCGGACGGAAAACACCCCGCGGGGATACCAGGTCTGGTGCGGCTCGGACGACCTGAAGAAAAAGCTGAATCGACAGGGACGGGTGGAGATCGAGATCGAGACAAAAAAACTCAAGAGCAACAAGCTGTTCTCCGCACACCTGGTCTATCCGACCCGGGGGATGGAGATCTCCTTTCATTACGAGGGGACGAACATCAAAAACGTCCGCGACGTCGGTTTTTTCGCCGGGAAGCATCCCTATCCGGAGGTCACGCGGGAAAAGGGGAAATCGGTCACGCTCAAGCTTGACAACCGGACGTGGATCTTCCCCACGAGCGGCGTGACATTCGTCTGGGATCTGTAGGCATGATATATAGGAGTCGAATGGGGAAATTGCGTGTGGGTGTGATTTTGGGGGGCATGTCCTCGGAGCGAGAGGTATCGCTCAACAGCGGCCGGAACGTTTTCGACAATCTCGACCGGGAGCTGTACGATCCTCGCGCGATCTTCATGGACGACCGGGGACGTTTCTGGGTGATCCCCTGGCAGCTTATTTCCCAGAATACGACGAAAGACATCACCGAGCGGCTCGACCGCGAGGCGCGTCGGATCTCCTACGAAGCTCTCAGGGAAGAGATCGACTTCGCCTTCATCTCCCTTCACGGAAAATTCGGCGAGGACGGCTGCCTGCAGGGACTCCTGGAACTCCTCGGGCTTCCCTACACGGGACCGGGCGTCCTTGCCTCGGCCCTCGGCATGGACAAGCACATCCAGCAGCGGATCCTCCAGGCGGCGGGAATCGGCGTTCCCGAAAGCGCCCTCGTTCGGGAAGAGGCGTGGCAAACCGACCGGGAGGGGGTAACGAAGGCGCTCCTGAGCCGGTTCAGGCCTCCGCTCTTCACAAAACCTTCGCGCGAGGGATCCAGCATCGGGGTCACGCTCGTCCGGGACGAAGAATCCCTCGCCGGTGGCATCGAAAAGGCCCTGACATGGGACCGGACCGTCCTCGTCGAGGAGTTTCTCGAGGGGACCGAATTCTCCTCCATCATTCTTGAAGAGGACGGGGAGCCGCAAGCCCTGGAGCTTACGGAGATCATCCCCCAAAGCGAATACTTCACATACGACGACAAGTACATGCCCGGCCGCTGCCGCAAGTTCACACCGCCCAAAAACATCGCGCCGGAAATCGCGGAAGCGATCAAAGCGGAGGCGGTCCGCGCCTTTAAAGCCCTGGGTTTCAGGTCCTACGGCCGGATCGACGGCTTCTATCTGAACGACGGCCGGATCCTCATCACGGATCCCAACTCCGCTTCGGGAATGGCACCCTCCTCGTTCTTCTTCGAGCAGGCGGCCTGCGCGGGGATGCTCCCCACGATGATCATCGGCCGGCTGATCGAAAACGCCCTTGTCATCCACAGCGAAAAGAACGGACCGCTGTAATCGATGTTTCATCTGCAATCTTAGATCATGAGGCAACCATGCGTATGGGTCATTGGCGGAGAGTCGTGTTATTCATCCTGATTGTCTTGTTGCCAAAAACCGCCGCCTGCGCGGAAAAACCCCTCTGGGAGTTGGGCGCGGGATTGGCGTTTATGCAGATGCCCGATTACCGCGGTTCTGATCAAAACAGGCTGTATGTACTGCCCTATCCTTACTTCATCTACCGGGGCGATGTCCTGAAAGTCGATCGGGAACGTATCTCCGGACGACTGTTTAAGACGGATCGCCTTGTTTTGGATTTCAGCTTTTTTGGTCAGGCGCCCGTCAAGAGCTCGGATAATGATGCCCGGCGAGGCATGCGGGATCTGGATCCGACTTTCGAAGCCGGTCCTTCGCTGAATATAACGCTCCTGGATGACCGCCAGGCGGATTATAAACTGAATCTCACCCTGCCGATCCGCGCCGGTTTCTCCACCGATTTTTACTCGCTGCGCCACGAAGGCTGGATATTCAGCCCGCGATTGGTTTTCGAAAAAAACGATTTCATTCCCGGGACCGGCGTCAATCTGGGAATTTCTCTCGGACCGATCTTTGCGGACAGTGTGTACAACGGGTATTACTATTCGGTCGATCCCATTTATGCGACGGATTCGCGTCCCGCCTATTCGGCAAGCGGCGGATACAGCGGTTCAGCGCTTACGCTCGGCATGAATAAAACGTATAAGCAACTGGTATTCAACGTTTTTGTCAGCATTGACTTTCTCCATGGCGCCGTTATAGAAGACAGCCCCCTGGTAAAAACCAGGACTTCCATCTTGAGCGGCTTCACGATATCGTGGATTTTCCGGGAATCGGCAACCCGTGTGACGACGGACAGATAAGGAGGAGAAAAAATGAAGCCGACTATTTTTGTGACTCAACCCATCGAGGAATCTGCCCTGAGAAAATTGCTGACCCATCTGGAGGTTGAGGTGCATCCGGACGTGATTCAGACGATTACCAAGGAATCGCTTCTCGCGGGGGTTTCCGGGAAGGACTATCTGTTGTGCCGTCTCGGGGATCAGATCGATGCCGATGTCATCAACGCGAATCCAAAGCTGAAACTGATCGCCACCATGGCGGGCAGCGCCGCCGGGATCGATATGAAGGCAGCCACGGCATACGGAATCCCGGTGATCGGCCGATACGTGGACCCGAAGCTTCCGGGAGGCGGCGTCACCTACGAGACAGCGGACCTGACGTGGGCGCTTTTGATGGCGGTGGCCAGGCGGATCCTCGAGGGGGACAGGCTGACCCGCGCGGGCGTCTTTCCCGGGCCGCATTCCATGTATATTCTGGGCTCGCAGGTCCACGGCAAGAATATCGGGATCGTCGGGATGGGAAAGATCGGCAGGGCGATCGCGAAGCGGGCCCGCGGGTTCGACATGAGCATCAACTATTACTCGACCCACCGCCACCCCGATGTCGAGCAGGAATTCAACGCCGCCTACCTCCCCTTCGAAGAGCTTCTGCAAACCGCCGATTTCGTCTGCATGTGTCCCTGGTACACACCCGAAACGACGTTTCATATGATCGGTGAAAAACAGCTTGCGATGATGAAACCGACGGCGTTTCTGATCAATACATCGCGCGGTCCGGTGGTGGATCTCCAGGCGCTGATCGACGCCCTTGTCTTAAAAAAGATTGCCGGCGCCGCACTGGATGTGTACGAGGGCGAACCTCACCCCGTCTTCCCCCAGGCGCTTCTCGACATGCCGAACGTCGTCCTGACGCCCCACATGGGGAGCGCCGTGGCGGAAAAACGGGAACGCATGTCCAACGAGATCGTCGACGAGGTTATCGCCTTCATGCAGGGGAAAAGACCGTCGCTCATCTTTAACCCGGAGATGCTCGGGGGAAAATAAAAGGCCGTCGTTTCACACGGCGGTCAGGAGGATATAGGCCATCGAGAAGCGGCCGCTTTCGGGGATGAAGCAGAGAAGCTTCTCTCCCGCCTTCAGCTTTCCGGAACGAAACAGTTCCTCGAGGATGACGTATATGGAAGCCGATCCGGTGTTCCCCTTGTACGCCAAGTTGGTAAACCACTTCTCGTAAGGAATGGCGAACCCAATGTCCTGCATGGCTTTGAAAACCTTCTCTCTGAAGAAGTATGAGGAATAGTGGGGAAGAAACCAATCCACCTCGTCGGCTTTGAGGTTTCGCTTCTTGATGGTCCGTACCAGGGCCAGGTCGATCGCGACCTTGACGATTTCCTCGTTTAGAATGCCTGTATCCTGCTTCAGGGCAAAAAAGTTCTTATCGAGAGCCTCCCTGGGGGAGTCGAGCTGGCGCCAGCCCGTAACCGACCCGTCATCGTTCTTTACGGCCCCCATATACATGCACACATCATACTGACCGGCGTACGAGACGTGGTCGATCCAGTCCACCCTCAACGATAACCGGTCCGGGTTTTTTTCCGACGACATAAATACCGCCCCGGCAGCGTCGGAAAGCATCCAGCGAAGGAACTCCGATTCGAAAGGCAGAACGTGATGCCTCTTGACATCCCCATCACCCGGCAAATGTTCGAAGAATTTCGATTGGATGAGCGAAGACGCCCGTTCGGATCCCGTCGCGACGGCATTTTCGCTGAAGCCCAGGGCCACATTCATGAAGGCATATTTGAAGGCGGTCATTCCGCAAAGGCAGATCCCCGAGGTGGAAACGACTTCACAGGGGAGCGAACCCAGTTCACCATGGACCATCAGACCGTGTCCGGGGGCGATGACATCCGCCGATGTCGTTCCGCAGCACAGGCACTGGATATCATCTGTGGTAAAACCGTCATAAGGTTTCAATCCCCTGATAGCCTCTGCGGTCATCTGTGTATTGGTATGAGTCAACCGGCCTGTCGCCGGATCGATCGCGTAGTATCGCTTCTCGATCTTGTTGTTGTCGAGGACCCTGTTCTTGACCCGTGACGGAAGGCCATGGATCCTGCCGATAATATCCTGTATATGATCGTTGTCGACCGGTTCATTTGGTAAAAACACCGAAATGTCATTGATATAAACAGTCATGCCCCATCCTTTGTCGTTGTTGTTGCTGCCCGTCCCTGAAGCCGGTTCACCAGCCCCGAAAACGTCTCATAAAATACCTTTTCGGGAAGGGTGGTGGGAACGACCGCATTGGTAAAGGTGTAATAATCCAAATCACGAATGACGATCCTGTCCTTCATCGCCTCATAGAGCGGTGTGCCGGGAATGGGCGTCAGTACCGACAGCACGGGAACCTGAATACCGTTTGCCGCAATGAAACTTTCCAGTTCGGCGAAATCATCCTCCGTATAATCGGGAGGAACGATGAAATCCCCCACAATGAGCATGTTCAGCTCATGGAGAAGCTCGATGGAGCGGGGAATCACCCGGGCTTTGTACTTCTTGTTATACCCTTCTATTCTCCGATCCTGAATATCCTCAAATCCGACCACAACGGCATGAAGACCTGCTTCTTTCCATTCTTTGAGCAAATCATAATGCCGGACAATCGTATCCGCCCGGACATCGGCGATAAATCGCTTCCGGATGCCCAGTTCTTTGATCTTCCTGCAGAGATTCTCTGACGCGGCGGGATTGCCGAATGTATTGGCGTCTACCATACGGATGAACGGGATAGTGTCTAAAAGAGTGATATCCCTGATAACAGAATCGGTTGAGTGGACGAGATATCTTTCCCTCGTCGTGCCGGGGATGGTACAGAAAGAGCAGACGTGCGTGCACCCGTGAGCGGTAATCACAAACCCGATCTTCATCCCCAGTTTTTCCAGAACATAGTGCTCCCTGTACCTCTCCACAAGGTCATAGCGGGGCGGGCAATGGTCCATCAGATCATCCGGCCCGTAGTCCCTGGACAGGTAGGAAAGGGAAGACCCCGTCGAGGTTTTCGCTATGCCGGGAATCGCCGATTTACGATCCCCCTTTTGAAGGTGGCCTATCAGCTCGCTGAAGCTTTTCTTCCCGACGCCGATGACGATGTAGTCGATCTCGCTTCGATTGAAATAAGACGGGTCGCAGGTGGCATGATTTCCCCCGACCACCATGAGGCAATCGATTTGCCCCCTGATTTCCCTGGCATATCTCAACACGGTGTTCGCCTCGCAGGTGACCGCCGTGAAACCGATCACCTGGGGACGAAAATCTGTGACCGTATCCCACAGTGCGTCTTCCTGTTCGCATTTCATATCGAGGATCATCACGTCATGCCCGGACAAGGCCCCGGCAATGACCTCGAGGCTGAAGGGTTCTCCCTTGAATATCTGCTTGATCGATGTGACCCCGTATGCCTCTTCCGGAATGCTCTTTCCGGAATTGGGCGGATTGACAAGAAGGATGTTCATGATGAGATAAACCTTGAATAATGATACATTTATGCTAAAGATACACCGGTTTTGCTTGCTATCAGAGATGTGTCCCCGTGTCAATGACAATGAAGAGACGACGATGAAGACATCCGAAGTTCCCCAAGACGATATAAGGACTTTACAGGGAGCGAAGAAGGCCCTGTATGCCGTCGACGACCAGGGCAATTATACCCGGTCCACCACGAGCGGTTGGGATGTGGAAGAGGTTGTTCTGACCCAGGTGATCGACGACTTCGAGGAAAAGGCCGGGGCGGCGGCACTCCGAGTGAGAAAAAACGAAACCTCGCCGATCGAATACTTCATGTACAAGAAGTGGATGGATCCTCTGACCCTGGCCCAGGTGATGGGTCTTTACCGCTGGCAGGTCAAGCGGCATTTTAAACCCCGCGTCTTTAAAAGGCTCGACGATAGGACGCTCGGCGAGTACGCCCGGATCTTCGGGGTCTCCATTGGCGCTTTGAAGAATTTCCCCGAGGAGGATTAGATGGCGCGATTAAGGCCGTTGGAACACAGGCAATACGCCCACTGCGAAAGCGGGGTGGTCACCGCGCTCCTGAGGAGCCAGGGTCTCGATCTGTCGGAACCTATGGTATTCGGGATCACAGGCGGCCTTACCTTCGCCTATATTCCCTTTATCAGGATCACCAATATGCCCCTCATAGGGTACCGGATGTTCCCCGGTTCGATCATCAAGGGGGCCGTAAAAAACCTCGCCGTCGAATTCAGGACCAGGAGGTACCGGGACGCGAGAGAGGCCCTTGACGAACTGACCCAACTGGTCGATGGAGGTGAAGTCGTTGGCCTACAGACATCGGTTTACTGGCTTCCCTATTTTCCCCCCGAGATGCGTTTTCAATTCAACGCGCACAATCTGATCGTCTACGGAAGAGAAGGTGATGAATTTCTCGTCAGCGACCCGGTTTTTGAACACGTCGTCCGGATCAAGGCGGAGGACCTCCAGAACGCCCGTTTCGCCAAGGGAACCCTTGCCCCGAAGGGTTTCATATACTATCCCGTCCGGGTCAATGCCTCCGTGGATTTGCGTGAGGCGATACGGAAATCCATTAGGCGGACGGTGCACATGATGCTCTACGCCCCGATTCCTTTCATCGGCGTCAAGGGTATCCATTATCTGGCGAAAAAAATAGAAAGGCTCAATCCCCGTAAAGACCTCAAGATGGTCCGTCTCTTCCTCGGCCACATCGTCAGGATGCAGGAGGAGATAGGCACCGGAGGGGGGGGGTTCCGGTTCATGTACGCGGCCTTCCTCCAGGAGGCCGGAAAGCTTCTCGGCTCACCCCCGCTTGACGAGGCATCCCGGATGATGACCGAGGCCGGAGATATGTGGCGCCGGTTCGCCCTGGCCTGCGCACGGGCCTGTAAAAGCAAAACGGCCGATTTCGATGTGGGGGAGATCGCCCAACTATTGAGAAAGTGCGCCACCCAGGAGAAGCTGGTCTATTCCCTTCTCAAGACTGTAAAGCTATAAGGTCGGGGGTTCAATACCGCTCCACCTCCAAAACCGCGTAATGTCCGCGCGGGTCCTTGTTGATATGCAGCAGGGTCCTCCCCGGGAATCGATCCATAAACAGGCTTACGCCACAGGCGGTGGCCGAGCCGGAATATCCGTAGTCTCTGAGATAGTTGAATTCAGCGACGGGGTGCAAGGCATCCCTCCATTCGGCGGCTTCCTTATCACCGACCAGGGCGCCGAACGAAACCACATCCACCGGCAATCCTTCCCGTTCCTTGATCCATCGCCGACAGGAAAGACCGTCCCGAAACGACCTGTTTTCCGTAAACGCCCCGCAGGCCCCCTCCCTCTCAAGCTTGACATAAAACCAACCGCTCCCGTCGACCATTCGCCAACCGTGATGATTCTGATCCCCCCTATCGAATCCGTTAAGAGAAGCCTCATCCACACCGCCGATCAAGGCCCTTCGTTCCGCACCCACCGCAAAATCCGCCTTCAGCAGCTCCAATCCCCTTTCGAAGGAGACATGCTGGCTGGAAACGGTGATGTTGCGCCCCCGGATGCCGAGGTGCTGGGCAAGGTAGAACGCGGCCGTACTGCTCATCGTATTGATGAACCCATAAGGTTTGGGAAGCGAATGGGCGGCATAGATCTCATCCAGGACGGCCGCGGTATCGTCGAGGTTTCCGTGCTCGGTCGTCAGATAGACCGCCGTATTTGCCTCAACGGGCTGCAGGCGGACACATCGAAGGGCGCCAAGCAGAGCGAGCAGGATGAACCTGTTTCCCCTGCGGAAATTCTCCCGGGTGTAGCGTCGAATCTCTTCCTTGAGACTATTGACATCCGCGTTTGCCGCACCGATGAAGGCAGCGGCGCTGTGAATATACATTCCGTTCATCCTGTGTTGTTCCTGTTGGAGAGGAGCAACGTGGTGCAGTTGCCGCCGAACCCGAAGGTGTTGAGCATGAAAACCCCCTCCCCCACTTTTCTGTTCTCGGTCACCGGCTTCAGATTCAACTGCTCATCCATGTCGCGGAAACCCGGTGTGGAGGGAATAAATCCAGTCTTCACCGACTCCGTGAACACGATCAGCTCGCTGACGCCGCAGGCGCCCGCTGTGTGGCCGATGAAGGGTTTGACACACGTCACAGGCGGGATATGGCGGTCGAAGGTGGTCATCATCGCAGCGCACTCGGTCCGGTCATTGTTCTCGGTTCCCGTGGCGTGGGCTTTGACGGCACAGATATCCCCCGCGTCAATCCCCGCCTGCCCGAGAGCCCTGTTCATCGTTTCCGCAACGGCAGCCCCCTCTTCATCGTGGCTGGTCACGCTATAGATGTCACAGAGGTTCGCCCCGCCAAGACACTCAAAGTCGCCCGCCCCTCTGCGCTTCCCCTCCAGCACTACCGCACCGCAGGCCTCGCCGAGGATCAGACCGTCCCGCGACCTGTCGAAGGGTCTGTATTCCGAGGCGGCAAGGGATTTCAGGCCTTCAAACCCATAAAAGCCGAGGTTGTTGAAGAGGTCATAGCCCACCACCAGCGCCCTTTCGATATGCCGCTGCTTTATCATCGCCGCGGCGTAGAGCAGGGCGTTGGCGCTCGATGTACATGCCGTGGCGAAGGAGTAGCAGCCGGCTTCCATCCCGAACCGCTCGCCGATGGCGCCGGCGATCTTGCCATACCCGTCGGACGAGCGGAGAAACAACCCCGATACGGTTGATGCCGATTTAAGGTGGTTGCCCTCGAACACCGGCACATCCATGGAGGTGGAGCCGAAAAAAATCGGCATCTCGATGATCTCGTCGCCGCTCACCCCGGCGTCGGCGAGCGCGCGGGCGACCGTGGAAAACAGGATATCATAGAAATACGCATCGGAGCGGTTATCCAGCGTATCCGCTTCGTTTCGCATGATCAGGTAGTACGGTCGGGTATAGGGCAGGCCGGCCAGGGTGAAGGGAAGTTGTTCGAGCTTTATTCTTTTTTTGCGAACCGCGTCGACGATCTCCTTCAGGGAATCCCCGAGGGAGCAGACCATCGCCTTCCCTGTGATGAATGCCCTTCCGCTCATATTTTACTCCGGCTGGATGAAGTCGGCAAAGGTGTTCATCGATTTCATCACCTTTCTCATTTGCTTGCTGTCGGTAATGAGGATGTTGAATCTGTTTTGTATCGCAATCGAGATTTGCAGGGCGTCTATCGAGTCCAGCCCGAGTCTCGAGTCTCCGCCGAACAGAGGATCATCGTCGCCTATCTCCCCGGGATCGATCGTGATGTCGCACTCCTCGACGATCAGCCGCTTTAAATCCATTTTCAGTTTCTCATCCAGCGACCCCTTCATCGTTTGTTAAACCTCCTTCTGCCTTTGCAACAGGATCACCGTCAGCGTCAGCATGACTCCTCCAAAAATGAAAAGGGACAGGCTTTCCGGCAGTACGTCGGAGGCGCTGCCGTTCCGCAGAAAGATGTCGAGGAATCCTTCGAGCCCCCAGGACATGGGGGATAGAATAGCGAGGTCCTGCATGAACCCCGGCATGACAAACGTGGGGACCATGATCCCGCCCAGGGCGCCGAAGATGATATTCAGAACCCCCCCGATCGTGGTCGCCTGCTCGGTCGTCCGGGCAATAGAGGCAATCAGAAGCGCCAGCGAGATGGCGCAAAAGCTCACCGAGGCGGCAATCAGGATCAGGCCGCCCAGGGAATCCCCGAGGGTGAGGGCGGTGCCGCCGAAAAAAGGAACGACATACGTACCGATGCCGATCATCATAACCACCTGTATGGCATTGATGAACAGATAGGGGACCATTTTTCCCGTGATCAGGGCAAACCGCGATACATTCATGCTTTTGAGGCGCATGAGGGCGCCCTGCCCCCTTTCGGATATGAAGGTGTTGGATAGGGGGATGACAATGAAAAACATGGAAAAGACGAGCCAGGCGGGGACGCTCTGCTGGACCGCGGACGGAATCTTGAAAGACCGCCCCTCCCTGTAAATATAACGGACGTCGACCTGGCTCTCCTCGGCAGCCTTCAATTTCTCCTTGTCGATTCCGGCAGAGTCCAGGAATTCGCCGATACTGTCGATGAACGCATCCCCCCTCAACTTCGCCAGCTTTCCGTCCAGCGCGCTTCTCAGCACCATCTGGGTCTGGACGTTGACCGAGGGATCCACGAGAATCTCCAAAGGCTTCTTCTTATCGTCATTTCCTTTCGCTACGAAGGAAGAGAAGTTTTCCTTGATGATCAGGGCAAACTTGGCGTCCCGCAGGTGCATCGCTTCCTTCACTCGCTCCGCGTCAGCGCCCTTCTCAAGAAAGTGGAACGTGAACGCAGAAAGTCCCCCTATCGCCTTGAGGAAGGCATCCGATATCTTTCCCGTATCCCGGTTCACGGCAAGAACCTCTATGCTGACGGAGTGATGGAGATCAAAGAGGTCCCGCATCGCCAGCGACATGATCATGATGAATACCGCCGGCATGACAAAGAGAACCGTAACGGCATGGACGTCCCGGGTGATGAGCAGGAATTCCTTTTTCAGGGTGTAAAATAGTTTCGTCATTGATCACCGTAGGGCGAGTTCCCGTCGCGCAGCCTGTCGCTTGTCAGTTTGAGGAAAAACTCCTCGAGGGTTCTTTGTCCGAACACCACATCGTCCACCCGGACCCCTCGGTCACGTAAGACGGCAAACACCAAGGCCATATTTTCGCCGAAGTGTTCGTCTCGCTTGATATGAATGCGCTGCTTTTCTATCCGGATCCCTTCGCGCGGACTCAACTCTTCGACGGCATCTTCTCCCATGTGCCCCACGCGGATCAAAACGGCATCGGCGAGCGTCAAAATGGCCTGCTTCTCGTCGTGGAGGATGATCCTGCCGTCGTCGATCACGGCAATTTCGTCGGACACCTGCTCGATCTCATCCATATAATGGGAAGTGTAAATGATCGTCGTCTTTCGCTCCCGGTTGATCTTCCTTATCGTCTCCAAGATGTAGTTTCTGGACTGCGTATCGACACCCACGGTGGGCTCATCAAGATACAGTATTTCCGGTTCGTTTAAAAGGCCTATGGCCAGGTTCAGACGCCGCTTCATGCCGCCGGAAAACGTATCCACCCGCTTATTGACGAAGGCCTGCACGCTCCCTGCATCGATACAGAATTCCATCCGTTCTTTCAGTTTCTTTCCCTTGAGGCCCCAAAGGGAACCGAAGTACTCCAGATTCTCGTGGGCAGAAAGGCGGGTATAGAACGCCAGGGCCTGAGGCACATAACTGCACATGGACTGGATACGACCGGGCTCACGGTCGAGATCAAGGCCGCCGATGTTGATTTCGCCGCTGTCCTTTCCGATGACGCCGGTCAGGATGGAGATCAGGGTCGTCTTTCCCGCACCGTTGGGACCGAGAAGTCCCATGATGGAGCCGCGACGCACCGAGAGATTCACATTGTCGAGGACGGTTTTCCTGTTGTAAGACTTGCACAGATGCTTGATTTCGATCAACGGCGCACCATTCAAGTGACAAAAGCCCGGAAGGTCCTTGTATGAATTTCGATAAAATCCTTTTTGGCGGGGGGAGTATAAGGGATGTGGTTTCGCCTGTCAATGCCATTTGGGGGCTACGATGCCAGATGGAATCTAGTGGTCAGTCCAGGATCTCCCTCCCCCATACCCGGCAAGATCCTGGTCGGCATCCTCTGATAAAAGAAATCAATCGACTGGACTTTTCTGCGATTTTGGTGATAGTCTTTGCAAAGGAGCAGACATGGCAAATCCCAAAAAGATCGTACAGCCTTCAGACTTGCCCGTCCGTGATTCGCACTCGCAGGTCATTGCCGTAACTGGCGGAACGCTCGTGTTCATATCAGGCATGACATCGCGGAGCGAGAAAGACGCTGCGCCTGTATATCCAGGCGATATGCGTGCCCAACTGCGTCAAGTATGCGAAAATATCGGACGCGCGTTGCGTTCCGTTGGCGGTGATTACCCTGACGTTGTCAAAACGACAACTTTTACTACCGATGTTGACGAATACCACCGTGTGAGAGATGAGCGTTTCAGGTATTTTAAAACGGACTTGCCTACCAGCACATTGATCGGGGTAACACGGCTTGCCGATCCGATTCTGATGGTAGAAATCGAGTGCATGGCAGTAATTCCACCCGATCGCTTCAAACCAGCCAGATGAAGAGCTTATGCAGGAAAGTCAGTAATACAAATGATACTCAACGAACCCAAAATAATCCGGTCATCGACAAAAGAATCAGCTTAGACTATCCGCCTCCGTGGGGGAAGATGAGCTTTACCCTCATCCCTCACTGGGGTTTGATTCGCTTCTTGGCAGTTTTTCATACCCTTGAAGCTGATCGGCAGGCACACGGACCACCTTCCCATCCCTCCAGACGGCGAGCGGTTCGCCCGATTTCCTGTGTTTCTCCACGACACCGGCCACGGCCTTTCTGAGCGCCTCGTCGGCCATATCACCTAAGGACATATTCTTATGATTATTTTTCATCTTCCCCCCGAAAAACAGATAGACGATCATAAAGCTTTGTATTAAAAATTGTGAGCTCCCCATCGTACAAAGCAATTCTTACAGGATTATCCGAAGAATCGTCGAACAGATGCCATGTATCCGACAACGGTCGATAAAAATGGATGAAAGGGAATGAATCTGCTCCAGGACGATCCTCCCGGCCCTGATCGCGGCCCGTTCCGGTGCAAACGGGGAGATTCCGGAAGCGATCAGATCCGCATTGACGAACTCCAGGCACTCCACGTAGTGGGGCAGGAATTCGCGGGCAAAGGTCGTTTTCCCGACGCCATTGGGACCGGCAATGATATAGAGATTCGGTTTGTGCGCTGCCATCATGCTTATCCGATCGGCCAGCCGCCATGTGCGGCGATGGCTTCGTCAACGGCCGCCATCAGGCGGATGGTCTCCGCCAAGACTGCAACGATCCGTTGATCATGCGTAATGTCATCGTAGCCGACGGGGATTTCGTTCCGGGTTAATGATGAAGTCGGGGGCGCCGCACGCCTCGCGCCGCGGCTCGTTGGTGGCGGTGATCCCATCGGCAAGATATTCTACAAGGTTTTTCAGGAAAGGGCGGTAAGTGTGCTCGGTGGCGTTTCCCCCGGACAACGCCTTTTCGATGCTCAGTACGTATGCTCACAACGGGACCATGAGATGCCTTTTTCTCTGATCAGATCAAACCGGTGTTAAGGATTGGAGAATTGATAGAAGATGTACCAGAGAATCAGAGAGTTGGCAACAGCATTCTGACGCCCGTTAGAGTTTCGCAAGGAATAATCCTCCGATAAGCAAATCCAGCGGTCGATGAACGAAAAGAGGGATCCGGCAAGCTCCCTCTTTCTTTATGGTGCGGATCTTCCCTGGAAACAAAAACCGTTCCGAAGGGAAAACAATCAGTATTCCTTGGTCAATTTGTCGAGCTCGGCCAGCGAGAAGACGTGCCCGCCATGATCCTTATTGATAAATTGCTCATGATCGTCTATAGGCAACAGCATAATAAGAACATCCGTGGAGAGGATTCTGCCTATGGAACGGTCGATGAAAAATTATGCAACCATCAGAGAGATTCTGGAAAGGGAGTATCGCGTCGACG
>Ga0208373_1003795_pt1 | contig 14398 bp, 18 predicted proteins | sample RifOxyC2_FD_184036 | JGI IMG/M metagenome (GOLD analysis project Ga0208373, IMG submission 184036) | Soil microbial communities from Rifle, Colorado - Rifle Oxygen_injection C2 (SPAdes) | ecosystem: Environmental > Terrestrial > Deep subsurface > Rock core/Sediment | place: Rifle, Colorado...
CCTCGAACCTTTCACAAATGAAAACCGACGCACAGGCCGGCGGGTTTTATCGGCCGACGTCCACGACGCTTTTGGGCTACGAGATCGTGCTCAAGACAGATGATACGTTCGACCTGCATCTTGTTACCGCATTGGTCGCGGCGCCGAGCTATTGCTCGAACGCGCTTTCCCAGGATGGATGGGGGACGTGGAGTATCAGCACCAAATCGTTGCTCGGGAATTATCCCATGCCGGCGAACGGGCTTATTTTTATCGAAGATAACGTTTGGGTCAGCGGGCAGATTAATGGCGCGCGCGTGACCATAGCCGCGGCGCGGTTCCCCGATAATGTGGCGACCCGTTCGAGTATTACCGTGAACGCCGACCTGCTGTATACGAATTATACGGGCAATGACGTAGTCGCGCTGATCGCGCAAAAGAATATCAACATCGGCATGGTCAGTGCGGCCACCATCCGCATCGATGCCGCGCTGATGGCGCAGAACGGCCGTGTGGGGCGTTACTATTATCAAGGTCCGACGACCAGCCCCAATCGCGATCGCTGCTCGCCGTACCATGCCCGTACGTTTGTTACATCCTACGGCATGCTCGGCTCGAACCAGCGGTATGGGTTTGCCTATACCGACGGCACTGGCTACGTGTCCCGCAGTTTGGTCTATGATACCAATCTGCTCTATGGTCCGCCACCGAGTTTCCCATTGACCACCGATGCCTACAAGATCGTTTCATGGGACGAGGTTAAGTAAGGGGTATGAGGTGTGAGATGTGAGATGCGAGGCGTGAGAGGGGAAATTCGCTCCTTTCTTGTTATTCCCGCGAAGGCGGGAATCCAGAGTTCGCATTGTCATCCCGAGTGCAACGCAGCGAAGCGGAGTGAAATCGAGGGATCTGCAGCATGCGTCATTGCCGATATTTTTAATCCATAGTATAATGGACAGTAAGTAAAAAGGTCGAGGAGTTTTTATCATTCAGTTAGTTTTACTACCAATGAAAAAAGATTTTACAAAAGGTTTTACCTTGATCGAATTGCTCGTGGTTATCGGTATCATCGCGATCTTGGCCGGCGTGGTCATCGTTGCGTTGAACCCGGGACGACAGTTTGCACAGGCTCGCAACACGCAGCGCTGGAGCAACGTCAACACGATCTTGAACGCGGTCAGCCAGAATATGGCAGACAACAGAGGTAACTGGACATGCGCCACCGCCACTTCATTACCGTCGGTTTCGGCCGAGATCGGTACTGACGGCGTGGATATTGAAGATTGCATCGTTCCGACCTATGTTTCGACCATGCCGACCGATCCGACCAATGGAACGCTTGCTGCCACGAAATATTTTATTTCGTACAGCACAACGACCCGTCGGGTCAGCATCAACTCAGCTAGCGCGGAGTTGAGTGAGTCGATTTCTGTCACCCGCTAAGATAGAACGTCCTTGCTTGGCGAATTGCTGTGTTACGGGCCCCTCGCCCCTCGGTCACCGTACAGGTAGTACGCTTTCCTCGGTGCGTTTCCCGTGCCTTGCACTTCACTCAAGCAAAAACATTCTATAATAGTTCCGTGAATTCGGCGAACTGCCAAATTCACAAAACTATCACATATAAAAACGATCTGCCCTGTGAGGGGGCGGATCGTTTTTTGTTATCCCGCTTCTTGTGCCATTCCCGTTCCTGCCCGCCTTGGGCGGGAAAACGGGAATCCAGCATTTCGCCAATGTACGTCATCTGATGACGTACATATTTGCGTTTCTTGCCCCGTGGAAAGTAACAGCTTTCTTTACGGTACTTGCCCCGTGGCCCCGCCCACGGCGGACTTTACGGGGTCATTCCGATCCTTTCTCTGTGTCATTCCCGCGCAGGCGGGAATCCAGCATTTTGTATTGTTATTCCCGCCCATTCGTAGCCAATGTACGTCATCAGATGACGTACATACTCGTATTGTCATTATAGCCCCTCTCTTTGTCATTCCCGCGCAGGCGGGAATCCAGCATTTCGTCAATGTAACGTCTTGCGATGACGTTACATTCTATTTTCGCCATAAATAATAAGAGTCTAAACCAACAAAACATGATATTATGGAGATAATATACGTATTCACTTTAAAATCATTTCTTATCATGCTACTCGAATTTTATGGAACCGAATGCGCACATTGCATCCACATGAAGCCGATCGTAGAGCGGCTAAAGACGGAGGAGGGCATAGAGATCCAATCGTTTGAAACATGGCATAATGCCGAAAACGAGGCGAAGCGAAAGGAATACGATAAAGGTTTGTGCGGTGGTGTGCCGTTTTTCTTTAACACGGATACCGGCAAACACATTTGCGGCGGAACGGACTACGAAACCCTGAAAAAATGGGCAAAGGGGGAATAGGGATTTTAAAATAGGGTTTCCGCCTGTATGATTTAGTACCTACGATTGCCTAATGGTAGGTAAAATTTGTATACTGTAGGTATGAGTAATAAGATTCCGTGGAATAAGGGTAAAACTAAGCATGACAACCCTATTTTGCTTAAAGTCGCGGAGCAACGCCGCGCAGTTAATAATTTTTCTCAGTGGTATAAAAAGCGTCGCGCAACGATACATTATGTAAAAATGAGACCGTCTGCTGATTACGCCGAACTATACGGAGCGATATTGGGTGACGGCTGTATTGAGCGATATGCTCGTACCGAGCGGTTGATTATCAGTTTTAACTCCGCAGAAGTTGATCATATTGCGCACATTAAAAAATTGATGGAGAAGATATTTAAAAAGGAAGCTAAGACGCGACACAGAAAGCATTCCAAATGTACCGATGTCTATATTTATCAAAAATATATTAGTGAGCGCATAGATTTTGCTACCGGAATAAAGTGTAACCACCCCTTACTAATACCCGAATGGATTAAGAATAAAAAAACGTATACCGTGCGTTGTATGAAAGGGTTGTTTGAGGCGGACGGATCATGGGTAATCGATAAGAAGTATAATACCAATGTCATTTCTCTTAAAAGCGCGTCCCCGACGCTTTTAAACGATGTATATACTATCTTGATAGGCTTCGGATTTCATGCAAAATTACACAGTCGGGATGTCAGATTGGCCCAGCGAAAAGAGGTGGAAATATTTGCAAAATTGATAAAATTCAGGCAATATTAGGAACATATTGCCAGATCATCTAATGGTAGGATAGCGGACTCTGAATCCGTTCATCTAGGTTCGAATCCTAGTCTGGCAGCCATTCGACTCGCTCCGCTCGCTCATGGCTTTCAGCCCCGTAAAATACCTTACTTGTTTATAACAATAGACAACGCAAGGGCGAGGCGAATGTCTCTTCGAGCCTGAGCCTCAGAGTCGAAGGCCTGAGCGACGAGTACAAGCGAGGAGTCTAAGGAATTCAATATGTCATATATTGTTTATATCCTTCGGTTTTCAAATAACAATCTTTATATAGGGCAGACAAATAATCTCGATTTTAGGATCGGGCAGCATTTAGCTGGCAGCTCAAAGTCTGCAAAATTCGCAAAAGACCATGGGTCTTTTGTTTTAGCGTATACGGAGCACTTCGATTCTCGTGTGGAGGCCATGCAACGAGAGAAGCAATTAAAGAAATGGACCCGCGCCAAAAAAGAAGCCCTTATTGCGGGGGATTTAAAGTTGCTTAAGGAATTGTAACCTCCCTTGCCCAACCCCTCTTAGGGGCGTATTATAGAGGGGTAAGAGAGAGAGGGGGATTAATGGTATCTGACCTTCTTTAACCCCAAAAAAATATGCCGAAAGATAAATCTAAAATAAAAAACAAAGAAATAAGTAAGCCGGTAATAGGAGAGACAAAAAAGGCTGTATCTTTGCAAAGTAGCTTCAGCTTTTTTCTAACGGAGTTTCGTAAATGTATTGATGATATACAAAAAGATAATCTTACAAAAGTAAGGGAATTAACATCAAAGAAAATATCCGATATTTTAGAGGAGTCTGGTTTTGGAAATAGTCATAAGGTCATTTTTTTAATACAAGATAGCGATTATGATATAGCTAGTAATACTTTGGATGATATATACTCAGCTGTTAAAAGAGGGGAAAAAGGAAAAGATATTTTAATGATCTTAAATAGTCCTGGCGGTTATATTGGGCCAGCCTATTTTATAAGCACCTGCTGCAAAGAATATTCTAATCTGTTTTGTGTTTCTATCCCTCGTCGTGCTAAATCAGCCGCGACTCTTATTGCGCTCGGCGCTGATCAAATTCACATGGGAAGTATTACAGAACTTGGTCCGATCGACCCACAAATTAGAAAATTGCCGGCACTTGCTCTTGGAGAGGCGGTCGAGTTTATTGCTTCAATAAGCGAAAAATATCCGGGATCATCTGATATGTTCGCTAGATTTCTCAGCCTTGATCTTGATTTGCAGAATTTGGGACATACAAGGAGAATTGCGGATTCGGCTGTTGATTACGCAACTCGTTTATTAGGCACAAAAAAGCTTCCAAAATCGGCAAAATCTATCGGTCAACATTTAGTTACTGGATATAAGGACCATGGTTTTGTCATAGATAAAAGGGAGGCGGAATTAATCTTGGGCGAGGCTATGATTAAGTCAAATACTCTGGAATATGAACTTGCGGATAGAATTTATAAACTTATAGAAGAGGTTAAATTGGCATTATGGGTAGTTACAAAAAATAATTATAGTGTTAATTTTGTAGGAGATTTAAATGCAATCTGGTTTGTTAGAAAAGAAGATAATTAATCTAGTTACTATATAAGTAGTGGTTGGCATTAATGGGGTTAGGTATGTTCTGTAGGGGTAAATGGTGGCTGACCCTATTAATCCAGAAGAAGATATAACCGAGATTGGCACTACGAGCGGCGCTCAAATAATATGGCCGTAATAAACTATGAAAAAATTTATTTATACTAGCCTTGCTATAATTATAAACATAATGGATTTGACCAGCGGATTTCCTTATAATATCAAACCAGATTGCGAGTCAAGATTAGAAACTTCCATTTATGAAAGTTTAATTCGCAATAGCTGCAATGATATAGAAAACATATCTTTGGCATCTACTGGAACAGCAACGGCAATATTTTATAAACCAATTAATTTATTTAATCAGGATCAACTAGTGGCGCAAGTTGAAATAATTAATACTGATGCAAAATAAAAAAGTGATTTAATCCCATGTTTTAAGGCGCTCAAGGTGCGTCGATATGATATACTAAAAGAGTTGGGAAAAGCCTTATGGGACCTATCTGTCGGTGGTTCTAGCTCGACTTGGCCAGCCATTCGACTCGCTCCGCTCGCTCATGGCTTTCAGCCCCTCCGACAAGCTTAGTATGGGTCAATAAAATAAGACCGCCCCTTGAGTGCTAAAGGATGCTAAAGGGGTCAGGTACCTTTGATTTTACATTTTGATACAGTAAAAAGAAGCGGTATACTATGTGCAATGCCGCGCATCCCTCGTATTGATGTTGGAGGAGAGATCTATCACGTTATCAATCGTGCTAATGCGCGTCTCCCAATCTTTTTTAAAGAGGGGGACTATAAGCTTTTTGAAAATATCCTTGAAGAGGCTCAGAAGAAAGTGGATATGCGGATTCTCGCGTATTGTCTGATGCCGAATCACTTTCATTTGGTGTTGTATCCTCGGCAAGATACCGACCTTCAAAAGTTTATGCAGTGGCTTACGCTAACGCATACGCAACGGTGGCATACGATTAATAAAACAATAGGGACGGGGCATTTGTATCAAGGGCGTTATAAGGCATTTCTTATCCAAGGAGATAAGCACTTATTTTCGGTGATCAGGTATGTTGAACAAAATCCTTTACGGGCAAAGATAGCTAGTAGGGCGGAAAACTGGAATTTTTCCAGCCTATCGCGGAGATTATTTCCAGATACTACAAAACGGAGTATACTTACCGAGTGGCCGATTCAGATGCCGGAAGATTATCTTGCTTTCGTGAACGCATGGATGGATGAAGAGGAAAAAGAAAAGATCGAACATTCTATAATTAAATCTAAGCCATTCGGTGCGGATCAGTGGACGGAAGATATAGTTGAAAAATACGAGTTAAAAGCAACTACCCGCAAGAGGGGGAGACAAATCAAAGGTACCTGACCCCTTTAACCTCGCCTATATAAATCCGACCGCTTGCGTTATAATATGAATATTATGATGAATTTCGGCGAGGTTAAATCAATACTTGAATCGCTTACTGATTTGGTTAAAAAAACGGCAACCTTAGATTTGCAGGAAAAAATTGTAAGTCTTCGAGAATATATCATTTCACTTAAGGATGAGAATATTTCCCTAAAAGAAGAGAACCAAACGATAAAACTACAACTTGAGGCATCACAAGACTTTGTGCTTAAAGGAGGGCTATACTGGAAAGAGGGAGATAGCGTTCCATTTTGCCAAAAATGCCTCGATGGATCGCGCAAGAGGATAAGACTTCAAGTTTGGGCTAATAGTTGGAAATGTTTTGAGTGCGATAAATATTATCCTTCAGCGCATCAAGCAGGGCGGGTACAAGTTTTTCGACCAGGAGTAGATAAACGAAATAGCGCGAGATAAATTATTTATAAAAATATAACAATAACTCAATTTAATTAAGGTATGAATAAATTTAACTCAGTAATCATTCTGTTGCTCGTAATAATTTTAGTAGTTTTAATTCAAACTATTAGTGCTGTTAATAACTTGAATACAAAAATTGATAGCAATCAGGAGAGGGTTTTAAATAATCAGAACGCTATATATCAAATTATCAATAAATAGGGATTAATGGTGACCGACCCCATTAATCGACCAGGGATAGACAAGCGAAATAGTGCAAAATAAACCAGTCCAATTTTTATGAATAACCTGATAAAAATATGCGAATGTTGCAATTCGCCATACGAACCTAATTCTAATATCGATAGTAAAATTTGTTCTGATTGCGAGGTAGACGAAGCTTTGCATAGCTACCTTCAAGCATTAAGAAGAAAAGAGAATAAGCTAACAATTTCGGAGAAACTTTTTCTGTTAATTAAGGGATAATAAAATGAAAGAGGTGAGCTGTGTTTCGTTATCCTTAATTCACATAGTGTAATTAATAAAAATATGAATGAGATAAAACTAAACAGTGAAGGAAAAAATTATTTTGTAACCGATATAAATAACAATAATAAGTATAGTCGCGCTAAAACGGATGCTGGTTTAGATGCTACTCAAGAACAAATATTAGCTCACTATGATAAGCTTGGAGGATATATTCATGATGAAGCAGGTAATAAGGTAAAGCATGGATCATTTTGGAAAAACGAGAATATAAACATGGCGAAAAAGCGAAAACAAGGAGAAAGGTGGTTGCTGATAAAAAAAATTTCAGAACACCCCGTCATTTCGGGACTTACAGTTATTGTAATCGTATATATAGTTAGCTCGTTCTTTAAATGGTAAGCTGCTATGGGCATGAGGTAACTTTGGGGTAATTTTATGAGCGCTCAAAGTACGTCAATGGGGTTGGCAAAATTGGCTCAAAAAAGCCTTGCGGGGCCTATCCGGTGGTGGTTCTAACTCGACTTGGCCAGCCACCCTGAGGTAGCTCAAAGATAGATAGTTTAAATACAAAAATGGTATACTTAAATAGGTATGAAACCATTAGTTAAATATAGAGGTGGTAAATCAAAGGAAATTCCACACATCGTAAAACATATCCCAGAATTTGATGGCAAGTACATCGAACCTTTTTTTGGTGGCGGTGCTTTGTATTTTTATTTAGAGCCAAAAAAGGCAGTAATAAATGATATTAATTCTAAATTAATAGCATTTTATAATGGCATCAAAACAGATTTTGAATTAATCCAAAACGAACTTACACAAATAGAAAAAGTTTACACTTTAAATCGTAGAAAATTTGAAGAACTAAAAAGTAAAACTCCTGAATTGAGGGTTGAAGATGACAACGAATCCTTATACTATCAAATCCGAGATATGTTTAACGATGTGACTGAGAAAAAATTTTCAGACGCTTTGTTGTATTTCTTTATAAACAAAACAGCGTATTCAGGAATGATCAGGTATAATTCCAAAGGAGAGTTTAATGTTCCTTATGGTAGATATGCTAATCTGAATACTGCGTTAGTTACAAAAAATCATAACAAATTACTTTCAAATGCGGAAATTTATAATGTAGATTACAGACACATTTTTGAAATGGCAGAAGAAGATGATTTTATGTTTTTAGACCCACCTTATGACTGCATTTTTTCGGACTATGGAAATATAGAACACAAAGACGGATTTAATGAGCAAAACCATATTGAATTAGCTAACGCTTATAAAAATTTAAAATGCAAAGCGTTAATGGTAATCGGTAGAACTCCATTAACAGAAAAACTTTACGGAGATATGATAGTAGATGAATACGGTAAATCGTATTCCGTAAATATTAGGAATAGGTTTAAAGCGACTGCGTCACATATTTTAATTTCAAATTATGGAAGCGTAGCTAAAAATAATTTTCCTGAATTAGAGTTTAGTCAGGAATTAGTATATTAAAACTTTATGGCGAGAATTAATAGTAAGGTAATATTTGTTACAACATCTCCGAGAACACCGTTTAAAATGATTCCCGAAATTGAGTTATTAAATACTCATTTTGCAGGACAAGAGTGGAATGCGGAAACACAGATTGCTTTCATGGATCTATTGAAAGAAGAGAATTTTTTCAATGGTGAAGGAGTAAATGACCCTGCATTTAGTGCAAGAGATAGAATTAATCGAGCACCAAAAGCGCTTGGATTTGTAACTTTATCTCCTACTGTAAGCTTAACACCAGCAGGTTTAGAATTAGTTACATCAAGACGAAAAGATGAAATTTTTTTAAGACAATTATTGAAGTTTCAAGTTCCATCGCCTTATCATAAACCTTCTGAAGATTCTGCCGATTTTTTGGTAAAACCCTATCTTGAATTATTTCGTTTAATTCGTCATTTTGGCTCACTTAAATTTGACGAATTAATGATTTTTGGTTTGCAGTTAGTCGACTATCGTCAATTTAATAATATTGTTTTGAAAATTGACAATTTTCGAATTGCAAAAGCACGATATCAAGGAAATCTTAAAAAATTTAAGTCAGAATATTTAGATGCAGAATTAAGGAAAATCTATAATGATGATATTGCTTCGGGTAAAACTAAAACAAGACAAACGAATGATGCTTCTATCGCAAAATTCTTAAAAACAAAAGAAAGTAATTTACGAGATTATGCCGATGCCTGTACTAGGTATATTCGAGCAACAGGATTAGTCAATATTTCACACATTGGAAAATCAATTTCAATTGTGCCTGAAAAAATGCAAGAAGTAGATTTCTTCTTACAACATACCGACAGAGAACCTTGCTTTATAGATGATGAAAGACAATACATAGCTTATCTTGGAAACGCAACCACCCCTAGTCTATTAAGCGATGATCGAGCATTGCTTGAGCAAAAAATAAGAGCAGAATTCCCTCAAATTGAGGTAAACGAAATGTTAACTTTACAACAGCTAAAAGACATCTTCGCTAATGAATTAGAAAACAGGAAAGAGCAAATTATTACAGAACAAATCGCTGCAATAAAGGACTATCGTTTGTTTGAAGATATCAATTCTACATTTGACCAAATTTCGGATAGTTCGCTCTATGACACTCCTTTAATGTTGGAATGGAATACTTGGAGAGCAATGACAATGTTAGATGGTGGTAGTATAAAAGCAAATCTAAAATTTGACGATTTTGGAAATCCAATGTCAACGGCACAAGGAAATATGGCAGACATCGTATGTGATTATGGTGACTTTGGATTAACAGTAGAAGTTACGATGCAAAGCGGACAGCGACAATACGAAACCGAGAGTGAGCCAGTAACAAGACATCTTGCCAAAGTTAAAAGAGAAACTGATAAACCTGCGTATTGCTTGTTTATTGCACCAAAAATAAACGATGCTTGTATAGCTCATTTCTACGCCTTGCATAAAATGAATATCGGTTATTATGGTGGAACTTCGACTATTGTTCCATTGCCATTGAGCGTATTTATTAAAATGGTTCAGGACTCTCACAATGCTGATTATGTGCCAGAACCAAAACATATTCAACGATTTTTTGAGCGTTCAAACGAGTTAGCAAATACAACTAACTCAGAATTGGAATGGTACAATGGAATTACACAAGAAGCATTAAATTGGCTGAATTAAAGGGGTCAGGTACCATTTATTATGATTATTTGTGCTATACTATTCATCAATAAATAATAACAATCATCACTATGGATACCGAAGAAGACGATATAATAACAAAAGATGCATATGGAAATGTTCTTGCGAACGGTGATACGGTTATTTTGATTAAAGACCTAAAGGTAAAGGGCTCGACTGTGACGCTGAAAAAAGGTACGAAGATCAAGGGCATTCGGCTTACTGATGACGAAGCAGAGATTGAATGCAATTCTGATGCAGTAAAGGGGCTTGTGCTGCGGACCGAATTTGTGAAGAAGTCATAAGCTTTTGACATTAATGGGATCAGGTACCATTATCCATCACCCATGAAAAAAAGCTCAATACTATTTCTTCGGGCGGTCACTGTGCTTATTGGCATTGGTGTTCTTGCCTTTCTGCTTTGGGAGCCGTGGGTGGAAGGTGTGAACGCGCATGCTGTTGCGTTCTCTGAGGTCTATTTTGATGATCCATTTTTGGCATATATGTATCTTGGGTCCATTCCATTTTTTGTAGGGCTTTATCAGACATTCAAAGTGCTGGGATATGCCGGGCAAAACAAGATATTTTCGCAAGCTGCCGTGAACGCTTTGCGAATTATAAAATACTGCGCGTTCATTACGGCGGGTGCTATAGTGGCGGCAGGTGCTTATCTTATGATAGCCGCACGCAGTAGCAATGATGATGCCGCGGGAGCCGTGATGCTTGGCATGATAGCCACCCTTATTTCTCTTGTTACTGGTACGGTTGCGGCGAGGTTTGAACGGACTTTGCGGAATAGGGTTCGGTCTTAACTTTTTTAACAAAAAAAGCCCGGCGGGTGCCGGGTTTGGGGTGGGTGTGGGGAGCGAGTGGGTTTAACTATTCCCGTAGATAGTGAGTATCGTGCTTGCCAGAATGGCGAATGCGGGCTTGGTAGCCTCAGCTGCATAGCCGCCAGGAATGATCTGCGGCATATCCGCCGCTTCCCATGCCCTTTTTGCGATTTTCAATGCCTGTTCGAGATCTTCCTGTGCCTGTTGCGCCGTTTGTTCGCTTATAGCCATAATGCTTCCTCCGTATGGAAAGTTAATAAAAAAATGATGCTGTATTGTTAATACCATGTGGTGTTCTAATTGTCAAGTTTGACTTGACAAAGCAGTATACAAATGCTTTAGTAGTAGCAAATTCTTGGTCGTATGGCTAAGTCGTTTCTTTCGCCGAAAGGTGGGGAAATAGGGAGGTAAGTGCGTTCCTCCGCTAACGCACAAGCACATTGAAAGGAGTGTTGTATGACACAGAAAGAGTTCGTAATCGACAACGGGCCGTCAAAGCTCGATCTAATGCTCTCCCTGTTCGACACGGACATGGGCGCGCGGACGGTGAAATTCCATACGCCGGAGTGGGTTCACACCCATGACGCGCATGCGTTCAGCGTGAAGATCGATTCCGTAAGGAGGCGGGTCCTTGCCGCAAATATTTGGGATATCGAGGGGATTGTGGATACTCCGAAGGATTATAAGGGAGAGAGTGTTCGAGTTTCTCTCTATTATAACTCGGATACCCGCGAAGGTCAGATGAGGTTCGAAGATGAACTTCTGACCCAGGGCGTCATGGAAACACCAAGCGGCTCCAAGCGGGCGCGGGCACTCATGTCCGTTATTCACAAGATGATCGCCATGTATCAGAATAGCCATCGTGGCGATCTGAGCGAGGATATCCTCAAGCTTTTCGAGAAAGCAAAAGCGGTTAGCTTTGCTGATGATCGTAAGGCTCTCGCCGAAGCCATTAAGAACATCTGAAAGGTCTACGATGTGAACCCGTTGTAGACCCGAGGAGTATAATCAGGGCGACCAAGGCAATAGCCGAGGTCGCCCTTTCTTTTTTATCACCACCAGTGAGCGAAGTGTCTAATCCCATGGCTACTGCTAAATGCCATGAGGAAGCGCCTCAGCTAAAGGGGTTAGTCGCCATCTGTGATTTAATCATAACCTGCAGCAAATAAAAATTGCGCCCCCTTGGGGGCGCAATTGTGTTTGCGCTGCACGGTTATTACCGTGGGAACGAAGAACATCCGGTGTGGTTGATGAACCACCCGCAACCATAGCTGGATTCGCCGAAGTGCTTCGTCTTGTGGTCGAATTTTCCGGCAACATAGCGGGCTATGTTCGAGACCGTATCGAGGTGGGGCAGGCACAGGAGAATGGCATCTTCCCGAAAGTTTTCATCGATGAGTTTCTCGATCTGATTGAAGTCCCCGTGATGGTGGTTGTCTTGCCAGAGATTTTCGTTGAAGATCGCCAGCTCCTCGGGGATGTGCAGCCGCTTGATGAGAATGTCGCCACCCTGTTTTGCCCTCGGCGCTGTCGAGCAGAGAAGCGTTATCGGTAATTGGGCCATGTTGATCTTTTGGATCATTTTGGCAACATCCACTATTTGTTCTGCCCCGATCGGGCTGAGGTTCCCACTTCCATCGTAACAGCCGTGTCTAAATGTGATGAGCGTCTTCATGGCAATTCTCCATTGGTTAGGTTGTAACTGCTTTTTTTTGTTCTGCCTACTTTATACGATGTGCTTGCCATTTATGTCAATGTTTCAGGATGCCATAAGGTTTTTACCTTGCCCAAGGGGAGGCGGGGGTGTATGATTTAGGGAACTTATGGATAAGAGAATCTTTATTGGGCTTGCGTGGCCGTATGCAAACGGGAGTCTTCATTTGGGACATGTATCGGCATTTATTGGCGCCGATATTCTTGCGCGGTACTATCGGCTTGCCGGCGACCGGGTACTTTTTGTTTCCGGTAGCGATTGCTATGGAACGCCCATTGCCGTGGAGGCGGCGGAAAAGGGCATCCCGCCGTCTGCAATCGCGGATAAATATCACGATGAGTTTCGGAAGAATCTGATTGATGGCATGGGGTTTTCTTACGACATTTACACCCGCACTACGACCGACCAGCATGCGAAGGTGGTGCAGGATCTTTTTTTGGAATTGCATAAAAAAGGATTTCTTTACACCAAAACAGAAAAGGCGCTTTATTCGCCGTTGCTGGGGCGTTTTTTGCCTGATCGTTTTGTAGAGGGCACATGTCCGAAGTGCGGCTATGCCGGCGCGCGTGGCGACCAGTGCGATGAGTGTGGAACCTTGCTTGATCCGCTTGAGCTGAAAGATCCGCGAATCAATCCGAAGATATTAAATCGCAAAGGGGAGTTGAGTGATACAGACCGCCGGCTTGAAGTACGGGAGTCGGAGCATTTTTATTTGAAACTCACTGCGTTACAGGAAGCCCTCGAACAGTGGGTCGAAAGCACAAGCGATTCATGGCGTGCAAATGCGAGCGGGTTTGCCAAGAGTTTTTTAAAACAGGGATTGCACGATCGCGCCATTACACGCGATACCGATTGGGGTGTGCCCATTCCGTTGCCAGGCTATGAAACAAAACGCATTTACGTGTGGTTTGAGGCGGTTGCGGGATACCTTTCCGCGTCCATGCTGTGGGCGGAAGAACAAAACACTCCCGATGCATGGAAGCAATGGTGGCAGAACGAAGAGGCGGTGCATTATTATGTGCACGGGAAGGATAACATTCCGTTCCATACGATCATTTGGCCGGCACTTTTGCTTGCACAGGGTGCATTGCATACGCCCGATCATATTGTTTCTTCTGAATATCTTAAGCTTGAGGGGAAACAATTTTCCAAGAGCAGAGGGTGGGCCGTGTGGCTTCCGGAGTTTTTGGAATCGTTCGATCCTGAAACACTTCGATATTTTTTGGTCGCGAATGGGCCGGAAACAAGCGATGCTAACTTTATGTGGGCGGAGTATGCCCAACGGGTAAATGGCGAGCTCATTGGTACATTTGGCAATTTGGTCAACCGCACGCTTTCCATCGCCAAGAGCAAGTTTCCGGAAGGACTTCGGTTTCCTGAAACGGTGGACGCAGAGTCCGCCGAACTGCTTGCCGTTGCGCGGGATGCTTTTCCGAAGGTGGGCGAGCTGATCGAGGCGGGGAAGTTCCGCGCCGCTTTCAGAACGGCATTGGAAGTTGCCGAACATGGCAACCGGTATATCAATACAAAAGAACCGTGGAAGAAGATCAAAGATGAGGCGAAAAAAGATGAGGTCGAGGGTGATCTTGCCGTGCTTGTGCAGGTGATTCGTTCGTTGGCCATGTTGGTCAATCCG
>Ga0208373_1003798_pt1 | contig 14393 bp, 8 predicted proteins | sample RifOxyC2_FD_184036 | JGI IMG/M metagenome (GOLD analysis project Ga0208373, IMG submission 184036) | Soil microbial communities from Rifle, Colorado - Rifle Oxygen_injection C2 (SPAdes) | ecosystem: Environmental > Terrestrial > Deep subsurface > Rock core/Sediment | place: Rifle, Colorado...
CAGCGGCGTTGGCTTCTGTGAATTTAAGGTAATGGTTCCGCTCTTCTTTCAGGTCTTCGGTAAACAGCGCAAAGCCCAGGCTGCTGCCATCGGCTAGGGTGACATCCACCTGGGCCACCGGGAGCAGCTTAAGGCGGGAAGCCTCAGCCTGGGTTTGAGCATCCATCAAAGTCAGGTTGCCCAATTCGGTTAGAATTCCCCGCAACTTGGCCATGCTTACGTTTTTGCCTTTAAAGGCAAAGTCAACATCTCCGGCATTCCGTTGCAGGTGTAACGTTTTACTTCCGGCTTTGATACGGATGGACAACAATTCCTGTTCTGGCAGGTGCAAGAGGCTGGTTTGCATCCAGTCTTCAGCCATGTAAGGAATGTTGATCTCTTCTTTGATCAAATAAACCTGGGGTTCTCCCTGCAAACGGATGTAGCGCCCCCCCGGTGCGCCCCCTTGGCTGGGGCGGTCGTCGCCGATCACCAAGTCAAGCACCGATTCTTGACCGGCCATCAGTTTGACCTGAATTCCAAACGCGCCTTCCGCTTGGCCGTCGGGTTCCAGCAGGTTAAAATCTTTGAGACGGGCAGCGTTTTCGCTGATCAAGTCAGCCGGACGAATTGCGGTAAGCAGCCCTATAAAATCGAGGAGTTGCTGCCCCTTGGCAGGGAAATCGCTTTTCTCGCGCAAGCGCCAAACCCCGTTTACCCGATGGATATGCAGGCGCAAGGCTCCCTTGGAGATGATCACTTGGTCCAATGTGCCAACTGCATCCAAAGCTAAAAGTGCCTTGCCGATTCGCCCTTCAAGAGGCTGCTGGCTGCGGTGCTGCAGCCATTGGCCAAGGCTGGCCAAGAGGCTTAACCCCACTGCCAGCAGCAAAAGCTTTTTAGTAGAAACCATTATGCCTCCCTCGGCTTTAAAACACGGCGGCGGAAAAACCAAATCCCTGCCATAACCAGCACCAGCGGTACACTGAGCAGGTTCAGCAAGATCAACCAGGTTTTTTCGGTCTCGATGTCAGAGCGCAAAAGCTTGCGGATCTCACGTAGCTTCGCCTTGGTTTGTTTTTCCTCGTTGCGAAACTGTTGGATGCGCAAGATTTGGTCTTTGCTGAGAACGACCTTGCCACCCTGGGCTTGGGCATCCAGGTTTTTAAGGCGCTCTTGCAATTCCTGCAGTTTGTTTTCCAATCCGCTTTCTGCTTGGCGATAGGAGGTCTGTGCTTGCCGCTCGAGTTCCTCGAAGCGGGTAAAGGGCCGTTGGAAGCGGCCACGGCTGCGAATTTCCATCAGTTCGTCAGCCCCGCCCATAAATTCGACCAGGTTCAACATAAAAGCCAGGTTATCGTTTTTCGGCTGCAGCACCACCTGCCCTAACATGGCAAAGCGGTCAACGCTAAAATCGTCTGAGATAAAATCCACGTCTGCAATCAACAAAATCTTTCCCGGGTGCTCCCCTTTTGCGCCAAAGGCACTGGGAATAGGGCCGCTGATCAACCCTGCCAAAACGTGCGTCTGGCCGTCAGGCCGAACCTTTTCGTTCAGCTCCAGGGCGCTGGTAAAGGGGGTGAGATAGCTTTCCAGGGTGCCTGCCTCTGCGCTGGCGGTGATCAAAGGCGTGAGCGTCAGCTTGCTGCCCTGGGCTAGGCGAAAGCTCCCCGGTTCAGGCAGCAGCATGTTTTCCAATTCCTTGGTGGCAATCAGGTCTTGGTTGAAGCTGCTGGGGGTAAGTTGGTGCCAAAGGCTGAAGGGGATGACCCCAATGCCTTGAGCTGTCACCCGGGCTGCATGCAGCGGGTCGCCAACCAGCAGGTTGGCGTGGTATTCAATGCCCCAGGCAGGCAACAGTTGAGGTAAATCGCTGGCTGCATTGCCCCCAGCACCAAAGCGGGCGGCCATGGCAGCTTCCCGGTCAACCCTGGCTTTGGGGTCCAAAAGCAGAAGCAGGTTGCCGCCTTGCATCAGGTATTGGTCCAGGTTTTTTTGTTCCTCTTCGCTGATTGCCTTGGGGTGTAGCAACATCAGGTTGGGCATGGTTTTGGGGTCAAGTTGGGTTAGATTTTCCACCTCGGCCACTTCAAAGGTTTTTTCCAGTTCGCTGATCAATACCCAAGGCCCGTTTTCCCCAGCCGGGGCCATGGGGGATTGCCGTTGTCCAAAAACCTGCAGACTGGAAAAAACGCCGATTTTTTTATCCCCTGCCCTGGCAACCTGTAGCAGGAGTTGGCTGAGGTCGTATTCCAGGTATTGCTCTCGCCGCGGGTCCAGCAGGGCAATGACAGCTTCTTTGTCTTCCTGTACAGCCACCAGACCCATAAAGAACTGCATTCCTCCGCCAAGGTCGGCCCCGCTGAGGCCGTATCGGGTTGCCCATTCTTCTTCATCGGAATCAGGTTGGGGATTGTAGACCTCCAGCTGGAAATTGGTAGAACCCTCTGCCCGGTATTCCTCCAGCAGTTCCTGCACCTTGGCTCCGTAGGTTTTGTAAGTCAGGGGAACCCCAGGCGCATCGTTAGAGAAAAAGAATTTCAGGGTGACAGGTTTTTGCAGCCCCTGCAAAAGCGACTTGGTGCCATGGGAAAGGGTGTATAGCCGTTCGCTGGTGATGTCAAAGCGGAAATACAAACTTGCCGCAAGTACGTTGACGGCGATCAGGGCCACCAAAACCAAGGCAGCATTGACCCAAAGTTGTCGTTGTTGGTTCATGTCAGTCTGCCTTTTTTGCTTCCAGGATCAGGGCATTTAGGTATAACCCGCCTAGGATAAGGGAAAGGAAAAACACCAGGTTACGGCTGTCTAAAATTCCCCGCCCCAAATTGGTAAAGTGGGTGGAAAAGCTGAATCCGCTGATCACTTCGGTAAGGCCAACCCCCAAGAGGGGTTCAATAAGGTCGGTAAAAACACCCCAACCGGCCAAGACCAGGGTGAAATTGACCATCACACTTAAAATAAAGGCGATGACCTGGTTTCGGGTAAGGCTGCTAAAGACCAGGGTAATGGCCAGGTAGCTGCCTGCCATTAAAAAGCTTCCCAGGTAGCTAGCGATGATCACTCCCCAATCGGGTTCACCCAAATAGGCCACGGTGAGCGGCATGGGAAAGGTAAGCGCCAAAGCCAGGCCGATAAAGGCCCAGCCTGCCAAAAACTTGGCTAAAACCGCTTCAAAGAGGTCAATGGGCAGAGTCAAAAGCAATTCGATGGTTCCTTGGCTCCGCTCTTCTGCCCACAGCCCCATGCCCACGGCGGGAATCAGAAACAGATACAGCCAGGGATGAAAGATAAAAAAGCTTTCCAGGCTTGCTTGGTTGGTGGCAAAAAAGCGACCCAAAAAAAAGGTGCTTCCCAGGGTGGATAACAGAAAAATGACCAGAAAGACATAAGCCACAGGGCTGTAGAAATAGCCCATCAATTCTTTTTTCATCAGGGCCTGCAGCCCGTACCAGCGCGGTTTCATGCTGCCTCTTGGGGGTGGGTCAGGGCTTGGAATACTTGATCCAGTTGGCCCTTTTCCAGTTGGATCTCCAAAATATGCGCTTTGTGGTCAAATAAAAAGTGGTTCACCTCGGCCAAGAGGTTTTTACCTTCTTTGGGGTGCACAATCAGCAGATTGCCTTCAGCCCGAACCTGCTGCACAGTGCTGAGTTGCTCAATCTGGCCAGCAAGGCCGGGGGGCAAAGCGCCCTCGAAGCGGATGCGGATTTCATGGTGGCTCTTGGCTTGGTTGATCAAGCCCTGGGGAGTGCCGTCAAAAACGATGCGGCCTTGATTTAAAATAATCGCCCGGCTGGCAACGGCTTCCATTTCTTCCAAGATATGAGTGGAAAGGATCACCGCCTTCTGGCTGGCCATGGACCGAATCAATGCCCTTACCTCTTGCTTTTGGTTGGGGTCGAGGCCGTCGGTCGGTTCGTCCAAAATCAAAATCGGAGGGTCATGCACCAGGGCTTGGGCAAACCCAACCCGTTGGCGAAAGCCCTTGGACAGGGTATCTATGGTCTGGTGCCGCACCTCATACAAATGGGTTTGGGCCATCACGGTTTTGATTCGCTCTTCGGCCAGGGTTGGCTCCAGGCCCCGAATGCGGGTTATAAACCGAAGGAATTCCAAAGGAGTCAGGTTTTTGTAGCTGGCATTGGCTTCGGGCAGATAGCCGATCTTAGCTTTGGCCGCAAGAGGCTCTAAATCTATATCGTGTCCAGCTAGCACTGCCTTGCCGCTGGTGGGGGCCAAAAAGCCGGTTAGCATTTTCATTGTAGTGGATTTCCCCGCCCCGTTGGGGCCGAGGAAGGCTAAAACGTCCCCTTGTTTGACCTCGAAAGAGACTGCATCCACGGCAATAAACTCGCCAAAGCGTTTGGTTAACTTTTGTACCTGGATCATGGGCATGCTCGGTTGACACTGCCCGACAAGAGCAGCTTTTGGGATTATCGCCAAGCCCCCGCCCCTTGGCAAGACCTGGGTGCCACAATGCCCCGAAGCCTTGACGCTGCACCAATAAACCTAGTATTCAAAAGGTTGTCACCGCTGATCAGGCAAGGAACTCTCTGTTTCTAACTAACAACCGCTGGCCCCTGCGTCCCATTGTCGTTTGAAAAATTCATCGCTGCCCGCTACCTCCAAAGCCCCCGGAGCGACAAAAGCCTTTCCTTTATCACGGGAATTTCGATCTTTGGCGTTGCCTTGGGGGTGATGACCCTGATTGTGGTATTAAGCGTGATGAACGGTTTTGAAAAAGACCTTCGCCATGCCTTGGAAGGGGCCAATGGGCACCTTAACCTGAGCGGCTTTGGCCCCTTGGCCTGGTCAGAGGGCGCCCCCGCCTTTGCCCCACTGCTGAAAAACCCCGAGGTGGAAACCGCCAGCCCTTACCTGACCACCCAAGCCTTGTTGATGGGGCCGGGCAGGCCGCAGGGTGCCTTGATCAAGGGCATTGACATTAAAACAGAACCCCTGGTTACGGAATTGCTGTTTTTTTTAAAAGACAACGACTTGGAAAACCGCCAAGACCGCCGAACCCAAGACAAAGCCTTGCCGGAAGCGGAAAAGAAAAAATCCATGGACATCTTGGCTCAGCTGCCCCCGCACCAGGAAACGATTATGGAAGGCAGCCAATCGCTTTCCACCCCTGTGACGGGCATGATTTTAGGGTCGCGCCTCGCGCGTGCCTTGGGGGTAGGCAAGGGGGATTTTGTCACCCTGGTCAGCCCCAACGAACGCATTACTCCATTTGGCCCCATGCCCAAAACCAAACGGTTTTACGTGGTTGGTTTTTTTGAATCTGGTTTGATGGGCTACGATGAGGTTTTGGCCTTGGTCGACCTTCCCGTTGCTCAGGCGTTGGAAAGCCGTCCTGGCATGATCACAGGCTTAACCATCCGCCTTAAAGCGGAGGTGGATTCGGAAGCCGCCAAAGAACACCTCAAAGCGGTTTATCCCTTTCCCTATCATCTCACCAGTTGGCGCGACCAAAACAAAAACCTCTTTGCCATGTTCCAGTTGGAAAAACTGGGTTTGGCGGTGGTGTTAAGTTTGGTGATTTTAGTTGCGTCCTTCAACATCATCAGTAGCTTGGTGATTTTGGTAAAGGAAAAGCAAAAAGACATCGGCATATTAAAAGCTATGGGTGCCAGCGATGGCTCTGTGCAAAAGGTTTTTTTCTATCAGGGAGCTGTGATAGGCTTGACGGGAACCTTGATCGGGGAGATTCTTGGCATCTTGGTTTGTCAGGTGATCGCCCGCTTTGAGGTGATTGAGGTTCCTGCCGGGGTCTATGTGGGCAACCGCATTCCGGTAAGTTTAGAATGGGGGCAGATTGGGTTGATCGCTGTAGTGTCTTTGGTGATCTGCTTCAGTGTCACCCTTTGGCCCAGCAAAAAGGCAGCCCGCTTAGACCCAGTGGAGGCCCTGCGCAATGACTGATCTGCTGGTGGCCCAAGGGCTGGGAAAAACGTTTTACGAGCAAAACCGTAGCGAATTGAAGATTTTGCAGCAGTTGGATTTTTCCCTAAAAGCAGGGGAACAGATTGCCATTCAAGGCAAATCGGGAAGCGGGAAATCGACCCTCTTGCACCTGTTGGGCGGGCTGGACCGCCCCTCCGAGGGCCAGGTTTGCTTCCAAGGGCGCGATTTGCATGCCTTGAGCCATGCAGAAGCTTGCCGCTACCGGAATTTGGAATTGGGGTTTGTGTTTCAGGCGCATCATCTATTAGCTGATTTTTCGGCTTGGGAAAATGTAGCCTTGCCCTGTTTGATTGCAGGGCAAAGCCAGGCCCAGGCCTTGGAAAGGGCCAAAGAGCTGCTGAGCCAGGTAGGGTTGGAAGATCGTTTAACCCACAAGCCAGGCAAGCTTTCCGGGGGGGAACGCCAAAGGGTGGCCATTGCCCGCGCATTGGTGAACGGCCCCAAGATGCTGCTATGCGACGAACCCACCGGCAGCCTGGATGTGGAAACCGGTCGCCAGATTGCCGATTTGCTGCTGCAGGTGGCAGCAGAAAAACATACGGGGTTGATCATTGTCACCCATAACCCGGAACTTTCATCCCGATTGCAACGGCGCTTGGAGCTGGCTGAGGGAACCCTGAAGGAAATGGATGCCATACCAGTTTAAGCTCTGCTGCAACCGATTTAACCCTTTGCTTTTGGCGGCTTTTTTTGTCGCGCTGCAGTTGGTTTTGCCCGCCATTGCCAAAGCGGCCAGCCCGACCCTGATTTATGATATCCAGGTCGAAGGCCTGGAACTGATCGATAAGGGAACCATCTATGGCAGCATCCAAAGCCGCATCGGCGGCCCGCTGTCTGCTGCGCAAGTCACTGCTGACATCAAAAGCCTTTTTGAATTGGGGTTTTTTGCCAATGTACAGGCTAGGGTGGAAACCCAAACCCCAGAGGAAACGGTTTTGATCTTTGTGATCAAAGAAAAACCGCGTATCAAAACATTCAGCATTGAAGGGAACCACCACCTGGACAAAAAGAAGTTCGAAGAAGACTTAAGAGTCTTTGAAAAGAACATGATCGACACAAGTCGGGTGAAGTCTGATGTTGCCATGATCAAGGGTAAATACCGGGAGGACGGGTTTTACAGCACCCAGGTGGATTACGATATCGTTCCCGCCGGCGATGGATGGGTGAACCTGACCTATCGCATCAATGAAAAGCCCAAGGTCTACATCACTGAAATCCGCGTCAAAGGCACCCAGTTTTATTATCCTTTGGATATCGAGCGGATTATGCAGTCTGCCGAGGTGGACTGCTTTGCCTGGATCAACGATTCCGGCGTTTTTATGGAAGACAAGGTTAACGCTGACCTGCAGATGATTAGCCAGCAGTACATGACGGAAGGCTTTATCAAGGTGAACGTTAAAAAACCTAAAATCACCATTATTCGCAGCAAGGATTTTTACAAATTGGTCATTGACCTGGAAATTGTAGAAGGAGACCGCTATTTTACCAGGGATATCAAAATCGAAAGCGAAGACGGCTATGATCTGCTCTTTGCGCCAGAAACCAGAATTCCGGAATTAAAACTACAAAAGGGCGACCCTTTTAACCCCTTCAAGCAAAACCAAGACCAGTTCGACATGATGCAGGTTTATCTGGAACAGGGTTACGCCTTTGCTAACATCCGCCCCTTGCCGAAGCTGGATGAAGAAACCAAGGAGGTGGATGTCTTGTTTTTGGTCTCGCGGCGGCATAAGGCCTATATTGGTCGGGTCGATGTGCAAGGCAATTACGAAACCCAAGACTACGTAATCCGGCGCGAGTTGCAGATTCACGACAACGAACTTTTTAACGGGGTCAAGCTGCGCGACAGCCAGGCAGAGATTGGTCGTTTGGGGTTTTTTGAACCAGGAACGGGAATTCAGTTTAACCGCAACCCCGGCAGCAACGAGCATGAAATTGACTACGAACTTCAGTTGCAGGAAACCCAAACAGGGTCCTTTTCTGCCAGCCTTGCCTATTCAGCGTTGAACGGCGCTGCGCTGCAGCTGAAACTGACAAAGCGGAATCTTTTTGGCACCGGGAAATCCCTCTCGTTTTCCGTCAATAAAGAGCAAAATGGCGACAGTCTTTTTGATCTGGGGTTGGTGAACCCCTATTGGTTGGATACCCAAGGAACACAAAGTTTCAATATCTACAATCAGCTGAAGCAATATACCGAATATCAGACCAAGGCGTTTGGTGCCAATATGGGATACAGCTATCCCCTTTGGAAACACCTCTATTTGTTGACCAAGTATTCGGTAGTCAGCGAAGAATACCTCAACGTGATCAGCTCCAACGAGAGCCTTTTTGGCAGAGACCAAAATCTATACAGATCTTTGAAGCTGGGGCTGAGCTACAACACGGTAAACAACCCGATGTTTCCCTCAACGGGATATGAGCTGCGGGCTGAAACAGAACGCTTTGGCGGTCCCTTTGGCGGCAGCATCGACTACCAATCCAACAGCTACAGCTATTCCCATTTTGCCCCCTTTAACGAGGCAGAAACCATCGTGGGAATGTTGAAGCTTCGTATGGGGCAGTTGATTCAAACCAACCCTGATGAATTGATTCCTCTGCACAACCGCTTTCGATTGGGCGGTTCCTACGACATCAGGGGCCACGACCCTCAGCGTATTTTGGGGCCTTCGAGCTATCTCTACGACAACGAATACTTTACAGGGGCAGACCTGTACCCAGTGCAGAGCGATTATCCTGCATGCGATGTCCCTAAAAAACAACGTCCGGCTTCGTGCCCGAACAACTTTGACGATCTGCCAACCGATAAAAGTGAAGATCGGCTTTACTGGGACCGTCATATTGGGGGAAACGAGTACCGCCTTGCTAACCTGGAGATGTTGTTTCCCCTTACCCGCGAAGGCCGCAACATTCGGGGGGTGGTCTTTTATGATATCGGAAACACCTGGGCAGAACAAAAAATGTACGACCTGCGCGGGGTGACAAAAAGTTACAGTAATACCCGCGAAGCGGCTGGGGTGGGTGTTCGTTTGATCACGCCCATGGGTGTGATTCGCTTTGAATACGGTATCAAGCTGGATGCCACTTCTCGAGAAAAGCCAGGCAGGTTTGACTTCAGCATTTCAGGGCTTTTTTGACGGAATTGCGGTCTTTTCTTGCCGATTGCAGTTTGCTGCAAGCAACCTTGGTTTAGGCTCAGCGAGTCACCAGCAAAAAAACCTGTAGTGTCCTTAAACTGCTTGTTTATCGTTTCAATGTGCCAAGTTGATGGGGGCGGGCCTCGCCGCCAACTCCTGCGGAGTCGAAGCTTTGGCGCTCACTGAACAGTCTTATGGTTTGGCGGTGGTCTGGGCTGGTTTGAGCGGAAGCCCAAGTTGTGGAGTGCTTATCCCAATCAGCGTTTGCGTGCAGCTGCGCAAGACTCGCAGCACTGCCCCCTGCTGGCTGTGTTTGCAGACTTCAACTTGAATATCAAAAGCACCCTTCGACAAGGAACCATCATTGGAACCTGTGTTGTTAGTCAAACTCCCAGGTAACTTTTTCCATTTGGTTTCTGTCGCGTAAAACCTCACGCCAATGAAATATAGTTTGCGCTTGTACGTGATTGGTTAGCCAATAGATGGCCTCTTCAAGGTGTTTTATGTCAATGAAATACTTAAAATATAACGCCAAAAACAAAATAGAAAAAAATAGCAACAACATCCACTGCAGGTTTTTGACTTTGAGAGTAAATTGCGACTGTTGGTTCAACAACTTGGTGAATTGTTGGTCGACTTGCCTTAAAGGGATTTGCCGATTCCAAAGAGCTACTCCGTTTACCTCGCCTGCACGGAGCATTTTTATGTTTTGTGAATCTATTTCGCTAAAGATTTGTAAAGAGACTAGGGGTTCAAAGGTTTGAGATAGCCTATACCGAAAGGTACCTTGCCCATCAATCTGCAATTCCAATGTTTTTTCATCTTGATCATAAACCAGGGAAACTCTAAGGGTTTCTGAGCCTCCTTGCAAGGGGATAGCAGATTCATTGAATTGAAATCCCGATGCAGATTGAATTTCAAAACGTGATTTATTTGGATTTAAGGTTAGAGAAAAGGGCGTTTGTCCATAGATGTCTTGCGCCGCTAGTATTTTTATTGGGTGAGCATCCTGATCTTGCTCAGGAAGAACAACCTGCAGGGCAAGACTAAAGTCGCCCTTCAGGGGTTGTTGGCGGATAAGACGCCATTGACGCATGCCGTATTTTTTTAACCAAAGGGGAGTAATATAATAATTAAAATAAGTGGATTGCGATTCCTTTAAAAAAAACTGATTGTTTTTGCCGGTTGTTTTGGGGTTAATGGACGGAGAATGAAATTCTATTTCTGGAGAATGTTGCGTTGTTGGGCTTAGCCACTTGGTAGCCAGCACTGCTACAAGTGGTTTGCTGGCGGCAAAGAACAGTAAAATGAAAATCGCTGGAATAAAAATAACTTTTGCAGGCGCAAACCTATAAAACAGGGTCCAATACCTCCAAAGAGTAGGAGCTTGTAGCAAAAGAACTAGCACTATCAGCAAACCAACAGTAGCACTTCGAACCTTTTTCGTGATGCCTAATGGATGGTATTTCCATTTAAAATAATTACCAAGGGCAATTGCCTTGATCTCTTTGCCAACCAGGTTTCCCTTAAACAAGGCCAGATTTGATACCGTCATACGAGCGCCGCTAAGGGGGTGATGCCCGCTGGAAATTGCCCAAAAGCTGGCAGGAACCATGCCCTTGGTTTGCAGTGGCGCGTCCCAAATTCTTTTGCCATCCACAAAAAACTGCACCCTTTTTTGCTTGAATGAATAGTTCGCTAAAATATGAGTCGGTTGTAAAAAAGCACCCTTTTTTAGGGCATAACCAAAATACTGCTGTTCTTTGCCAAAAACCGCTAAAGAGAAATGCAATGCATGCGTTTCACTGTTGTACCAAAGCGAGTAACGGGGGTGCCAGGGGTTCCCGTTATCTCCGATCTCAAAAATATTATGAAACTCGTGGAGGGGGGATTGATCTGGGTCCAGGGTGACGGTCATTCCTAGGGTAAAGTCTTGCAGTTGATTCAGTTGATCTCCGGGCGAAAACTCGATATGGGATTCCGTCCCTGCATTAAGGTCGATGCTAGCGCGTTCCCTTGCAATCGCATCCTTGACTTTGATCAAGCTCGAGCGTACCTCAAAGCCTTTTGTGTGGGCCATAAGCAGGTAAGCTTGTTCGGAGCGCTCGGCAAGAATCTGTTGGAGTTCAAATTCATCCCAAGGAAACCAAAATATCGCCACTGCGGCTGAAAGCAGCACGAAGCTGAAAATTTGCTTGAATGTTTTGCCCAAAGAGCGCTGAAGCTTCATGCAACCCTCCCCTGCAATTTTGTATGTCCCAATTGTTGAGCACGTTTGCGGCTTTCCCGTTGCTCCAAAGCCAGTAGTAACCCCATAAGCAAGAAACCAGACATCGCTGCTGCATGGGTCATTTTGAATTTCCAGGCATAGGGTGTTATAAATTCAAAAGAAATATCATGCTTCCCTGCAGGGAGTTGCAAGCCTTGGAAGTTGTATTTCAAACGGTCTAGAATTGCAGGCTGACCATCGATTCGCACCTGCCAATCGGGATGATAGTTTTCCAGCCGCAGCAGGTAAGCAGGTTCCGGCAGGTTGACCTGCAATACTTTGCGGTTGGGGTTTTCTGAAGGCAATGGGACTAAGCGGCCTGCAAGCGGATTGGCTTGAAGCGGGTATGCGATAACCTCAACTCGTTTGACTAGAAAAGGTTTGCGGTTTGTTATGGTTATATCGAGTTTTTTAAAATCTTTTTGGATTTTAAATTGATACAGATGTTGGTTTCTCTTGGTCTTGCGCGGTAGGGCGTGGATCGTCACAATCTCATTGTTCTTATCGTGCAGAAAAAAGGTCAGTCCCTTTTCATCAGCGGTTTGTAACCAAACTGCAACCGATACCACACGCGAGCGCTCTTTGAACCGATGTTGCAGGTGGGTTTGTTGGTCCTGGTGGAGATGGGGAACGTCACCAACCGGCGGCAGTATATTTGCAAGCTGGGGTTGAATTTTGTTGTTTTCACGCAGCAGCAGGGACTGTGTATGCTCCGGCGGCATGTTGTTCCAAGAAGGAAACCAAACCAAATCTAAAAAATCGATTCGGCCAGGCAACAGATATTTGTGAAACAGCCACCCTTGTTTGATGTTTTCCAGCCCTTCAGGCTCTGGGCCTGTGGATTTTAGATACTGAATTTCATCGGCAAATTGAAAAAAATCAAAAAATCCGTCGGGTTTTTGTTCCAATAGATGAAAGGTGCGGCCACGAAGTTGGTTGATTTCTTTGTTGGAAAAAAAATCCTTGGCTAATAAGGCAAAATCTTTTTGTACCAAAAAATTAAAATTCTCATCTCGGTGAAACCAACGAACCTCTTTATTAAAAACGGGCGGAAGGTCAAAGGGAATTTCGCGGTGAAGATTGCTATAAAACTCCCACTGGTCAGGGTAGGTGAAAGAAGCAGTGGTGTAGGGTTCATCAATGCTTACCTTAGGTTTAGGGCCAGTAAAGATGAGAAATAAAACCATTCCCGCAATCAATAGTCCATGAAACTGGGTCCGGTTGGTGATAAAACGTTTCCCAATCGCTACGGCAATGAGTGCCAATGTCGAAACCCAAATATAAAGCAAATCCTGAAAATGGAACAAAAGCATCTCTGGCAAAACAAGTGGCAGCGCAATATTTGCAAACAGAAAGAGTGCTAAGATAAATCGCATTCTTGTAGTTGGCGAAAGCAAAACACCAAGCCCCTCAACAGCGCACAAAAGCAGAACAAAACCCAAACCCCGGCCAAACAAAAAGCTATGGCGCAGCATATTGCCGCCTGGAAAGTAATCCAATAACCATGTCCAAAGGGGGTCGGCCGCATGAGCCAAGAGAAAAACAAATAAACTTCCGGCGGCAAGGCCCAACCCCCGGCGGCCAGCCCCCAAAACTAAAAAAGCCAACAGCACAACGGGCGCACCCAAGTAAAAGCCCGCATGAACGTTTGACAAAGGAGTGCAATCGCTTTGGGGGCTTATCAACGTGGACAAAAAACTGTTGAGGCAGGGAGTTGCCACAAATGCGTTAAATTGCGCGCCTGTGTGGGTTTTAGAGATGGTTCCGCTTTGGCTCCAACCTCGGGTAGGGCTAATGTAATCTGCCATTTGCTGTTTGGATTCCAACATAGGCGCAGCTCCCAGCAGCAAAAACGCCAAAGCTACAACCAAACTTAAAGGCTGTTGCCGAAAAAATGCAAACAGGGGAGCCTTGCTGCCCTTAAACAGCCAGGGAAGGGCGCTGCAGCAAAAGAGTGCAAACAAGACAAATCCAACATAAAGAGGGATGTAATAGTTGACGCTTAACCCCAATAAAAAAGCCAGAATCCATAAAGAAATACGGGTTGGTCGCTTCACCAAAAGCAAAGCCCAAAAGCTAAGCCAAGGCAGGTAAAAGAGGGCATTTAGAAAGGCGAATTGCCCTAATTCGCTGATGTAGATTCCCCCAAAAAGAAACACCGAAAAGCCAAAAAACGCCAAGGTGCGGTTGGAGGTCCAAACAAAGAAAAACAACAGACAACCCAGGGCAGCCCAAGAAAAGGAGAACAAAAACCCCAGCATAAAGACTTGGTAGTGATCCAGTGAGGGGGCAAGCAGCAAAGACAGGACTTTGGTAAAATAAATCGGAGTATGAAAGGAAATGTTGTTAAACAACGCTAGCGGTTGACCGCCGCTGATGTAGGGGTTCCAGCCTAGGTCTAGGTTGTTTTCGATCCATTGAGAAAAAAGCTGGGTGAGATTGGAGATGGATGAATGGGTGTCGTGGTAAAGCCAAAGCTTCTGACCATTTAAAAGAGATTGGTTGAGGGCAAAGAAACTTATAAAACCAGCCAACCCTGGCCAAAATAAAGGTCGTACAGGGCGCCAAACCCAAAGCGGTGCAGACAACAAACCAAGAAATATAAATTCCAACAGAATCATCTCGTAACTGGAAGAATGAGATTAAATAGCAAAATTAATTTCTTCAGCATGTAGTCAGGCGCAAAAGGGGAAAAACCGTTTGTTTGAAAAGGGATAGAAATAGTTCGGTTACAAGAAGCCCTTGGCCTGATCGTTAAGTTCATTTATCCAACTACTAAGTTGGGGGCCGAAGGCCCCCATTGGGGTTGTTAACAAATTAACCAAACGGGATACTAGATTTTGAAATTCATGACCTTGCCATTGGCAGAAACAGCCAAGGGGAGTAACAATATATACATCCTCCTGTTGCCTTTGGAGCCAGGGTTGTAAGTTTATCAATATCCTGTTCCCCCGGCATCGTCAAACCTCTTGGCGCAGCAGGCCGAGCCAGCTTGACAAGGGCAGAAGCGCTCAGGCAAAAAAGACCATACCTCGATT
>Ga0208373_1003805_pt1 | contig 14365 bp, 9 predicted proteins | sample RifOxyC2_FD_184036 | JGI IMG/M metagenome (GOLD analysis project Ga0208373, IMG submission 184036) | Soil microbial communities from Rifle, Colorado - Rifle Oxygen_injection C2 (SPAdes) | ecosystem: Environmental > Terrestrial > Deep subsurface > Rock core/Sediment | place: Rifle, Colorado...
AAATTTATCTCGCAAAAATTTACTTGGACTGAGATATTTATTAATCATGGATTTATATCCTTTACTATCAACAAAATAAGCTTCCAGTGTTGCAAGCAAACTATCAGAAAAGCTCTCCATACAATTCTTCAAAAAACATTTGTAATATTTACTAGTTATGCCTTCTTCGGCGATCTTTCCATGATGATACAGATTGTAGTTTGGAGAGATAAATTTATAATCATGTAGAGTCATTACTGATTTTATTTTTTTCTCCGCTACTGCCTCAATCACAGAACAAGACAATTGATGATAAATATTATGAAAATGAACAACGTCTGGTTTAAAATCAGTCAATAATTTTGCCATGTTATTTTTGGCCTGTCGATTAAAAATTGTTCGAGCCCCAAATTTGATTTTCCCCAAAAATCCAATTTTTTTATAATCTACAAAATCAACAAAATATTTATTGGAAAATAAATTTTGCGGATGGTTCATACCAAAAATTTCCACCTGATGTCCGGCGTTTTCCAATAATTCCTTGGTCAATAAAACCATTTTTTCTGCTCCACCTCTTTGGTACCAAAATTTATTTACTAATAAAATTTTCATATTTTTTGTCATTCCCGTGTAAACGGGAATCTATTTAAATTCTGGATTCCCGCTTTTGCGGGAATGACAGCTATGCTTTATAACCAAAAAGTTTATTTTTCAATATCCACATTCCAACTAACAGCGGATGTTTTTTGATGGCCGTGCGAGCAGTACATATCATCCATACCGGCACTTTTAATCCATCTACTTTTTTTCGCTTTTCATCAATTTCAGCACCTTGCCAAAATTTAGCAAAATTATCTACTTTGTGAATATTACCCAACACCACATTATGCATTACCGAAGGATAAATATCACCACTTGGATCCAAAAAGAAAAAATCTCGCCCTGGTGCGTTGTCCAAAATTGGGTTTTTGCTAGTAATAAATTTAAACATGCCGTTGGCAAAATAAGCACGCAACCAACGTTTTACATTCCAGCTTTTTAATTCACTATTAATAATGTGCCCATAGGCCGCTTCCAACAAATCACGTCGAGGGTTATTGATATTTTGTTTTCCACCAAAATAAAACTCACTACTCTGAGCAAAACTATGAGTAAATTGTACGCCGAGTTCCTGCGCCAAATCATACACTTTATCAAAATGCGTAATGTTTTGTTCGGTAATCGTAAAAGCCAAACGCAAATTGGTCATACCCATACCTTTGAGCAATTTCAATGAATCCATCACACGATCAAAACCACCAGGAATACCACGCATAGTATTGTGCATCTCCCCTATCCCATCTACTGAAAATGCCACCCCAATATCAGGAGCAATTTTCAAAATTTTTGTCATAGCCTTATCTATCACTGGTGTCAAAAAACCATTGGAAGAAATCACCAGTCGTGCCTTTGGACAAGTTTTTTTAACCACGGCCACGATCTCTGGTAAATCTTTTCTTAAAAAAGGTTCCCCACCAGACAAATTTACATCCAGTAAACTACTTGGCAATTTCGCCAAATCTTCTAGTGTTAATTCTGGAGAATTTTTTATTTTCCAAATATCACACATCGTACATCGCGCGTTACAATTGTATGTAAGAGCTAGTACACAATCAATTGGCATTTTTGTAGTCATATCATTTAATAATCATCGAATAAACCTTGTTGTATTTATCAGTCATCTTATCTATACCAAAATTTTCTTGAGCATAAACTTTCGCACTTTTAACAACTGTTTGAATATTCTTTTTATTTTCAAAAAAATATCTTATTTTTTCTTCCCAATTTAAAACGTTATTCGAAGCGCCAAAATATCCAGTTTCATTATTTCTAATTATTTCTATTAACCCACCAGTCTTTGAAGCTACAACCAAACGACCACTTGCCATCGCTTCCATCACTACCACACCTAAACCCTCCCAAACAGAAGGCATAAGCAAAATGTCCGCTTCACTATATAATTTTTCAATTTGCGTAGTTGGATCTATAAATAACACACGCTCACCCAGATTATTTGTTTTTACAAATTCCAACAAATTATTTTTTTCTTCTCCAGATCCAACAATAATTAAACTCCACGAAAATGATTTTAAATTATTTAATGCTTTCAAAACAACCAAATGACCTTTTTGTTTTACCAGCCTACCCACCATTAAAAATTTTAATGGTTCCTGAAAAATTGCTGGAGGCAAATTGATAAAGCGATTCAAATCGATGCCGTTATTGATAACTGCAATATCACTTGAAATTTTATAAACATCCCGCATATAATCCGAAACTGCCAAAGAACAGGCAACATAATAATCCTGCTTTGTTGAAATGATTCTTTTAATATAATTTTTAAACCAACCGTCTTCGTAATTTAAATTATGTTCAGTACTTAAAAAAGGAACATTTAAATGATGAGCCGCCAATCTCCCCCAAAAATCACCGGCGAATAGATGTCCATGTATCAGATCTGGTTTTAATTCTGCCAATTTATTTTCTAATCTATTCAAAAAACCGATATCGTATTTTGATTTTTTTTCAACCAAAATTACCTCCGTTTTATTTTTTATTAATGCCTTCAAAGGTAAATTATCAAAAAAAACAATTACCGTAAAACGATATTTTGTACTATCACTATTATTAATCAAATCTATAACCATACGCTCTGCTCCCCCATACCCAAGCGCTGGAATAATTTGAACGATATGTTTAATCATATATCTTTCTTTAAAAATGTCGCGGCACTCAAAGCCAAACCAATCGGCAACCACATCACACTACTAAAGTATGAAGTATTGAAAAATTGAAAAACAATTGCTCCCACCACTGACATAAACAAAATCATATGCAATTCTTTATCTTGTGATTTCAAATAAACACTCCATAGTGTTTTAAACAAAGATACAATAAATAATAGCATCAAAATTAAACCAATATAACCTTCTTCAACAATAATTTTTTGAACAAGGCCATGAGAATCTAATGCCTCACCAAATTCTTGAGTCCAATCTCGCACTGAACCAAGCATTTCAACAAATGTTCCAGGGCCATAGCCGTGAATTGGCGAACGATTGGCCAGGAAAAAAGAAATATCCGTCATCGCATAACGTGAACTATTAGAACTCTGGACAATCGGTGATGTCAAAAAGAAAATCATATAACCAAATACTACCGTCAATATTATACCAATATAAAAATTTAGATTATTTAATTTTTTAAGTTTAGATTTTATTTCTGAAAAATATACAACACCTAGCACCGCTACCTGAGCAAAAATTGTAATCCAAGCGGCTCGCGACAAAGTCAACAATGCGGCCAACAAAGTAGTAATCAACCCTAATAAATACCAGTGTTTTTGTTTTTCACTTTTAGCTTTTAAAAATAAATACAAACCGGCTGGCAAAACTACTACAAGCATCTCCGCAATTAAATTATGATTGTAACCCAACGGCGCGAAGCCAGCGATACCATAAGGCGTTACCCGTGGCCAACCAGATTGAGCATAAAAATACAATGAAGAAAAACCAAATACTGCCGCCGCTAAACCAATACCAAACCAAATTTTTAAAATATTTTTTACAGTTTCCAGCTTGTCTATTAGGATCACTGGCATTACGACAAATACCAAATAGACAAACAACATGTTGCGCATCAAAAATTTAATACTTACGGCCCAACTGTGGTCTGTCGCAAGTAATGCACATATTAATGACCAAACCAAAAACAATACATACAGTCCTGATAATTTTAATAAAATCTTTTTATCCTTCCAAGCTGGTTGCAAACGACCAAAGATAATTGCCAAAACAGATAATCCCAACAACATCACACCGATGAAATCCCCTAGCGGCGCATTGACCGAAGAAAGATAGACGACATTTTTGGCCCATTCATATTGAGAAAAAGTTATTTCCCAGCCTGTAAAAAAAGAAACAGTTGTTAAAATATAAAAAAGTAATTCAATTTTAAAAATAAAAGCAATCACTAAAAATATCGCCAGCAATACAATCCCAAAGCTCAAAAACATTTGCAGAGGAAGCAAAATTAGCAACGACCAAAATAATAAAATGGCCGCCGCTCCCAATGTAAATTCTTGCTCCCATGGTGATAGTCTTGGAAACAACAAATTTGGTTGATTGTCTTGTCGGTTTTTTCTAAACATGTAAATATTGTATCAAAAAATAACTAAAATTACAAACAAAAAACCGCCCGAGAGAAGGGTGGTTATTTGTAATGGAGATAATATTATTTCCATCTTTAGATCACAACGAAATGTTATGAGCTCAAGATGGTCGGGGTGTCGCTAAAAGCAACACCCCTATGTGGACCAACTCTTCAACGATCACTCGCTGATGAGCATGGTTGGCCGAAATGGCCTATCGAAAAGGTACACCACCCTTCCGCTCCGTTTTATTAAGGTACGAAGAACCTTTCAGCGACAGATGTCGCTACGGACAGCCGACTTGAGCTTTGCTGAGGTGGAGGTTGCCCTCCGGACCACCGCTGCAGGCTCCTGCCTCGATCTGGAAAGTGGCGATAACCAGCTTGCCGTTCACGAAGACAGAAATCTGCGACTTGCTCGGTGTATTATCACCGACGCCACACCACCAGATCATGGTGACCGGGGTGCGCACAGCAATGTCGATGCCGTCAGCAGTATTGCAGGCTTCTGCCGAGTTTAGTTTAATCGGATACGGCGCGAGGCCGATCGACTCTACATTCTTGGCCGGGTCGGTGGGGTCGATTCCATGAAACACATGCATCTCGGCTGGAACCGGCGATGTGAAGTCCAAGGAAACAAAAACTTCCTTGGGCGGCGGCACCGTGGTACCACCGCAGTTCGCGATGGCCGTGTGGCCGCACATGCCCAGTTGGCAGTAATCCGAGGTGCAGGCGTTGTTGTCGTCACAATTGACTGACGTACCAACAGCGCAGGCGCCATTCGAGCACTTGTCACCGACGGTGCAGGGGTTGCCGTCGTTACAGGCGGCGCCAGAACTTGCCACATGTTGGCAGGAGCCGTAGTAGTCCGAACAGTAATCCGAGGTACAGGGGTTGTTGTCGTCACAGTTGGGGCTGCCCGAGTAGCACTCGCCACTCTGACAGAAATCCCCGTTGGTGCAAGCGACACCGTCGTCGCAGACACCATTTAGGGACGTATTAGCGCAACCGCCCTTGGGGTCGCAGGAGTCGGCGGTGCAGGTGTTGCCGTCGTCGCACGGATTGTTGTCCGTCGCGACGCATTTGCCGTCCTTGCATTTAGCCATCCAGTACTCTGTGCAGGCGTTGCCGTCGTCACAGTAACTAGACTCCATGTCTTTGTCGAGGGTGCTCACGCACTTGCCCGATTTGCAGGTGTCTGCGGTGCAGTCATTGTTGTCGTTGCAGGCCTTCTGGCCACCTTCCCATGTGGGGTCGCATTGAAAGCAACCCCCCTTGGTTTGATAACCACTTTCCCAACATTTGGTACCGACACCACACTTGGTGTCGTCCGTCTTGTTGGTGCAACCAAGCTGCTTATCGCAGACATCGTTGGTGCAGTCGACGCCGTCGTCGCAATTGACGGCCTTGTGAACGCATTTGCCGCTCAGGCAGGCGTCGATGGTGCAGGCGTCGAAGTCTTCGCAGATCAAATCGAGCAACTTGCTCGAATCGCACTCCACAGCGGGAGCCGCGGCCAATTGGCCACTGCACACGCCGAGGAAGCAGATATCACCGCTGGTGCTGGGGTTGCCGTCGTTGCAGACCACGTTATTGTCGGTGTGCGTGCAACCTTTGGCCAGGTCGCAGTAGTCGACGGTGCAGATGTTGCCGTCGTCGCAGTCGAACTCCGCGCACTTGGGCGCGGGAGTGACATCAACGGGCTGCTGAACCTCCGGCATCACCATCGCGTCGGTGCCGGAATTTCCGGTGACGTCAGGAGAGGCCACGTTACCGACGTCCACGGTGTTACCCGCGTCCGTCGATGAATTGGAGTCCGAGGCCACCGACACGTCGTCGGGAACCCACGTACCACCACAAGCCGCGCAGGTCGCAGCAACCATCGCCAGCACTGCGCTGGCGATCAAATTCTTCCAATTGCGAAACTTCATGTCGAACTCCTTGACCACAGTGAAACTTAACCCAACAAATCCAATTTGGACCTGCCGGATGGCGTTCAGATGCCACCTAGTGAGGAATTGCCGGAGCGAACGCTCCGAGCTAGTCGGGCTTTAACCCAGGCAACCCCCACCGGGGGCTTCTCACACAGGACACAAGATACAAAAATATCCTCTGTCCTGCGTGAGAAAAATTTAACAATATAAATTGTAAAGAACTAACCAACTCAATCCCCTGTTTAACAAACAGAAGATAGTTGTTGGGGCGTGCCCGACAGCTCTGTTTGAGCCATCGGACACACCACCGTTTAGTGAACTTTTCTCGTACCACGAATGTGGCACAAAATCAGTTACACTGAGATTATTATAAGTGACCAACACACTTATAATTATGGTGAATCTCTACACCCAGCGGCTCTACTTGAGCCACTCGTACGTCGCCATGGCGACGGCTCCGATGACGAAACCGGTGCCGGCTCCGCCGATTGCTCCTTCGTAGTGACGGACCCAATGTCCGCCGTTGCCGGGTTCACTGTTCGGGAACATTGCGTGACCAATCGCGGCGCCAGGGAGGGCACCGACGAGTCCGGCGGCGACGATCTTCAAAAAAGAAGTACCGCTACCGCTACCGCCTTCGGTCGAGATGACCTCGGTGCGGACGCCGTTCTTGCTGATGTCTTCGAACTGAACTGTGAGAGCACCGTTCTGGTTGCGATCCTTCGGGCATACGACCTGGGGCTTTGAAACCCCATCAACGACCGTGACGGCCGTAACGCAGCCCATGGCAATGGCTTTCACCATATCCAAGCGCTGGTTGGCATGTCCAAAGTCTTCCGTGACGAAGCTTTTGGTCGCGGCAACTTTCGCCATTTCGACCTCAGAAGTCCTGTTTTGTCCGTTGATCGCGACGTCCTTGCCAGCGTTCTGGCCGTTCATCGCGACCTTCTCGTAGGTTGCCAGGCACAAGTTCTGAACCGATGCCTCCGTGAACGCCCCGCACTCATGCTTCGACAACTTGTCGATCTGAGTCTGGAGCTTGTCGGCCGTGGCCTTCAGCTCCTTTTCCAAGTTGCGGTCGCCATTGGCGGCCGCAGCGCGAGCGCCGGCGACCGCACTGTTGAGTTGACGACCGAGCGCCGCAGCGGCCGTAGCCGCGTTAGTGCCAGCCGTGACGGCAGCCGCCTGTGCCGTAGCCGCTTTGGCGTTGGCGTTGGCGGCGTCGGCCTCGGCCTTGTCGGCCTTGGCTTGCGCCGCGACCGCCTTGACGCGAGCGGTCGGGTCCACTTCTGGCGCGGCCATTGCGTTGAGGCTGAAGAAACACACAACGATGGCCGCCAATGCGACCATCATATTACGAAACTTATTCGACATGACATTCTCCCGGGGGATGGCTACCCCAACTGAACGGCCGTGCGGGCCGTCTTGAACCGACGTTTTTTTAGAACGTCGCAACAGAGTAGCCCGCACGCGGGGCTCCTTTGCCCCAATGGGACTCTGTCTAGTAGTAGAACATCTACAATGGCACACGCCACTGCATCTATTTTCCCACGTAAAGGAACTGTTACTAATAACAATTCTTGTTACGTGGGAAAATGTTGGATTTGAATTGTAAAGAACTTTTTCCTATCAACATCCTCTTGTTTCCAAAAGAACGTAGTCTAGGGGACCTTCAGAATTGCGTAAACGCAATCCAAAGGTCCTCATTTCGTACCGACCGGCCGGCGGGAGCCTCACGAGGAGGTCCCGCCGAACCGGTACAGTTTCTTGGTGCCGCTAGCGGCAGCCCGCGGCTGCGCACGCTGAGCGCGCTTCGACCAGGACCATGTGGTCCTGGTCGACCGTTGGCACCGAGGCCAACGCATTCGCCTCGCAGACATTGCAAGCAATGACCGGCGAGGGCAGTGGGGCGACGACCACGGGCGGGGGCGGCGGCGACACGACGACCACCGTCGGCACGGGGGCCGGTGGAGGCGTGGTAGCGGCGGCACACGGAGTGCCGGAACCACCACACTGGCCGGGCGTCGGGCCGATGTGTTGCCAAAGTGCAAAGAACCAAATGAGCGAGCACAGTGCCACGGTGCCGAGAATCACCCCGAGCCAAATCGGCCAGGTGCGCTTCTTGGTTTTGGTCTCCTCGGCGGTTTCAATGTCGATGGTGGTTGCCATAATAACCCTCACAAACGTCACTAGGTGTGACGCAACCAGATCGCAATTGCGATCATAGAAACTTCCGCAAAGTCGCGGTGGACGTTAGCGCTTGTTGCACCGAACCCGCATCAAACCAAGAAGTTCTTGATCTTATGTGGATTCAGTGGCTTTTTATTGTAAAGAACGTTTGTTGTTTAAAAAAATTCTCCTTTGAGAGAGAATTAAACATTACTATTTATATGTCTATATCTATATTGCACCAGGTCTCTCTCAAAACCGTTTGCAATAATTCATTTGTTAAATTTGATTTTAACTGATTATAATACCACAAACCACCAATCTTGTCAAGCTATTTGGTCCATTTTAGGATAAATATGGCTAAAATTAGCCAAAATAGTACAAAACAAAAACCTCGACAATGTCGAGGTTTTTGTTGTCTACCTAAAATTTAATAATTATTTTCTGACTGTCCTCATTTGAAGATATTTATCTTGCTGAGCCTTTTCAATCATTTCTTTAACGCGATTTACCTCTAAATTATTAAAATCTAGTTGATTCTCTGCTGCATTTTCGGATAAATCAGTTCCAAAAACATTATCATGAAAACCCTTATTTACTTTAGCATTAAGCATCGAATAACCAGGCATTTTATCATTCATAGATTCAATGATTTTATCGTATGGCTGATCATTTTGAATACCACTCATCAAGGCCTTACGCGCCGATTCGTTGTTGTGAGCGAGGTCGGACATCATCTTATCGACTACGCTTTTATCAATAGTACCAAAGACATCATCCCCTTCCCCTTCCAAAGCGTTACGCAAGGATGAACCATCTTGTCCATACAATTGTTGTTGCCACTGTAGTAAATAAGTAAAATTACTTAAACGAGTTTTTTCAATAGGCTCTAAACTTTCCATACTAGCGAGCGCTTCACGTCCGGCTTTGAGAGAAGTAATCTCTTTTACAGCCGGAGGAAGTTCTTCCACAGCTTTTGCTTTTTCTTCATCTACAGGTGCTTCAACTGCACCCTTAACAACCGCAACTTTTTCTTTGCCAGCAGTTTTTTCAACCACCTTTTTTGCCTCACCAGTTTCTTGAACACCTTTCACTTCTTCTTTATGGCCCTGCTCTACCATCGCTCCTTTTGAAGCGACTGCAGATTCCGCAACTTTGCTACCACTGTTTTCTACTACTGAATGTGCACCACCGGCAGAACCGGCAACTACGGCATTTTCCAAATTGCCAACATGGTGACCATCTAAATCAAAAATTTTGCCAGTGTTTGAATCTACTATACGTAATCTATCATCCACATTTTCCGAATCATTATGAATCAAAAATCTAGCATGGTCCTTATCTGTTGGATCAATAAGTCCATTAACCACTCCTGCCTCATCCGCTTCTGAAACAGACCATCCATCTGGTATAGCAGCCTTGATATTTGGGCCCAAAATAATTTTTTCTGGTTTTAAACCATCCGTAGAAATGGAATCTTTGGAAATCACTTTATCCAAACCAACTTTGGCTGGTGCATGCTCTGGAGCACTATGCGTAAACCGTGACACTTTGCCACTATCCAAAATTGCTTTGCCATCTTTATCTACACCAAAGAAATGGCGAGCTTTGCCAGCGCCGACATCACGCACACTACCATCGGCATGACGCTCTATATATCCTTTATTAGTAAGATCGGTATCGATATCAGCTTTCATCGCTCCATAGAGTTGATGTGACAATTTATCCAAAGCAACGGGATTGTCTTTGGCTGCGTCAAATTTATTCACAAAAGCTTCGAATCCACCTTTACCTAATTTTTGTAGAGCTAAGCCGTGAAGATGAGCATCATCTTTTAGATAAGCTAATGCATCATCCTTACCTTCACTTGCAAAGATTGCTTTAAATATTTCAGTCTGCACTTTGGCACCAGTAATATCCAAAGAAGATCGTTTATTTTCCGATGCGTCCCAGATAGCTTTCAGAGTACCCTCTTTATTTAGACCAGGGTGTTTGGCGACCAGATCAGTGAAGAAAGTTTTGGCTTGATCACTGAGCTTGCCATGTTCTTCGAGAAATTTTGTGGAATCGGTAATAGAAGCTGTTCCTGGCGCAGCATCTAGCGTAGCGGACCCTGATTCGACAGCACCAACTGCATGACTATCTGCCCCTACTCCGGCAGAAGCACTATCAACAGCTTCTCCGGCCACTGCAACCTTGGCACCATCTGGTAGTACACCGCCAGCGACCACCTTTTCATGAACACGTTGCATGGTTTCTTGTGCGACACTACTTCCAGCACCTTTCACTTCATCGGCGTTATGGAAAATATTTCCAATTACTTCGCCTATTGTATAACCTAGAGAACCTAACACCACACCACCGGCTACGAATGCATTACCCCATGATTTGGCAAAATTTGCCAATCTAGCTTTTCCATCCAATTGTTTTCCAGTTTTCACATCTTTACCTCCGCTTAAAACATTTGCACTCATACCGTGCATTGTTTCAAAAAAGGCATGCACTATTAAATCCTTGGTATAACTCACTTCATTATTATCACCCTCAATTTTCTTTTGTTCTTTAGAAATTTTATGTTTTTGTACACGTTCAATCACTTTGGTGGCGGCCATTCCCATCACTCTAGCAATAGCAAATTTTGTAGCCAATACCAAAGGCGCTGCTGTACCAGCAGTACCAGCAATAGCCATTACCATTGCAGCCTTATTAAGTCCATTCCAAGCATCTCTAGTAATTTGCATGACAGCAGTATTGTTTATTGTAAAAGCCTCGACAGTTTTATATGCCTCTTGAAGTTCTGATTCATTCAATATTTCCCTCTCAGCTTCAAATTTTTGTTTCAATTTTTCCAATCTGAGCAATAATTTTGCTTTGGCTTCTGGGTTTATTTCATTGGCAGATTCAATTTTTGATTTAAGTGTAGAATATTTTTCTTCCACAACACTTTCATCATCAATCTTCAATTCACTTCCTGGTTGTTCAATACTTGCTGGATGCTGAACATTCATATACTCAGCAAAACTTTTCTTAATTTCATTTACTTGCTCTCTACCAACGTAATATTTATAAACATCACTGTAAGATCCAGCGGCCTCAGCTTTACTTTTGACTGCTTTTTTGACCCGTTCTGGCGTTCCTTTACTATCACCTATTTTATTCAATGCGCCTGCGGTCAATGCTAAACCAATATCTGTAAGAATTTTTACACCGTAAATACTGGCGGTAGTTTTATAGGCAACTTGGCTGGTGATTTTAGCAGTTTCTTTGGTAAATACCACATCAGCAGTTTTACTCATCCAACCTTTTTCTTTTGGTACAGATGACTCGGACTTACCATTTACAATTTTACCAATAAATTTTCCACTCAAATCATGAATTTCACCATCAATTAATTTATCATCTTTCCACATTCCTTCTTCTACCACCGTACCAACCAATTTACCTAAACCGTGCAATAAATATTTATTATCTTTTAAAATTTTTGCAGAGCCAATATATTCAAATTTGGAATTTGTTGATTTCTCATCGATCACAATTGTACCATCAAATTTCCTGGTTCCATTAGCGTCTGCTTTATCAAAATGTCCATCAAATTTTAACAAATCTCCATCTTTATCTGTGATTTCAAGTATCTCCGTATTGACGACATCTGGTACAAATTCTGACGGTTTGATCACCTCTGGTTCGATTGTTGTTTCAGCCTGTGCTTCTAAAGCCGGTACTCCAACTTCCTTTTCCTTACGTGCAAATAGTTTTTTAAATTTATCAATTACAGTAGCCGCTTTGATCATTGTTGATTTTCCTTTTACCATTTCAAATTCACCATTTTTATTTATAGTGGCTTCACCGTTATAAATTGTGCCATTTGGCATTGTAAAATCACCAATAAATTCAAATTTACCATTTTTATTTATAGTAGCTTCACCGTGATAAATCGTGCCATTTGACGTTGTAAAATCACCAACAAAATTCTTTTTGTCTAGTTTCTCAAATAACTGGCCTTTGAATTTTACTCCGCCATCATCTTGATAATTTTCCATATCAAAAACCCTCTCAATTTCGTGCCCATCTTCGATTTTCGCTACCATTTTCACAGCATTTTTATACCGCACATCTTTTCCTACCTCAGTCAACGTTCCACTAATAAACAACCCATCGTCAAAATCACCTTTTTCTATTACTTTTTTCCCAAAAATTTCGCGAATATATTCTCCTTGAGTATCTTGAAAATTAAAACTCCCAGCATTGTCTAAAACAGCACGACCATGATATTCACTTGGTATTTCAACATATGATCTACTTGAAGAATCATAAATTTTAGAGCTAGATTCAATTTTTCCACTAAAAATATGTTTTCCGTCGGATGTGTGTATCAAAGAACCGATTAAAATATTATTATTAATATCTTTAAATCTTACCAAGGCATCAGAGCCAGATACTCTGTCTATAATCACCCTAGCATTCATCGCCAACCTTTCGTCTTGAGCCGCTTCTTCAGATTGTACAATGGAAGGAAAGTTTCCAGACATTTCACCGCTACTTAATTTTTTACCACCTCGATACTGTTCTAGTTGTTTACCACTTTGTGCATCAACCACAAACCCATCCATAAGCTTACCATCTACAAAATTACCTTGCTCTTTGATATGTAAAACACTGTCCTCGCGAATTCCAACACCAGATAAATTATGTTTTGAATCAAATTTACCAACTTCAATCTTTTTTACGTTACCATTATCGATAGTATGAATTTGAGTCTGACCATCTTTAAGATCTTCGGAAATATATCCGTGCAACAAAATTCCATTTTGAAAAAAACCGTCCTGTTTTACGCCGTCATGTTTTTCTAATACACCTTTACCCTGAAAAACATAAGAACCATCGGCTGATAGGACAGCCAAACCATTGTAAACATCATTATTGGTCATGGAAATTTCGCCACCAAAAACAGGACGGCCTTTTGCAGTTTTGTTTATTTCACCTCTTAAAACGGAACCACTTGTATCTGTATGAAAAAATTTCGAAATATCTTTTTTATCTATAGATGCCGACCCTGTTTGCAGAGCCGACTCTTGAGGCATCTCTTCAAGCTTTTCTTCGGACGACATCCTATTTAATTTCTTTATTGTATTTCTAAATTTATCTGCAAAATCTTTAAATCGTACTGCAAAATCACCTTCATCTTCTTTTGGAATTTCGTTCAACAAATCAGTTAATTCTTCTCGCATTTTATTTAATTCTGCATCCTTTCCTTTAACACGACCTCTTACAGCATTAAACTCAAGGAAAATTTGACCTCTCTTTATTTCCTTTTGTCTACTAATCTCTTCTGGACTGTGTTTCTTCCTTTCTACCGGTACATGAGCATGGTCAACACCAGTAGTATGTTCGTGAGGTACTAATTTTCTAGCAGCATTAGAAGCCATAAAATTATAATTTATTTATGAAGTCGATGATTTTTTTCTTTTTATTATGATCGATTGCTTTGAGCATATCGTGCTTGATATTGAATCCTTCTGTTTTTAATTGATCAAGTTCATGTTCTACCATCAAAAAGGCTTGCACCAGTTTTTGGTAACGTTCATCCGATTCCTTTTTGTTTTGGACGGCCTCTTCCTCCATAAAAATTTATAAATTGTCTAACTCGTTTTCAAAATCAGCCAAAGCAGACATAGTTTCCTCATTTAACTTTGCTCTTTTTTCTGCAAATTTATTTTTGATATCAAGTAAATCTTGTTCAAATTTAATTTTTAAATCCTGAACTTGCGACTCGGCATATTTGACTTCTAAAGTAGCCACCAATTCTACCAATTCTTCCGGACTTAACAAAAGGGTTGAGTCAATCAATGATTGTTTGGCAACATCGTCTATTGGCATTGAAGAAATAAAAATAGCAAGCTTGCTCCCAAGTGCTATCGCCTCTTCACTATTTAGTGATGGAATTTGTTCAGTCATATTTATTATTTCAAAATTAAAACCCAAACAAATGACGTTTGTATTTTATCACCCAAGCAGACGACAAAACCATCCCAGCCAAAAAGCCAAGTAAGCCATTTAATAAAATATTTGGTTTAGTAATCCACTGAGAAACTATC
>Ga0208373_1003813_pt1 | contig 14331 bp, 14 predicted proteins | sample RifOxyC2_FD_184036 | JGI IMG/M metagenome (GOLD analysis project Ga0208373, IMG submission 184036) | Soil microbial communities from Rifle, Colorado - Rifle Oxygen_injection C2 (SPAdes) | ecosystem: Environmental > Terrestrial > Deep subsurface > Rock core/Sediment | place: Rifle, Colorado...
ACAAAAGTTGTATCAAAATCTGAAGAGATGATAGATCTTAGTTTACGGTTATGTTGGAATATAAATGAGAACAATAGTTTTGAATATTATAGAGAGATCTTTTTATCTATCTTTAGATAACACTCTCAAATAGATTTTCTATGAAGTTTGTAAAAGAACTAACGAACGGTGATTCGGAAAAATTAAGGAACATTCTGAAAAATTGTCCCTCGTTCAAGGCACGCATGAGAGCTAATGCCATACTGCTAAGCTCGAATAGTTTTTCCATCCAGGCTATTGCCGAAGTCTTCAATGTCCACAGGGACACTGTAAGCAGTTGGCTGAACAATTGGGAAACCAAAGGTATTATGGGTTTGTTCGATGAACCGAAACCCGGAAGGCCCAAGCACATAAGTAAAGAAATTTTAGAAATGCCTTTAATGGAAAACGGACATCCGCCAACTGACATGGAAACCGTGCATGAGGCTCCATTAATAGATATTGGGCAACATGAAGAAATGCCTGTTCTTCAAAATACATGAGTAAATAAATTATGTTACTCATAAGTTATTATTTTTTTTGAAATAATTTTTAATTTTCAATTTTCAATTTTTAATTTTCAATCAATTTATAATTTTAAATGTTAGAATGAAATGAGATATAATAAAACCAGGAGTAAGCGAATTTACGTAACATAAAAAAAAAGTTGAAAAGTAAGGTTGTATTTTAAAAAACGAATAATTGATTGAGGAATTTAATATCCGATTTTGTAAGATATTAATTTAAAATAAATTAGAATAATTTTGTTGAGATAATAAATATTTTAGTGTTGTCAAACAAATACGGTATTACTTATTTGCAAAAAAAAATCGTTTGCTTTTTATTTTTCAATAAGTTATATTTGCCTCCCCGATTAGTTGGGTAGCGTTTTTAAAAAAAATATTTGAGTAAACAATAGGCAAAATTAATTGCCGGGTTAGGTTTTTTTTCTTTTTTTTGCAAGAATGCGGTTATAGAAATTTTCACTTTTTGTGAAATAAAATGTTAAATAAAATGTGAACAAAATGTTTATAAATTGTGAATAAAAAAACGGAGGAAAATCAAAAAAAGCATTAGGAAATTAATAAAATCAAAAAAAATAAGATGAAAAAAAGTCCGGCTATGAGGTAGCGACTCACAACCGGACAAAGGAGTTCGCCGAAGCAAAACTCACAGTTCGCAAAATTAATATATTTTTATTCATTTTGCAAATATCTTCGGTATATTCCTCAAAGAATTCCGTTTTTCAGCAAATTTTAAGATTTTTAATAACATACGCATAGCGGTTTGTTGGCGTAAGGTGCATATTTTATTGTGCCTTGCATAACGTTCTTTTATTCGGAAGCGGAAACACCCGGGTAGTGTCTTTGTTATATAGCAAGAGGGCCCAAAGTTATATAATAAAGAAGGGGTGGCGTTTCTGAAAAACTTTTTTTAATTTTTTTTATAATTATTTTTATTAACATTTTTTTAGGAGTCTAAAATGAAGAAATTCGCAGTAATTTTCGCAGTAATTTTTCTAGCATTTGCTATTAATGCTAATGCAGATATTTATGAGCCAGCTGACCCACCATCCGGAACTGGTAGTTTTTCTTGTACTGTTTGGACAGCACTAACAGTAACACCGGATGATGCTGATGTTGGCCTTGGTACATTCGTTATTGATGCTACCCCATATACCACTTTTGATGATGACGATATAGCATTTACAATAGCGGGAGAAGCAGGTGAGAATTTTTATTTTAGGATATATGAAGATGAAGACGGGGCTGGTGATGGAACGATAGCAACTATTGTAGTAGATTGGACTGATGCAGTTCCCTCCGCTTTATTAGGAGATGGTACTCAAGAAGGTCCAAGGACACTAGACTCAGGAGGTGATTATGTAATCACTGCAACTGTATCAAGTCTAACAGCAATAGATTCTGGTCCTGAAACATTTGACCAAGAAATAGAAGTTGGTTACACATCATTCTAAAGATATTATTATGAAGGGAAATCATAATAAAAAACCTTTTATAATAATATCGGGGGTAACATGAAAAAAGCAAAATTATTAATAACAATATGTATTGTTCTGCTCACTTTTTGTGTGTCTGCCTTTGCCACGGGCGATGTCCACGATGGCACGACAGTGCCGTCAAGAACAGGGAATGGTACTTTTTCCTGCAGGACAATTGCCCCCTTAACAATTGAAGTTATACCGGAAAACGTTAATTCCGGATTGATATTTGTAATTAATGCATCCGGAGATGTAACATATAATCTGCCAGGAGGTTACAATGCACCTCATGCTAATTTCAAAGTAGAAGGTGAACTTGGAGAGTATTTTGCTACATCATTAAATATGACAGTTAATGGTGATGGTACTGCATCAAATGAGTTGGACCACGTAAAGCTTAATATACATTGGTATTACTCAGCAGACGGTATGAATTATTTTGATTTCACTGCTACTGGAAGTCGGAAAATAATTAATGAAGGTGATACTGAAGGTGATAATATTGGTGAATACACTATTAGAGCAATTTATACAAGTGTTACTGTTGAACCTGATGCAACACCCGGTTCTCGTAATTTTCAACAGACATTGACCGTTTGGTACACTGATGGCTCAATGTAGGACGAAGGTATGTTGTTTTGACGGGCGAACCAGGGCCGCCGCCTGTCATGAGCTAAAGCAGAAAAATATTTTTTTGGCAGGTGCGAATGAAGCACCTGCCAAATTTCGTGTTGAAGATGTTCTTAGATGAATAGCCACTATCTTCAGATAGTGGAAAATAAATAACGGAACCATATGGGATTTATCCACTAACAAATAAGTGACTAAAGTCCCGGATGCGGTTGGAAAAACACCACTATCTGAAGATAGTGGCTAATCAAAAAAAAATAATTTGTGTTCTTTGTGATTTTTTCTTTGTGTGCTTTGTGGTAAAATTATGAGATGCTTCGACAGGCTCAGCATGACAGGCTTTGGGTGTTGAGTGTTGGGTTGAAAATTGAAAATTGAAATAAGGTAATAAGGTTTGATTGTTCCTTTTGACTTGTTATTAAGGTTTAAAGGATGTGATAAGGTTTTTGAAGAATTGAAAATTTATTGAAAATTGAAATAAGGTAATAAGGTTTGATTGTTCCTTTTGACTTGTTACTAAGGTTTAAAGGATGTGATAAGGTTTTTGAAGAATTGAAAATTTATTGAAAATTGAAATAAGGTAATAAGGTTTGATTGTTCCTTTTGACTTGTTATTAAGGTTTAAAGGATGTGATAAGGTTTTTAAAGAATTGAAAATTTTGTTGAAAATTGAAATAAGGTAATAAGGTTTGATTGTTCCTTTTGACTTGTTACTAAGGTTTAAAGGATGTGATAAGGTTTTTAAAGAATTGAAAATTTATTGAAAATTGAAAATTGAAAATTATTTTTGCGTTCTTTGTGATTTTTACTCTGTGAGACTCTGTGCAGAACTCTGTGAGACTCTGTGATAAAAAAAGAGATGCTTCGACAGGCTCAGCATGACATTTTTTCTTGAATTGTGAATTGTGAATTGTGAATTGTTAATTAAATTAAAATATATTGTAATTATATTAATGCTGGTGATTGCAGTGGATATGGCTGCCCAGGGGAGCGTGCATGACAACACAAGCCAGTCTTCCCGAACAGGCAACGGTGCTTTCACGGCAACGACATTAATACCGATAACCATTACAGTCGTGCCGCGAATGCCCCAGGGCGAGAGCTTTACGATGGTAGAGAACCAAACGGTTTATTTCACGAACGAGCATTATCATTTTACATATACAATCTGGGGAGCCGACGACCATTCGATTGCATTTGAAACAAGTCTTACGCCAACGGATGGGCCGGTTGTACTGACACCTATATGGTATGCAGGACCGGATGCTAATGAAGAGAGCTGGGAAATTTATACTTCATCTTACAACGAAGTAGATTTAAACAGCAGTGGCAGGTATTATGTCAGGTGCGAGCTTGAATCGGCAACGGCAGAAGACGGTACCGGGGGAAATACTTATACTTTTACGGCAACAGTTACCGCATGGTATATTGACAGTCTTTGATAATGTAGAATGCAAAATGCAAAATGTAGAATGTAGAATTGAAAATGAAGAATTGATGTGACTTACTTTGTGTTCTTTGTGATTTTTACTCTGTGAGACTCTGTGCAGAACTCTGTGAGACTCTGTGATAAAAAAAGAGATGCTTCGACAGGCTCAGCATGACATTTTTTCTTGAATTGTGAATTGTGAATTGTTAATTGTTAATTAAATTAAAATATATTGTATTATTATTGATGCTGGCATCGGCACAGAGCCTGCTCTGCGATGATGATGATGATAAAGCGCGTGTGCCGCCTTATACAATTACAGTAACAGGAGACATAAACCTCGGAGTGTATGTGCAGGGCTGGTCGTCACCTATTTTTCCGCCGGATAATTCCATTATGTTCACCATAAAATTAAACAGGAAAAAACCGATTAATATAATTCTCGATAACAGCGGTTCTAAGACCGGTAAAACAGAAGATGTGAAAATCACTACCGAGTGGATGGTGAATAACGGCAACCAAATCAGTCAACTGACGGGAAGCCGTCACTACAAGCTGACTAATGTGATATATGTAACGGTAACGATTACAAATATCCAGGTGGCGAGGTATGCACAGTCGGGACCGCGTAGATTCGAGCAGGTGCTGGAAGTTGATATGTGCTTTTGATGTGTTGAGTGTTGAGTGCTGAGTGTTGAGTGTTGAGTGTTAAGTGTTGGGTGTTGAGTGTTGGGTGTTGAGTTTAAGAATTAAATTGTGAATTGTGAATTGTGAATTGTGAATTGTTAATTAGATTAGAATATATGGCTTTTGTTATATTGTTTGCATCTATTATATGTATTGCACAGAGCAATGTGCATGACAACACAAGCCAGGCAACCCGGACAGGAAATGGTGCTTTCACCTGCACAGTGGTTTGCGATGATGATGACGATGAAGAGGAAGACGGAATAAGAGTGCTTCCCGATGATGACTATGGCAGTGCAATGAAAAGTAATACGGCATACAAAGGAACAGCAGGATTCGGAATACAATTTGTCAAAAAAAAGAATGGCTTTATACGTAATATATCCGGGGTTAATGCGATTGCCGGCGAAGGTGTAATAATTAATGAAGGAATAAAATGGAATTTCATTGCTATCAGTGAAAAAGAAAAACGGAGAATTACAGGAAGGGACGCAGATGCAGATGGAATTGCAGAAGACAATAATATCAAATTTTTGATTTTTACCGAAAATCCCGAAACATTGATGGGATTTAAAAAAAAAAATAATTAACTTTGAATTAAATATAAATAGCACTTATCAGGAAATGTAAGAAATAAGTTATGAAAAAAAAGCTGTTAATATTGTCCGTCTTTTTGTTTAATTACTTTAATTTACAATCCCAGGTCGCGATATATCCTCCTGCGGTATTTATTGATGCCAGGACGCGTTCGGGGAGTATGACGGTACTTAACCAGGGGGAAGAACCGAAAGAAATCTCAGTTGAAGCAAGGTTCGGGTACATGGCTTACGATTCACTCGGCAATGTTTACCCGCTATATGAAGACAGCGTTGCCGCCCAAAGCCATTCTATAATTCCTTTTTTAACTATTTTCCCCAGGAAATTTGTCATTCAGCCAAAAAAAGACCAGGTTATACGTTTCCTGATAAAAAACATCGGGAAAATTCCCGACGGGATGTATTACACAAGATTAGCCACAACCTCAAAAGATGTACAAAAGCAGATAGACACGACAGGCCTCGGAGACAAAGTAAAAATCGGCTTATCATTCAAGTTCGTTTTCATGACAGTATTGTTTTTTGAGAAGGGTGCTTTGAATACGAAGGTTGACATTACATCACTCACGACAAGTACGGACAGTGCCCACGTGAGATTGAATTTCAGCTTCACAAGGGACGGGAATTCACCGTTTCTCGGCACGGCAAAGCTGAAAATCACAGACAGCAAGGGCGATGAAGTTGAAAACAAAGAAGAAAAAATACCGCTTTACTTTTCCGCAACGAGGGCATTTCCTATTCCGAAGGACAAACTCAAACCGGGTAAATATAAAGTTGAATTGACTCTGACAAACGAACAGCCGGACATACCTGATGAGATGAGAGTGCCGTTTGAGAGCATCACTAAGAGCTTTGAGTTTGTGGTTGACTAATTTTGAATGTTAAGTTTTAAGTGTTGAGTGTTAAGTGGAAAGTCGAAAGACGGAAGTGGAAAGTGGAAAGTCGGAAGTCGGAAGTGGAAAGTCGGAAGTGGAAAGTCGGAAGTCGGAAGTGGAAAGTGGAAAGTGGAAAGTCGGAAGTCGGAAGTGGAAAGTCGGAAGTCGGAAGTCGGAAGTGGAAAGTCGGAAGTCGGAAGTGGAAAGTGGAAAGTCGGAAGTCGGAAGTCGGAAGTGGAAAGTGGAAAGTGGAAAGTCGGAAGTGGAAAGTGGAAAGTGGAAAGTCGGAAGTCGGAAGTGGAAAGTCGGAAGTGGAAAGTGGAAAGTGGAAAGTCGGAAGTGGAAAGTGGAAAGTGGAAAGTCGGAAGTCGGAAGTGGAAAGTGGAAAGTCGAAAGTGGAAAGTGGAAAGTGGAAAGTGGAAAGTCGGAAGTCGGAAGTCGGAAGTGGAAAGTGGAAAGTCGAAAGTGGAAAGTCGGAAGTGGAAAGTGGAAAGTCGAAAGTGGAAAGTGGAAAGTCGGAAGTGGAAAGTCGGAAGTCGGAAGTGGAAAGTGGAAAGTCGGAAGTCGGAAGTCGGAAGTGGAAAGTCGGAAGTGGAAAGTCGGAAGTGGAAATTTAGAATTGAAAATTGATTGAAAATTGTAAAATTGTAAAATTGAAAATTCTTGCAGTAATCATAATATCAGTACTTTTTCTATTACAGACACTTGAATCGCAGGGACAATCTAACATTCCACAAGAAGCCGAAGAAGGCATCTACTCGATGAACTACGCAGGAATCCTCAACGATTTCACTGCCTATATATACAAAGATTCGGTTTACATCCCTTTTTATGAGACACTGTCTTTCCTCGGAATTTATTATAAAATTGAAAGCGACGGGATAATCAAAGGATATTCATCCAATGCAGACACATCATTCGAGGTGAATTTTAATGAAAATTATGTCATTGACATAAACGGCAAAAAAAAAGAAATATCAGCCAGTGATTATTTCAAGACAGAATTAGATGTGTTCATACTTCCGGGCATCATAGAAAAGATTTTTCTTGTCAGCACGGGAGTTTACCCTAACAAACTGCTTATCTATTTAAAAAGCACTTATGAACTGCCATTACTCAAGGAAATGAAGCGTCAAAAAAAATATACATTCATAACAGCAAAAGAAGATTATGAGACGGCAAACCTTCCTCTGATATCGGATAGAAGTTTCAAAATAATTGACGGAGGAATGCTCGAATACCGTTTGGGCGGACAGCAGAGCCGCGAGAGCAGGAATTTCACATACATGGCAAATGTCGGATTGCAATTATTCGGCGGCGAACTGCAATACAATGCATTCGGCAATTATGAAGTAAAATCTAAAATGGGTTTGGTGGACTATAATTTGCGATGGCGGTATTTTCTCGGGCAGAATGATATATTGAACCAGGTTTCGATTGGCTATTTAACTAACACATCAACAAGACAGGTATCGGTACTGAATACTGCAACGCGGAGTAAAATTCTACAAGGTATCCAACTTTCGAATGAAACAACGAGAATGCCGACATCATTTTCAAATTTTATTATATCGGACAAAATCGAACCCGGCTGGCAGGTGGAACTGTACGTCAACAATCAACTGTACAGCCAGAAATTATCAGACAACATAGGATACTATCAATTTGAACTTCCTGTGAAATACGGGAACACAAATGTTGAACTGAAATTCTACGGGCCCAATGGTGAATATTACAGGAAGAGTGATTTCATTTCAATTCCATCAGAATATTTATCACCGGGAAAGTTTTTCTATACTCTCAGCGGCGGTAAGGAAATTGTATCTGGTGAATATTTATTTAACGGGAAGGCGTCCGTGGGTTTAACAAGCTGGCTGACAAGCTCAATAGACTATTCAAAAGTTTACAAGCAAAAAAATTATGATTTTGTCGGTTCGGCATCATTGAGAATCAACGGCAACTTTATGTTGAGCGGAGTTGTATCACCCGACAGATTCTATAAAGGCGGATTGAGAATTAACTCCGATTATTTAGGAACATATAACATAATATATTCGGTGAATAAGTCGGTTGACAGTGCCGCAGGTAAAGAGTTTAATACAATCGAGGTTGACGGCGGTTTTCCGAGGATACTCGACCTTCCCGTGAATCTCACATTCAGGGCAATCAACAGCGATTATGCAGATATGTCAACAACAAATCTAAGTGGATATCTGAATATTAACATATACTCTTTAATGTTGACAGGCAGGTACTATGCATATCTTACAAACGACAAGAAAAGCAAGACATGGGAAATGACACACAGTATAAATCCTCAATTAGATTTTAGCTGGTATGACAAGCCGAAATTCCTGAAATTTCTCGGTAACACAAGATTCACATTGGGAAGCATCTATGATTTGAATGGTGGAAAATTCATGAATATGGACTTTTCGGTATCACAGGAAATCACAAGGGGAGCAAATCTCAAGGCAAATCTGAGAAGGGATTTACAATCCAAAATGACATCAATAAATTTGTCATTGATGATGAACCTGACAAATATACTGGCAAATGCAGGCTGTACATCAGACCTGAAAGGGAATAACAGTTTTAATGAAGATGTGAGCGGAATACTCGGTTTCGACTCGCAGAAATTCAGCTTGTATCTCAGCAATCCATCGGGTAAAACTTTCTTAGGTAGTGGAGCGGCAACTGTCAGATTCTTCGTTGACAGAAACGGAAACGAGCAGTATGACGATGAAGATGAGGAAGTCAAGGGTGTTGATTTCTACGTGCCAAACGGAACAATCGAACAGGGAACCCCGGAAGGAGGCAGGAGGGTGTATAACCTGATGCCCGGAGGGAGATATAATGTATTTGTCAAAAAGGAATCATTCAAGAATCCTTTTATCGTTCCGAAAATGACAGAGTTTTCATTTGTTGCTGAGCCGAATGCTTATAAGAATATTGATGTACCTTGCTATATGACAGGAATTATCGAGGGTATTGTGCTGAGAGTTGAAGGCACAGACACAAGCGGACAGGGTGGTGTGAAGGTTCATATTGTAAATAAAGAAACAAAGGATGAGCAAACTGTTCCAGTCTTTTCTGACGGCAGTTTTTATAAAAGCGGAATTTTGCCCGGGAATTATACTATATACGTTGATTCAATGCAGTTGAGAGTGCTGGACTGCGAACCACAACCTCGATTTATTGACTTTGAAGTGAGAAGCCTGGCAGACGGTGATTATGTAACAGGACTCGGTTTTGCGATTTATCCAAGAACAACATCTAAAGATAAATCAGCTAAAACAATTCCACCAAAAACTGATGTGAAGGATACTGCTAAGACTCAGGAAAAACCTAAAGCGAAAGACGAAGAAAAAGCAATAGGTAAATATGATAGGAATAAAATTGAAACGGCAGAACCTACAAGAATTGAACAAATAATCAGTAAAGAGAAATCGTTTTATTATAGATTTACAAAGGATACGGCACTCAGTAAAGAATTAAGAGAATATCTCGATTTGCTCAGCAAACATTTAAAAGCCAACACAAATATAAAAGTATTTCTGACAGGATTCACGGATAATTTCAGCACATTAGAAGGCACACTTGAAATATCAAATAAAAGATGTCATGTTGTCGAGGAATACCTGATTTCATCCGGTATAGAAAAGAGCAGGATTATTTGCAAGGGCATGGGTTCGACGAATCCCATAGGTGATAATTCCAAACCAGAAGGCAGAGAGAAGAACAGGAGGATTGAAATCAAAATTGAATAGAATTATGCGTATCAATCTATCACTATGTTTATGTCAGGAGTAACTTCTGACATGGTTTTAAATGAATGAAATGCTTTATCATTACCAGGAGTAACTCCTGACATGGTTTTAAACGAATGAAATGCTTTATCATTACTAGGAGTAACTCCTGACATGGTTTTAAATGAATGAAATGCTTTATCATTACCAGGAGTAACTCCTGACATGGTTTTAAATGAATGAAATGCTTTATCATTACCAGGAGTAACTTCTGACATGGTTATAGATTTTCGAAATAATGTATCAGAGCCAGAACCATTATTGACATGGTTTAATCCATTATGATAAATCGGAGGCTTTTCTTGCACCGATGAATTTTTGGTAAAGCAATAATCCCACGATGCACATAACACCGATTCCGCTGAACAGGAGCCACAGTTCTGATGTATAAGCATATTGAGAAATCTCTGCTTTCGTTAAGCCAACTGATTGTGCCACCTCGATAGCTTTATCTATTGTTACATTATTTGCAAGTTGAATCTGTGAACCCGCTTCCGTTAGCTTCGTTTTGATGAAGGCAATCATTGGATTGTCAATAAACCTGACATAAAGAAAAGCACCGATAATGCCGCCGATGAAAGAGCCGAAAACACCATACAGGAAGCCGAATCCGAGGTATGTGGCTTTTTTGTCGGGTGGTGCTATGATTCCGAGATAAGATAGAAATTTAGGATGTGCAGTCATCTCACCAATCGAAAAAATGAAAATGCCTGTTATGAAAACCCAGATGTTAGAACTGATTGCAAGTATTCCCATTCCGAGGGTTGCCATGCCGATTCCTGTAATCATTGTAGGAAGGGCTTTTGCTTTTTTGACGAGCATCGAAACGAGAAGCTGAAGAAGAATTATTGTGAATGCATTGATAACGGTAACATGCTCGACGTCGAAATGCCAGTTCAGTCCTGTGATTCCATTGACGAAATTATCGAGTTGAGATGCATCAACAAAAGCCTTAACATACCACAAAACACTGTCGAACATCTGGAAATATAAAATCCAGAACCATGAATAAATGAAGATGAAAAGAATGAATCTCCAATCTTTAAACACCATCCAAATCTTATTAAATATATCCTTGATTACTTTTCCTAATGGTTCTTTCTCCTTCGATAAATCTTTCACAGGCTCTTTGTAAATGAATATTGTCGGGAGGAGCATTGCACCTGTGCATATTGCCGAAGCGATGATAACATAAGACCAGTTCAATGATTTGAGCCAGGGGACAAGAAACATTGGGAACAGGAATGCACCAAGATTGATTGACCAGTAAAATATTCCGAAGCCGAGTGTGTTCGTCCTTTCGTCTGTTACACGTGCAATAGTGCCGGATATGACAGGTTTGAAAGTACCCGCACCCAAGCCCATAATTACAAGGGAAGCAAACACAGCAAAATAACCTGTCGTTTGGCTCGTGAGGAAATAACCCAATCCAAGCAGTGAGAAAGCCACCATTAATGTTTTTCGGTAGCCGAGGCGGTCAGCAATTGCACCGGAGAGTATAGGCAGGATATAGAGCAATGGTTGTATTGTGCCTTTGATGAGGCCGACACCTTCCTTTGAAAAACCAAGCTGGTCTGTAAGATAAATCGAGAGTATGCTCATCATACCGTAGTATGAGCCACGCTCGAAAAACTCAAACATAATTGAAATCCAATATATCAAAGGGAAGTCCCTGAACCCTGCTTTTTTCGTTAATTCCTGGCCCATGCGTCTAATCTCAATAATTACACAATTGCTTTTTTAATAAACTGACAATTTACAAAAAGGAAATGAAAAATTTTGAGTTCTTATGAAGGCATTTGAAATTAATTACAAACTCACGTTACGCAATCACATAACCTCTGTAATCCATACGTTCAACTCCTACGGAGTTGGACTCTGATTATTTATTGTCTTTGTTACAGATGTTTAACTCCTAATGGAGTTAATCCCTTTTTTAATTACAATCACAGAGTGATTGAACGTTTGTAATAAAATATATCCGAAATTAGCGACAACTCAATAGGAGTTGAACGTTTGTATTAAAACATAACTGAAATTATCTATAAACCTATTGGGATTGAACTTTATAAGCCAAGGATAATAATAACTGCGTAACATGAGTTACAAATTCAAACCCTGCTCGATTGTGCTTCGGACTGAGTTCATCAGTTGCTTTTCTTCGCTCCTGTCAACCAGTTGGCCTACAGCCATAGGTTTGCCTATAATCAGCTTCACCTGTCCACGAGTGAAGTCGAATGATTTTGATGGAAGAATCTTATTTGTACCAACGATTGTAACAGGAATAATAGTTTTTCCGGAGCGTGAAGCCAGCACGAATGCACCACGCTTGAAAGTTCCGAGAGAGCCGTCTTTTGAGCGTGTGCCTTCCGGGAAAATAACAACAGACACATCTTCCCGAATTGATTTCAATGCCTCTTCCAAACCAGCCATGGCGTTACGCGGGTCGCTTCGGTTAATGGAAATGAAAGGAGAGTTTTTCAAAGCCCATCCCATAAATGGGATTTTCTCAAGCTCACGTTTGTACATAATTCTGATGTTGTCGGGAATCATTCCCAGCACAACAGGAATATCAAAAAGGCTCGAATGGTTTGAAACGTAGATATAAGTTATGCCCGATTGAATGTTATCGATGCCAATAACCTGAACATTAACCCCGCAGACTTTGAGCAATATTCTGCCCCAACTTCGTGCATGTTTGTAGAACACATCCTTCCTGCCGCTGATTTTCATTGCAAGTATAACTTTAAGCGCAAAAAAAATCGTAATAGCGAAAATAGCAGTCAAAAGGAAATATAGTTGTAATTTTTTTCCTAATCTTGAAAACACACTCCACATTTTACAAAATTAACTTTTACAAACTATATTGCAGAGTTCAAGAACGCTTTGGTCAGCAATCTTATAGAATCGCTGAAGCCCTGCAGGCCTGCATGCCAAAACACCGTTTCTTTGTAAAATTTTAAGCTGCTTCGACACATTTGCCTGAAGAAGTCCGGTCTTCTCGATAATCTCAGTTACGCATTTCTCACCGGAGAACAATGCCCTGAGAATCTTCAGCCTCGACGGCTCGGACATAGCCTTGAACCTTGAAGCCATATCCTTGATTTCTGCATCCGTAAAGTTGTACTTTTTTTCCATAGCATCCCTTGATTATTGGTAAAAAATCCAATCAAAAAATAATTTTAACCAAACTTCACCTCATTTCTGATGAGGATTAAACCTAACCGATTTTAAATATAAAAAAAATTTATATATAACACTACTAAATTTTTTAAATAATAAAAATAATTTTTCCTTAAAACAATGATTTTCTTTGTCAAATTTACATAAATTTTAGCTAAACTAATGAAATATAACAACATTACAAAAATATCGCAAAAATCCGGCTATGTGGATAAGCATGTGGGTAATTAATATCCGTTGTTGAAAACTTGTTAAGAATACTTTTTGATAATGCCTGATAAAAGTTATAAAACATCAAAAAGAACAAAAAAATTTTTTTAAATTCGATAATATTATATCTTTGCATATTAAAAGAGAGAAAAAAAATATTCATATCAAAAAAATTTTTTCAATTAATATCTTGGAGGATTTATGAGGTTAAAATTATTTGTTATTTTTATGGTTGCAGTATTCGCTCTTACTCTACCATCAAAAAACCTGGTTGCTCAATCTTACAACAGTGCAATATCAGCTAATCCAATAGCACTTGCTTATGGTATGTTTAATGCTACTTATGAAAGTAGAATGACAGCCGTTAATTCATTTACTATTTCAGGATATTACTGGAGTTTTAGTAATTGGACTGCTTTCGGATTTGGTGGTTCTTACAGATGGTATTTGAAATTAGTGCAAGACAAAAAAACACCACTTGAAGGCTTGAGTGCAGGGCCTGCAATTGCTATTGGTTTCTGGAAATGGAATTATGCAGGTTATAATTATAGTGGTGGTACATCAATAGCCATCGGTGGTGAAGCTGCCTATAAATGGGTATTCGATGGATTTGTCGTTGAACCAATCCTTCAAATTATGTTTAACGTTGCAAATATTGAAGGATTAGATTATAGGCCATTTGGTGCAGGTGTCAACATTGGTTATGCCTGGAAATAAAAATTTCAATTTAAAGATAAAAGCCGTGGGATTAAGGTTTCACGGCTTTTTTTGTGTGCCTGGCATGAACTATAACTACAGGGTGAAAGTCCCGAACGAGCCTTGATAGTGGGAATCGTTAGCTAAAGACAAGGGTGTCCGTTGCGAAGCGGAATCTGAAAGAAGTCGGCGGCAA
>Ga0208373_1003814_pt1 | contig 14331 bp, 10 predicted proteins | sample RifOxyC2_FD_184036 | JGI IMG/M metagenome (GOLD analysis project Ga0208373, IMG submission 184036) | Soil microbial communities from Rifle, Colorado - Rifle Oxygen_injection C2 (SPAdes) | ecosystem: Environmental > Terrestrial > Deep subsurface > Rock core/Sediment | place: Rifle, Colorado...
AATATCCATCGATGATGAATTGAAAGGAACAGCAACACTTTTGCCACCTCATCCAAATACACGAGAGCAACGCCAAGAAAATACTATGCCATTGCTAAGCACACATGAAGCACAAGCATTGGGAGCTAGCATTGCAACTGCTGCTATCTTTATTTTTAGAATAGCTTCCACACTGGCATCAGCCGCATAACTTATGATTAGCAGGATCTGTTTTAAAATGAAATCTCATTACCCATGGACAAATCTTTTGATGATTATTTTAGCGTGTTTCGCTTTAATCACACTTGGATTACACACTTATGCTGATTGGAAAGTTAGCATTCCTTTTTTACATGCTCATTCAACTTTGCCTCATCAGAAAATAGTTTTTGCTGTTCTTAGAATTTTTTGGTTCTCCTCCATTCCCATTTTTTTATTTTTTATGTTAACGGCTATTGCGGGCTTTTGGCGTCAGCGGTTTTATTTACCACTCTTTTTTATTTTCTTTTTTTGGCTCGGTGGTTGGCATGAGTTTCAAGAGATAAGTATTGCTTGGAATGATTTTTCATCATTTGGTGCGCCATTTACCTTGGTGGCGTGGTCATCTATCCTGATGTTATTGGTTGCCATTGCTGCCACGATGAGTTGGATCGTTGAATATTTTTGTCAAAAGAAAAAAACTGGCAAATGAAATATCCATCTTTGCACTTATACAAGCACTTTTTTCCCATGCTAGTTTGACCATTTTTTGTGTTATTTGTGTCGTCATCATTTCAATTGCTTATATTATAGGATGGGCAAGATATAATGCTATGAAATCAGATTTGATAAAAGAAGCAGGATGACTCAGGGACGACTTTACGTGATCCTTTATTGCCAGCTCAATATGCACATGGAACAAGATAATTCTGTGGTTTTAAATAGTTTTGAAGATAACAGATAACTCGCCAAAAATTGTTTCTGATTAACTCACACCTCACAAAAAACTCGGCAAATACATTTCATAATGATTCAGCATTTTTTTATGCATTTTATAATCCGGCATAATCGCTGCAACTCTCTGCCAAAAAGCTTTTGAATGATCCTGATATTCCAAATGACACAATTCATGAATCATAATATATTCTGCCGTTAATCTCGGCATAAACAGCAATAATAAATTCAAAGAAATATTTTTATCAGAAGAACAGCTTCCCCATCGACATTTTTGCAGACGAAAAGTCACGCGATTAAAAGTAAAACCATACTCTTCACTTAAAAAATATAATTTTTCTTTTAAATAAACGGCAGCGGTTTCTTTTAAAAACTTCAGCAATAATTTTTTAAAAGTGCGTTTAGCCATTTGCTTGCCCGTTAAAAATATTTTTTCTTGATAAACCTTTAAAGAAATTCTTTGATGCGAAAAAAAATCGTGAATAATTTCCCAAGTTTTTTCGATAGCAGGCAAATAAATTTTTTCAGGGATAGAAAAAGGAATAACAGGCTCAACAGTTTCTTTTAAATGATGTTTATTTTTTTCAACCCATGCAATATTTTTTTCTAAAAATTGAAGCGCGGATTTTTCTGAAAATTTTTGAGGTACAATCAATTCTAATCCGCTGCGCGGCGTAATTTGCAGCCGCACATTTTTAGCGCGCGTGCTGCGTTTTAAAATATAAGGAAATGGAAATGTCATGATTATTGATATAACTTTTTACGGGCAGACACTTAGGTCTGTCCCTACGATTTTCCCAGACAGGTCGCGACCTGTCCCTACAATCTTTTTTTATTGATCTTTTATTGATCAATGAAATTCGTCTGCATCAGCGCACTATTTTTAGTCGGCGCTCTCACTACTTTAATCATCGTATAGCCTTTCATTTTTTTTAAATCCCATTCGTGAAGAAAATTGCCATAACGAAAATAAATCAAAGAAAGAATGACAAAAATAGTCATGCTGATAAATTGATAAGTGATCATTGCCAAATCATAATTCGGGTGATTAATGTGAGCAAAAATAAAATTAAACAAACTTAAAAACAAATAGCTTAAACCCAAATGAGAAGCAGGCACCTGATAAAAATGAGAAACGATAAAAGTTAAAAATGAACTGATCGCCCATTGCCCAAAAAAAATAATTGCCGCCAAAAGCCATTGCTTAGTAAACAATGCCCACACCCAAGAAAAAAACATCGCACAAACAGAATAGCCTTCTTTTACCGCACACACACGATAACCTTTTTGATAGAGATGATAGGTATGTAATTTCATATGACGCAAAGATAAAGTTTTTACTGCGAAATAGCAAGAGAAAAACGCAAATAAGATTTTGAAAGAATACGCAAATCTTATTGCCGATGGGCAAATACATAGGTTTGCCCCTGCGTTTTTTGATTTTTTCCCTTCTGCCTAATATTACTGTATAATATCCCCATGCCAAAAAAACAAACTTTACCTATTTCATCCAAAGATCCCTTTGCTGTCAGAGAAGCCTCTAAATATCAGCATCCTATTCCCAGCCGCGAATTTATTCTGCAGCATTTAAATGAATATGGAAAACCTGTCAGCGAAAAACATTTAATTAAAATTTTTTTGTTGAAAGAACGTGCTGAAAAAAAAGCATTGCAGTTTCGTTTAAGAGCCATGATTCGCGACGGGCAAATCATTAAAAATCGCCGCGACAGTTACGCAGCAGTATCTCAAATGTCGCTGATCAAAGGAACGGTTGAAGGGAAAAAAGACGGTTTAGGTTTTTTAATTCCGGAAGATGGCAGTCAGGATATTTTTTTACCGATGTCAGAAATGCGCCGTGTATTAAATAAGGACATCGTGCTTGTCGCTATCACAGGTTTTAGCGAAAGAAAAAAAAGACGCGAAGGACAAATCGTTGAAATTTTAGAACACAGTGCAGAACCTATCATCGGAAAATTTTTCAAAGAAAAAAATTTTTCTTTTGTTGAACCCAATGATAAATCTTTTTTCAGAAATATCTTAATTCCGCCGGAACAAACACTCAATGCAAAATCCGGTCAATATGTTTTAGTCGAAATTACTGCTTATCCAACATTTAATCGTCAAACCATCGGCAAAGTTATTCAAATATTCGGCAACGAAATTACGCCGGGATTAGAAATTCATTTAGCTATTCACACATATGGTTTGCCGGATGTTTGGTCGCCGACTGTTTTAAAAGAAGCAAAAAAATGCCAATTGCCGGAAAATGCCGTAACAATATTATCCTCACGAAAAAATTTAACCCACTTAAATTTTGTTACCATTGACGGCGAAGATGCAAAAGATTTTGATGATGCTGTTTTTTGCGAAGAAGTTTCGAATGGCTGGAAACTACATGTCGCCATTGCTGATGTCAGTTTTTACGTTAAAACTAATTTATCTCTTGACCAAGAAGCATTAAAACGCGGTAATTCTGTATATTTTCCAAATACAGTGATTCCCATGCTGCCAGAAATTTTATCCAATGATTTATGTTCATTAAAACCTAAAGAAAACCGTCTGACTTTAGTGTGTGAAATGTTAATTAACAAAGAAGGAAAAATTAATTCTTACGAATTTTATGAAGCGGTTATTTGTTCCCAAGAACGTTTCACTTATACATGGGTGCAAAAAATTTTAGAAGGAAAATCACATCCGCTTTCCAAAGAATTATTAACTTTCCAAAAACTTTATAAAAAACTGCTCACACAAAAACAAATCAGAGGCGCCATTGATTTTGATACGATTGAAACAAAAATTATTTTTACCCCGCAAGGTAAAATTTCTAAAATCATTCCCAGTGAGCGCCTTGAATCTCACCGCATGATTGAAGAAGCCATGCTGGCTGCTAATACTTGCGCCGCCCTATTTTTAGAAAAGTCAAAAATTCCTTTCCTCTATCGCGTGCATGAAGATCCCAATGCAGAAAAAATTCAAGCGCTCAAAGATTTTCTTAAACCGTTTGGTTTAAGATTATCTAAAAAAGAAAAACCAGATATAGTAGACTATGCAAATTTATTAAAACGCATTGAAACGCGTCCTGACAAACATTTACTGCAAACCGTTTTGCTTCGTTCCATGTCACAAGCTTATTATTCACCGAGAAATAAAGGACATTTTGGTTTGGCGTATGGAAGCTACACACATTTTACTTCACCGATTCGCCGTTATCCAGATTTGATCACACATCGCGCTATCAAACAAGCACTGCAAAAAAATCCTACTAAAAATTTAATTTCTTTAGAAAAGCTGCAGGCGATGGGACAACACTGCTCCATGACCGAACGCCGCGCCGATAATGCCACGCGCGATGCAACTAACTGGTTAAAATGTTATTACATGAAAGATAAAATTGGCAAACATTTTGACGGCGTCATCAGCAGTGTGAAAAATTTTGGTGTGTTTGTTGAACTTAAAGAAGTTTATGTCGAAGGGTTGCTGCACATTACCTCACTCAAAAATGATTATTATGATTATGATGAAACACATCATTTACTGCGCGGCAAAAGACGCAATAAAATTTACCGCTTAGGCGATTCAATAAAAGTCATCGTTTCCCGCGTCAAGCTTGATAATCAGGAAATTGATTTAGAGTTGGGTTGATGCTCTCCCCTTGCTATCCTGCCTTTGCCACATCATTGCGCAAATACACAGGTTCTAAATTTTCGGCGTTCACGTATTCTTGTTTTTCAAATTTTTCTTGAGCGATTAAGATTAAATCTTTTGCCTGCGGATATATACCCGTCGTCTTTTGTCTTTCGGCTTTGTGTTGGTAAGCTTCCGCTTCCTGCGGCGCTAACCCACCAGCCAAACTCTCCTTGAGTTTGGCGCTCAGCGGCGTGAAGCGATGCTTCACGTGAAATTCCGCTTCGCCTTCGTCGTTCGCAACAGTCATGTATTGTGTATACACTCCTGTTGCTCTCTCCTTGCCGCCTCGCCGACAAGCCAAAATACTCGGGTCTATGGGTGCTATTTCTTGAAGATTTATTTGTGATGCATATATAACAGCTTGAAGTGAGTTTTTTTCTTTTAAAAATTTTTTCACTTCAGTTGAAAATTCATTTTCATAAACCTGCCACGCATTGCCTGCAATTGAATCAATCTCTTTTGACAATTTAAAATTTTCAGGCGAAATCATTTGATCTTTCTGCACAGGCTTCATCAAATTATTTTCTAATTGATAAATACCAAAATAGATTTCGTGCATGCGTGCGTCCCACCCTACCAATAAATTTTTTATTTTTTTAGTTAAAGAATTCAATTCCCGATAAGCGCTTTGCGCTAAAATTTGCAGCGTGGAAACGGGAATAATTTTTTTTCCTTGCGCAAATGCTAAACTTTGCGCAATTGAGACAGCTAAACGCACGCCCATAAAACTGCCGGGACCTACACCGACAGCAATAGCATCGAGTTCCTGCAATGTCGTACCCGCTTCTTTTAATACAGCATCAATCATCAAAAGAATTAAATCAGAATGTTTCTGCGGTGCAACATCAAACCGTTCAAAAATTTTTCCACCATTGAGTACGGCTGCCGAACAAGCTTGTGTGGCAGTGTCAAAAGCGAGGATTTTAGGTGTCACTGGCATAAAATATTCCTATGAGTTTCCACGTATAATAAAATAAGTAGAAGGTCCATTTCCTATTCTGAGGATTTTATTTTGTTTTAATAAACGATTCATCTTCCGCGTGACTGTATTTCGAGAAATATTTAATTGCCGCATCACTTCTCGAACGGTAATTTCTTTTTTTATTCTAATCAATTTCAATATATTTTCTTCATCAGATTGGTGAGCATTTTTTTCATGTTGAAAATAAAAAGTAATTTTCACAAAATCACCTTCTTCAGAATATATGGGCTTTTTTAAATTCATTTTTCTGCAGCTGTCAAATATCAAACGTATACCAGAACCTAATTTTTCGACCAATCCCATTTTATGAGCAATTCTAGCAAGAGTTGGATTCCTTAAATAAGTAGTACCATCGCCTAATTTATTTATATCTACTAATCCTGGGAAACAACCAGGACTAAATATTTCTAAGCGATTATCATATAAAGCTATCTTAATTGCTCCGGGAATAGAATATTTCCGATGAATCAGCGCATTAATAATCGCTTCGCGCAATGCCTCTGAAGGAACAGGAAGCTGACTCTTTAATTTCATCGCATGAAGTGTATAATTTTTTGAAAGCCAAGCTTTGATTAATTTAAAACTAACATCAGCTTGTTTTTCAAGATTCCCTGTGACTTCTTCAGTCTGTATAATATTTCTCCCCGTCGTTCCTTCAAAACGTGTGCAGATGATCACAGATTCAGGAATAAAATCTTCCGGATTTTTGCAAAAAAGCAGAGTGCCGGCAACTGTAGGCAAATAGTGATTTTGATGAGTCACTGCATGAGTGATGAGTTTATCAGCTAACAAACGTATATCAGCTACTCCCCCGCCATAAAAATTTTTTAGTAAATCCGCTGATAATATGGATATATTCTGATGGATTGGTTCTTCATCAAAATGGATTCTTTGTCCTTCTTGGATTAATTCCCGCACATAATCTTCACTCGCTCTCCGAGTACTTGAACCTACTCTTAAATAAACTCCCTTTGGCATACCTTCGCTTTTGAGAAAATAAGGTTTTTTCAAGCTCGGCGGCACTTCTATCACAAGCGTCAAAATACCATTAAAATTCTTCTCATAAATTTGCGCAAAAAGAGTCGGGCTAGTTGAATCATATAAACTATTTAAAAAATCATGATAAATCCTGTCTCGTTCTTCTTCTGCAATACCTACGATTTTCCTCGTCTCATTTTCAATGCCAATAATAATTCGTCCTCCTGAACCATTGGCAAAAGCAATACATGTTTTTATCAGTGACAGGAATTTTGGCAACTTAATTTTAAATTCTAACGATTTGGATTCTCTTTCAGGATAAATCTCGATTGCAGACATGTGATCATCTCCTATTGCACCCCCATTACGGGTAATTGCACCAATTGCACCAACTATATCATAATTGCACCAATTGCACCAGATATTTATTCGACCCCATCAGATTTCTCATACTTGAAAATACAAACTTAATCCTCTCAATTCCCACGAAATATTTTATTTTCAAAAAAATATCACGTAAGTGATACACTCCTTCACAAATTCGTCTCAAACAAGTTTGGATGCGCTTAAGCGAAGTCCGAAGGACAAGCTGCAATGCAATCCTCACTCCTATCCAATATTATTTTTTCAGCTATTATGCTTCCTTCGCATTTTGAAATAAAATGCGTACATTCTCTACAATTCTTTTTTCCCTTTTCTGTCCTGCTGTTTTATGGCAGAATTTAAGCAGCGTATTTATTATAACAAGCCCCTAAAAAATCCATGCAAAAAAATTTCGATAAAAAAATCTACACCGTCACGCAATTAAATTTAGAAGCGCAGCTTGCTTTAGAAGAACGCTTTGGTTTTGTTTGGGTGGAAGGCGAAGTTTCTAATCTTTCCCATCCTTCTTCAGGACATATTTATTTTTCGCTGAAAGATGAAATGTCTCAAATTCGCTGTGCGTTTTTCCGCCAGCATCAAAAAATTTTTTTAAATGAATTTAAAAATGGCGATCGTATGAGGGTAAGAGCGCGCCTTAGTCTTTATACCGCACGCGGTGATTATCAATTAATTGTGGAAGAAATGGAATTAGCGGGAGTCGGCAAACTTCAGCTGGCTTTCGAAAGGCTAAAGAAAAAATTAGAACAAGAAGGTTTATTCGATTTAAGCCATAAAAAACCTTTTCCTATTTTTCCCAAACAAATCGGTGTGATCACTTCGCAAACTGGCGCAGCATTACAAGATATTTTAAAAGTGTTAAGACGGCGCGCACCGATGATTCCTGTAATCGTTTATCCTGCGTCTGTGCAAGGCGAACAAGCAGCAGCACAAATAATAAAAGCGATTCAAAAAGCAAATCAGCATCAAGCTTGTGATGTGCTGATTCTTGCACGCGGCGGCGGATCGCTCGAAGATTTATGGTGCTTTAATGAAGAAAAAGTGGCGCGTGAAATTTTTAACAGCCGCATTCCGATTGTCACCGGCATTGGACATGAAATTGATTTTACTATTGCTGATTTTGTCGCAGATAAACGCGCGCCAACACCCTCTGCTGCGGCAGAATTAATTTCACCTGATAAACAAATTTATGGTGATCAATTAAATGAACTGCAAAATAAATTTTGTCATTTGATGCAGACAACGCTACAGTTTTTTAAAAAAGAGTTGCATCATCTGGCAAAACGTTTGCGGCATCCAAAACAATATTGGCTGCAGCAGTCACAGCATTTAGATGATTTAGAAAAACGTCTTCTTTTTTCTTTCCAGCAAATTTTGCGCCATAAAAAACAGCATTGTCATGGATTAGCGCAAGCGATGGATCATTTAAGTCCATTGAAAACATTGGATCGCGGTTATGCAATTGTTACCGATAAAAATCATCGCATTCTCCGTTCAACACAATCGCTTAAGAAAGGAGATAAGATTGAAGCAAAATTAGCAAAAGGAAAATTGGAAGCAGAAGTGATTCAGTTACTGGAATAATCAAACTTAAAGAAAATGGTAGTTTCCAAGATATGCTAAATGAATATCTTCGAGAAAAAATTGCTGAAGAACGACATGCTTTTCTAGGATAAAAAATCGTAACTACTCAATACTTTCCAGCGGACGCTCATTTTTGGGTTATATTGAACGAAAAATCTCTTCGAAATGCTCATGTACTCTCGTGTACACTCCGCTTTCTCATCGATTTTCCGTCCAATCTTCCTCCAAAACTGAACGTCCACCGTATTTCAGCTTTATGCTGAATAGTTATAAAAAATCAATGATTCAAAAATAATTCGTCTGTTCTGACAATCGCATCTCTTTCCGGTCCTGTTGATACCATTTTAATCGGCACATTGAGTTGAGATTCTATGTACGCTAAATATTTTTTGAAATTTTCCGGAAAATCTTCTGCCTCTTGTATACCAAGCGTTTGAGATTGCCAGCCGGCAAGTGTTTCGTAAACCGGTTCGCATTTTTCCAGCACAGAAATATCAGTCGGAAAATTTTCTAGGATTTTATTTTGATAACGATAAGCGGTGCAAACTTTAATTTCTTTTAATTCATCAAGCACATCCGATTTAGTTAGAATTAATCCTGTGATGCCGTTTAAACGAATGGCATATTTTAACGCAACTAAATCCAGCCAGCCGCATCGTCTGGCACGTCCTGTGGTTGCGCCGAATTCTTTTCCTTTTTCTGCTAAATGTTTGCCGACATCACCCAATAATTCTGTCACAAAAGGTCCACTGCCGACGCGCGTTAAATAGGCTTTAAAAACGCCGAGAATTTCATCAAAAACATTAGGGCCCACGCCTGTGCCTGTTGACGCGCTGCCTGCAATCGTGTGTGAAGAAGTGACAAAAGGATAAGTACCGAAATCCACATCCAGCATCGTTCCTTGCGCACCTTCAAACAATACTGATTTATTTTCCCGTCTGTACTGGTCAAGCATTACACTGACATCCGCTATCATGGGCAATAAAATATCGCGCGCATTTAATAAATCAGATAAAACTTTGTTATACGGAATCGGTTCTAAACGATAATAATGCTCTAACTGAAAATTATGATACTCAGCTAAATTTTTTAAACGGTAAATCAACTGCAATTCATTTTGCAAATCTTCTGCACGTAATCCGCGCCGCGCCGCATGATCTTCATACGCAGGACCAATGCCACGTTTTGTTGTGCCAATGGGTTTGTCGCTTTTTGCTTCTCCTGCGCCGTCCAATGCTACATGATACGGCAATAACAGACTAATTTGCGGGCTGATAAATAAACGCTGCTCAATATTTATTTTCTTTTCTTTTAATTCATTTAATTCTTTTAAAAAAGCTTCTGGCGAAAGCACCATGCCGTTGCCCAATAAGCAAACAACATTCGGATGCAAAATACCTGACGGAATTAAATGCAGCACTGTTTTTTCACCGTTAACAATCACGGTATGTCCCGCATTGTTGCCGCCTTGAAAACGCACCACTGCATCGACTTGTTCGCATAGCCAGTCAACCATTTTGCCTTTGCCTTCATCACCCCATTGCGCACCGATGATAATAATGTTTTTGCTCATGAAAATCTCCTCATGAAAAAAAGCATTGTACGAAGGAAACAGCCGAACTGCAACCAATTATCATTTGATTTACATTAATGCGGTATGATGAATAATTTGCAGGAGACAAAAACATGAACGCAGAAAATATTTTTCAAATCAGTAGGCAGTCCGTGACAATGAATTAGATTCTCAAGACATCGTTAAATTCTACTTCCCCGCTTGTTCCAACTTAAATCCCATCACTTGCCATTTTAAATAATGCCCTTCAGGATCAAATAAATAAGCCATCGTGACAGAACCCCTCGGTGAACAAGCTAAACAAGTTTTAGTAAGCAGTTGTTTAAAAATAATTTGATTATTTCCATTCGGCAGCGGTACTGCTTTTGGATCGCCAAGCGCCATTGGCCAAATATCTAAATCTGTGTTATCCGGTGAAGAAGCAGCAGCAGGATATGCTGTAATTAACGGCGCAGAAAATAATCCGATCAACTGCCCTTGTTTTGTGATCATGTCATAATCATCTGAATGATCAGCGGCAATAACATTTAAATAAGCAACTGTTATATTATTAAAATTTCGCCAACGCTGAATGACGCCTTGTGTTTTTTGAAAAATTGCCTGACTTTGTTCGCAATTTTTATCACTGGCAAATGCTTTAATCAGACAATCTGCATTTTGCATCGAAGGAATCGTTATTCGACATTGCTTCTGCAAAATTTTTAAACAAACGGCTAACGGTTTTTCCTGCAGTCCGCCCTGCAGTACATCAACGCCTTGTAAATTTTGATAAGCTGAAACAATAATGGGAAAGCAGCTTGAAAAACCAACCGGCAAACAAAATAAAATTATTCTTAAAATTTTTTTAATCATAGTTTTCCCCTCAATGATTGTGAAAATAAAATCCGTAGAGATTTAAAAAAAACAATCGCGTCTTAAAAAAATCAAAGCTTAATGAAAAATGTGCCGAGGAAAGGACTTGAACCTTCACGGGGTTTCCCCCACGAGTACCTGAAACTCGCGTGTCTACCAGTTTCACCACCTCGGCGTTTTATACAGATTTTGTAGCTGACATCCCTGTCGTAAGTTTTATGTTTTTCTCCCTACCAGGTCGTACTCGCAAAGCTACGCTTTGCTTCCTGTACTCCCGCTCGCATAATCTCACTCCGCGAGAAATAGCTCGCCCACCTCGGCGTTTTATACAGATTTTGTAGCTGACATCCCTGTCGTAAATTTTATGTTTTTCTCAATACCAGGTCGTACTCGCAAAGCTACGCTTTGCTTCCTGTACTCCCGCTCGCATAATCTCACTCCGCGAGAAATAGCTCGCCCACCTCGGCGTTCTTAAAAATATTGAGACCGCATCCATGCCCGTCATTCATTTATTTTTTTCAGTGGTATTCCAGTCAAGTACATCCTGTTCAATACTAAAAAAATAGTACTCTAGCTAGAAGGCTGTGCTTTGTCAATCTCATCTCTCCAAATTAAGTGGTCAGACTGTCCCTACAATTTTTTCGAGCGATTCATGAAACGCCCCTACAACAAAACTTTTTTCTTTCCCCTTTTTTGTTAGAATGAGCTGATGAGAGCTTCATAACTCATCTATATCATTCTTAGAAATAAAAACAGGTCACGAAATGATCGCCCAAAAAAACCAGCTTCATCCTGAACTTCCTGACGAAAAGCTCAATGTTGCCGGCACATTTTTAAAAACTTTCTGTAGGGACAAGTCACACCTCGCCCGTTCAAATAATAAGATAACCGTTGCAAGTGCTGCAGCTAACAAAACTGAAAATCAAAAGACACAAGATATAGATGAAAAACAATTAGAAATTTTATTAGAAAAAGGTTTGCAGATGGTCAAGCATCTGATGCATCTGCAGCCTGATAATGAAGCTGTTTTAGCAGCTTATCTTTATCCTGCTTACGATGCTTTTAATTTCAATTCAGAAACTTTTGAAAAACAGTTTGGTCATGAAGTGATGAAATTGCTTCGTGATGTTCATCGCATGAAATTTATCGAAACTCTTCAAGAAAAATCGACTTCCTTTTCACAAAAAAATGAACAGGCAGATAAATTGCGAAAAATGCTGCTCGCTATGATTGATGATGTGCGTGTAGTGATGATTAAATTAGTGGAACAATTAGTTTATTTAGAATCTATTAAAAAAGCTGATGAAAAAATAAAAAAACAAGCCGCAAAAATGACAGAAAAAATTTATGCGCCGTTAGCAAATTGTTTGGGCATGGGACAATTAAAATGGCAGTTAGAAGATTTCAGTTTTCGTTACGGTAATAATGAACAATACAGGACAATTGCCAAGGCGCTTAACATGCGCCGAAAAGAGCGCGATGATTATATTGCCATGATGATTGAAACGTTGAAAAAATTAATGGCAAAAGCTGATATCAAAAATGCTTCTGTATCAGGACGTGCAAAACATATTTTCAGCATTTATAAAAAACTTCAGCGTAAAAAAATTGATGTGAAAGAATTATACGATACCAATGCATTTCGCATTTTAGTAAATGACATTGATACTTGTTATCAGGTCTTAGGTTTACTCAATGATCAATGGACGCCCATTGCTAAAGAGTTTGATGATTACATCACAAACCCAAAACCGAATGGTTATAAATCTATCCACACCGCAATTATAGGACCTGATGGACATCAGGTTGAAATTCAGATGCGCACTTATCAAATGCATAGTGAAGCAGAATTAGGTATTGCGGCGCATTGGGTTTACAAAGAGGGTGGCGATGCTGCTTCTACGTATGAATCTAAAATTAATTATTTGCGCCAAGTGATCGACTGGCAAAAACAAATGGATGAAGATCATCCAGATATTTCCATACAAGAAATTTTCAATGACCGCGTTTATGTATTCACGCCAAACGGTGATGTGATTGATCTACCCAAAGGCGCAACACCGCTTGATTGTGCGTATCACATTCACACGCAGATTGGTCATCGATGCCGCGGTGCAAAAATTAATCACGTACTTGTGCCGCTTACGACTCAATTAAAAACAGGTGATCAAGTTTCTATTTTACTTTCTAAAACCGGTGCGCCGAGCCGTGACTGGTTAAATCCAGAATCAGGTTATTTAGTTTCTCCGCGTGCGCGCGCAAAAGTACAGCATTATTTTAAACATCAGGATGATGCCCAGCATTTAGAATTAGGTACAGACATTTGGCATAAATTCTGCAGACGAAAACATTTAGATAAAAGTCTTATTGAAGAAGCAATAGATGCATTTGCTTATAAAACAAAAGAACAATTGCTCATGGGTTTGGGCGCACACGATGTACACATTGATACGGTTTATGCCGCATTAAGACAAAAAAATTTAGTCAAAAAAGAATCTGAATCTGCTGAAACAGAATTGCCCGCAGCAGAAACAAAATCTTCGCCTGTCAGTTCATCTGTCGCGATTGAAGGCATGGATGAATTGCTGACGCAAACTGCCGGCTGCTGCAAGCCGATTCCGGGCGATCAAATCATCGGTTATATCACACGCAGCCGCGGCATCACCATTCATAAACAAGCTTGTTCAAACATCAAACATATTGCTGACATTCATCCGGAACGTTTAATTACTGTCAATTGGCATGCGCATGATACAAAATATTATCCGGTAGATTTAATTATTGATTCACAGGATTATGCGGGACTTTTGCGCGATATTACTCAAACCATTGCCGCAGAAGAAATTTCCATTCTGCAAATGACCACGCATACTTCTCCCGTTAAAAACAGCGCGCGCGTGTTGTTGACTTTATCCATTAATAATCAGGCAATGTTAACCAGCATCATTCAAAAATTTCAGCATTTACCGAAGATTATTTCGGTTGCTCGAAAATAATCTGTGGCTGTCTATACCTATCGCACTTCGATAGACGATTTGAGAATAAATTATTGACAGTAGAAATAAAAAAGTTTTGGATTGAAGAGTGAGGGTGTATCGCCAAGCGTATTTTTTAATAATGGTAATTTTCTTACTCATTTTAAAAGATAAAATTCTTAGCATCTTGAATATCTCTTCTATTTTTATTCTGCATGAAAAATTCTTAAGTGATATAATGATAAAAAATGCGGAGAAACACTATGCGTCCTCAATCAGATAAAAAACTTGCAACAGAAGAAGCGCCAAAGTCACGCGAATTTTTATCTTCTCTTGCTACTGCTGAAACAGCACGCACCGCATCGCATATCATCATTGCCGGCAATGCGATGTTATCTTCTTCTGCT
>Ga0208373_1003820_pt1 | contig 14321 bp, 11 predicted proteins | sample RifOxyC2_FD_184036 | JGI IMG/M metagenome (GOLD analysis project Ga0208373, IMG submission 184036) | Soil microbial communities from Rifle, Colorado - Rifle Oxygen_injection C2 (SPAdes) | ecosystem: Environmental > Terrestrial > Deep subsurface > Rock core/Sediment | place: Rifle, Colorado...
AACATCCGGGTCATTAAGGTACCCTGCACCGGACGGCTGGACCCGCTCTTCCTGATGAAGGCGTTTGAAATCGGCGCGGACGGAATCCTGGTCTCGGGCTGCCATCCCAACGACTGCCATTACCGAAGCGGCAATTTCCTGGCCCGGCGGCGCTGGATGGTATTCAATGATATGCTCGAATTTACCGGTATTGAACCGGGCCGAATCCATTTTTCCTGGGTCTCGGCCGCCGAAGGCGGTAAATTCGTTGAGGTAGTCAATAAGGTCACTGCTGCAGTAAAGGCATTGGGACCATTCGGTAAATTAGGCGATAAATAATTATGATAGACAAACTCAAATCACGGGTTAAGGAATTACTGGCCGCCAAGACCATCGGCGTCTTTATCGGCTATGAAAAAGGCGATAACCCGGCGCTGGCCCGTCCGGTAATGATTAGCTCACCTGAAGAAGTCAGCCGTTTGATATACGATGACACCTGCCGGGTCATGCTCAGCAAATACCTGTTAAAGCCTGAGGCCAAGGCATTGGGACGGCGCGGCATCATCGCCTCATACTCAAACCTGAGGGCCGTTACCGGACTGATTCAGGAACACCAGCTCACCAGGAATGACGTTTATATTATCGCTACATCAACCAGTGACAAGACCGCGAATCTTTATGATGAAGTGATTGACATGCCCATCAAAGGATATAAATCAGATGAAGTTGACAAGAAAGTGGCGGAACTGATGAAATTATCCCCAGCCGAACGCCGGGCATTCTGGAATAAGGAATTCAGCAAATGCATCAAGTGTTACGCCTGCCGCCAGATATGCCCGCTATGCTATTGCAACCGCTGTATTGCCGATAAGAACCAGCCACAATGGATACCGACATCGCCCAATCCGGCCGGCGACCTGATGTGGAACCTGACCCGGGCCTATCATCTGGCCGGGCGCTGTATCGATTGCGGGGAATGCGAGCGGGCCTGCCCGGTCAATATACCGCTGATGCTTCTGAACAGGATGATTTACAACAACGTTAAGGATAATTTCGGATACGAGGCCGGCTTCGACGCCGCGGTGCCGCCTCCCCTGGCCACCTATAATCCGGAAGATAAGGAAAACTTTATTTTATGAACCATGCTCTAACCACCGGGTTCAGTTTCGGCTCAACTTCAGGCGTGATTACCACCCTAGGCCTGATGGTCGGCCTGCATTCCGGAACACATTCCAAATGGGCGGTCTTAGGCGGCATCATCACCATTGCTATTGCCGACGCCTTTTCTGACGCGCTGGGCATCCATATCTCCGAGGAAGCGGAAAATAAACATACCACCGCGGAAATCTGGATGGCCACGGTCTCGACCTTTGTCGCTAAGTTTATCGTAGCTCTGACCTTTACCATACCGGTCTTGTTATGGGATTTCTCCAGCACCATCCATATTCCGGTAATCGGCGCGGAATTCCCTATCGCCATTGTCGTAGCTATTGCCTGGGGGCTTTTCCTGATTCTCTCCGTCAGCATCAAGCTGGCTCAAAAACAAGGCAACAAAATCAGCCAAGTGGTATTCGAACACCTGATTATAGTAATTGCCGTAATAATCATAACCCATTATGTCGGCCATTGGGTGGCCGGATTTAGTGAATAAATAACTATGTTAATAAGCCCGAATAATCTCAAGGCATTAATTGAATCGCTCATAAAAGACAAGCGAACCGTTATTGCCCCGGTCAAGGACGGTAAAGATTCATCCTATAAACCCATCAGCTCGTTTGCTGAAATTAATCTGGACCTGCCCTTCCCGACCAAGTCCACCAAGGAATACTTCTTCGCGGATAGCGAACCGATTCTGAACTATTCATTCCCGGCTAAAGGCAAGATTAGCGTAACCGAACCGGCCGAGCCGCAGGAAAACATCCTGTTCGGCATGCGCCCCTGCGAAGCCGTATCCTACCCCATCATGGACAAGGTCTTTACCTGGGACTATAACGACGAATTCTATCTCAAGCGCCGGGCCAAGAATATTATCATTACTGTTGCCTGCGAGGAGTGCGACGAGTTCTGCTTCTGCACCTCGGTCGGCATTAATCCCCAGACCACCGAAGGCAGCGATATCTTCCTGCAGAAGACAACCCAGGGCAATTACCTGGTCAAGCCCATCAGCGACAAAGGCAAACAACTGATTAATCAGTATAAATCGCTCTTTACCGATAGCGATGAAACTCCAGTTGAATACAAAGGCCCGGACCAGAAGTTTGACCTGGCAAAAATCAGACCCTGGCTGGCCAAGAACTTCGAGCATCCCATCTGGGCCAAGATAACCCTGCCCTGCATCGGTTGCGGCGCCTGCACCTATCTCTGCCCGACCTGCCACTGCTTTGATATTATTGACGAGGGCACGCCCAAAGGCGGCACCAGGTGCAAGAATTGGGATGCCTGCCAGTTTGCCATGTTCACAGTTCACGCCTCGGGCCATAACCCGCGCGATATGCAGTCAAAGCGATTCCGGCAGCGCATCGAACACAAATTTAATTATTACCCGGACAAGTTCGACCGGACGCTCTGTGTCGGTTGCGGCCGGTGCGTCCGCCACTGCCCGGCTGATATGAGTTTATTAAACGTGTTAGTAACTATCGACAAATTAGCAAAAACATGACCAACATATACAAGCCCTACTTAATGACCGTGGCTGAGATAATTGAAGAGACCTACGACACCAAGACCATGAAACTGCTGTTTCAGGATGAGGCAGTCGCCAAATCATTCAACTTCAAGGCCGGGCAATTCGGCCTCTATTCGGCGTTCGGTGAAGGCGAATCCACCTTCTGCATCGCCTCAGCCCCGACTAAAAAAGGTTATATCGAATGCTGTTTCCGCAAGTCCGGCCGGGTGACCAAGGCGCTGTTCAATTCCGAGGTCGGCGACACCATCGGATTCCGCGGCCCCTACGGCAACTCCTTCCCGTTGGATAAATTCCAGGGCAAGGACATCGTCTTTATCGCCGGCGGCATCGGCCTGGCGCCTATCCGTTCGGTCATCTGGAACTGCCTAGACCTGCGCAAACAGTTCGGCAAGATTACCATTGTCTACGGCGCCCGGACCGTGGCTGATTTGGTTTATAAACGCGAACTGCCTGAATGGGCCAAATCCCCAGATACCACAGTGGTTCAGGCCGTTGACCCGGGCGGTGAGACCAAAGATTGGACCGGCAAGGTCGGCTTAGTGCCGGTGATACTGGAACAAACCAATCCCAATAGCTCCAATGGCGTGGCCCTGATTTGCGGGCCGCCCATAATGATAAAGTTCACACTGCCGGTCCTGGATAAACTGGGCTTTAAGCCGGAGAATATCTACACCACCCTGGAAAACCGGATGAAATGCGGAGTAGGGAAATGCGGCCGGTGCAATGTCGGCTCGGTCTATGTCTGCAAAGAAGGCCCGGTCTTCAGCGCCGCGCAGATGAAGGAATTACCGGCGGAGTATTAAACAAGAGGCAAAAGATGAGAGATAAGAGATGATAGTTAATTCCTTTCATCTTTCCACTTTCATCTATCATCTATTATGCTCATCTTAGGCATTGACCCGGGCACGCGCATCATCGGCTACGGACTTATCCAAACACAACCTAAAACCAAGGTCATCACCTATGGAGTCATCAAAACAGCGTCAGGCGTCAGGCGTCAGGCGTCAAACGCTTTGGACGCGCAATACACAACGCGCAACGCACAACGCAAGACGCAAAGCGCCTCCGAACTCTCCACCCGTCTGTTACGCAGTTATCAGCAGATACTCAAGATAATCAAGGAATACCAGCCGGACCAGATGGCTATCGAAACCGTGTTCTTCTCTATGGACGCCCAGGCCACTATCAAGATAGGCGAGGCGCGCGGCGTGGCTCTGCTGGCCGCCGCCACCACCAGCACCCCGGTCTATGAATACTCTCCGGCCGAGGTCAAGAAGAGCGTCACCGGCAACGGCCGGGCTGATAAAATCCAGGTGGCGGAAATGGTCAAGAATATCCTGTCTTTAGACGAAATCCCCAAGCCCTATGACGCCTCAGATGCCCTGGCTATTGCCATTTGCCATTCACATCGGATGATGTAAAATGTCTCTGAAAACAAGCATAATCGAGAAAAGTAGCTTAAAACTACGCGTCTACCATATTACATCTCGGCGTCTAATATATTACAACTCGATATCTAATACATTACCTGTCAGTATCTAATATATTACAGAGCGTCGTATAATTCCTTATAACTCAGTATCTAATATATCGCATCTCGGTATCTAATATATCACCTCTCGGTATCTAATGTATTACCTCTCGGTGTCTAATATACTACCTCTTGGCGTCTATTATTATACTACTGGGCATCTATCACAGATTCCCCGTGCCGACTATAGAGGGGGGAGGGGGTGGGGACTCCCCCCCTCTGTCCTAAAACCTGCCCGACTAACGCCGTTCAGGCGGGTAGGACAGTTGGGGGCAAAAACCGGGTATTTGGGGCAAATAATGGCCGGAAACAGAGGGAAATAGCCCTTTTAGCCGGTATATATCCTCAGGGGGGTATACCTCCCCGGGGGGTATATCCCTACTACCCATCTGGTATATCCCCCCTACCAATCTGGTATATCACTACTACCAATACGGTATATCCCTACTCCCAATCTGGTATACCCCTGCTCCCAATCTGGTATATCACTGCTCCCAATCCGGTATATCCCTACTCCCAATCCGGTATATCTCTGCTCCCAATCCGGTATATCACTACTCCCAATCTGGTATATCACCACTACCAATCTGGTATATCACTACTACCGACCTGGTATATCACTACTAGGCAAGTGGCAGGAGGGTGTAGTAGATTAATTAGGTATGGCGTCCCCCGGGATTCAACCCAGGATTAAATTATTCGGATATAAAATTACGGTCTTTAAATATCCCAATTCTCACCTCAGGTTGTTGTGGCTTCTTTACTAAGAAAACTAATTTATCGGGGTCAATATAAGCATCACCATCTTTATATTTAAAATGCAAATATTCTCCATCATCATAATTGCCAGAAAACACCTCAATAAACATATCATCAAAAGTATCAGTAAACGATGGCAACTGAAATACTTGTTTCTTATTATCTTTACTAATAATCTCTACTGCATAGCTAAACTTCTGTAAAAAAGAATATCCACAGCTTTGCCATAAGATTAGTTTAAATGGTTTATTAGATAGTTTAGTTCCACATGCTTTCCATCCCGCCCCTTCCATTTTTCTTTGCAAAGCACCTATCGGCAACCCTATGTCCTTACTCTTTTCAATTACCTCTTTTATACCATCTCTAAAAATGCTACTAAAGGCAGCTCTCACGAGCTTACCTGCATCGTACTCTCTTGCGTTATCTTCTGTTATTCCTTCATCGTAGTAACAAGCAGTTTCTCCACCTATAAAGTGTATATCTATTATTTTTTCTTTATAGTAAAAATCTATCCAGCAACAAGGGTGAAAAGTCACATTGGATATCTTCAATAATCCACCAATCTTATATCTTACAAAAGCATCAAATACTACCACTCTGTCAGATGTATATTGCTGTGTATAGTCATAATCCCCTGGTATCATTTCAGATATATACCGCTTTGTATATTCACAACTCTGCGGCCTTACTTCAATAGCGGTTGGGACAGGAAATAATATGGAGGAAATTTTACTGGCAACATATTGGCTATGAATATCAGCAAGTTGTAATAATTTCGTATGGAATAATTGGTCTATGCCGGCGGATGAAATTTTCGGGGTTGCTTCTCGCGGCTTACCATCTTTATCGAATAATTTCTCTAGCGTATTATCAAAAGCCAGTTTAACATCTTCGCTAAATGCTCTCACTATATAATCAGCGGTGGGGTATAATAACAACCCCTCCGGGAAAATCTGGAATTCAATAATCCACCAAGTAAAATTATCCTTCCCTACAAGATAACTTACTTTCAACGTTTTCTTATCGATCGCTTTGTTAATAGATATTTCACTAAGCTTAACGGTAATCTCTTTGGCTATTAATTGCTTAGCGACATCACTTCCTATATCTAAACAGAAAGTCTCTATTCCTAAAAAGGTTTTTTCGTCAATAGGTAGTTTTACACTTTTATATTTTTCAAGGTCTTCAAAACCATCATATATTTTTGGGCAGAAAGAAATAATCCCTAACACAATTACTGCTCCGATAGTCGTCCCCAAGAAAAATGCCATACTTAATATACCCGATGCCCATTTTCTGCGCCATAGTTGATAGATAGAACTAACTAATATCATCAATATGGAAATAAAAAGAATAATAGTAGAAATCCAAATGAATGGGGGATCTAGGAGCCAACTAGCAAGTTCTGTTAAGACAATAAGACACAGCGTAAGAATTAGTGGCTGCCACCAACTTTTAAGGTAGTTTTTTATAATTATTTTCATAAAGTTCTTTAAATTCAGGTGGCACAAAACAATTAGTATTATATCATACCATTACATACTTGATTATACTCAAGCAAATTGATTTGTCAATACCTTTCCGACTAATTCTGGTATTCTGCCAATGGATATGATTCCGCGCGGACTATCCCCGAGCTCCGCCCCGACATTCGTCGGGATTCCGCAAGGGGTTAACCCCTTGCTCCACAACACTTCTTGAACTTCTTCCCGCTGCCGCATGGGCAGGGGTCGTTGCGTCCGATATCGCGGCTACTGCCGATGATGGGCTTAGGTCTTTCTACTGGGGGTTGTAATCCGGCATTATCCGGAGCATTCTGTGATTGACCGGGCGGGGCTGATTTAATCGTTTCAAAACTGCCTAATTCCTTGTGCGAGGTATCGCTTATCTTCCAGATTTTGGCCAGCTCCTCTTCCAGTTCCTTAACCGGCTGAACCTTGAATATCAGTTCGGACACCTCGTTCTTGACCGAGGCGAGCAATTCGTCAAACATCCGGTAGCCCTCGCGCTTGTATTCCATCTTCGGGTCTATCTGGGCGTAACTACGCAGGCCGATGCCGCTCCGCAGGTAATCCATGGCGTAGAGATGATTCTTCCACTTATCGTCTATCTTCTCGAGCATGATATAGCGCTCGACCTTGCGCATATATTCCGGCCCTAATTTCTGTTCCCGTTCGTCATAGGATTTGGCCGCTTCACTAATTATCCGTTCCTCCAGTCCTTCGACATCGCTCTTTAAGGCCTCCAGTTCCGAGGCCGGGATATTCACGCCCACCTTCTGCTTAAGCAGGTCGGATAATCCCTGGTAATCCCATTCCCTGGACTTTTCGGGCAGGAATTTGTCAATGGCGTTATAAATGGCGTCCTTAATCATCTCCATAACCATTTCCTTGGTGCCCTCGCCCTTGAGCATTTTTTGGCGCTGGCCGTAGATAATCAGGCGCTGTTCGTTCATGACCTTGTCGTAATCCAGCAGATTCTTGCGGATATCAAAGTTGTGCGACTCCATCCGCTTCTGGGCTTTTTCTATGGCGTTGGAAACCAGCCGGCTGGCAATGGGCTGTCCCTTTTCCATGCCCAGTTTCAGGAGCAGTTGCGAGACCCACTGGGGCGCGAAGAGCCGGAGGATATGGTCCTCAAGCGAGAGGATGAATTGTGACGAGCCCGGGTCGCCCTGCCGGCCGGCCCGGCCGCGTAACTGGTTGTCAATCCGGCGCGCCTCGTGCCGCTCGGTGCCCAGGATATGCAGGCCGCCTAACTTGGCGACGCCCTCACCCAGAACAATATCCGTGCCCCGGCCGGCCATGTTGGTGGCGATAGTGACCATGCTATGCTGGCCGGCCTGGCCGACTATCTGCGCCTCGCGTTCGTGTTGCTTGGCGTTCAGGACATCGTGCTTGACGCCCCGGCGCTTGAGCAGGTCGCTGATGCGCTCTGAATTCTCAATGGATGTGGTGCCGACCAGGATGGGCCGTCCCGTGGCATTCATCCGGACTATCTCCTCGGAAATGGACTCAAACTTCTCTTCCTCGGTCCGAAAAACCAAATCCGGATAACTGTCCCGATTCATCGTCATGTTGGTGGGGATGGTCACCACTTCCAACTTATAGATGCTGAAGAATTCCATGGCCTCGGTAATGGCCGTGCCTGTCATGCCGGAGAGCTTGGCGTACATCCGGAAATAATTCTGGAGGGTAATGGTGGCCAGGGTCTGGTTCTCCTCGCGGATTTTCAGGTTCTCGTGCGCCTCGACCGCCTGGTGCAACCCGTCGCTCCAGCGCCGGCCCGGCATCAGCCGACCGGTAAATTCATCCACGATAATGACCTCGTTGTCCTTGACGATGTAATCCTTATCCTTGCGGTATAATTCCTTGGCTCTCAAGGCCTGTTCGATATGATGGGGCCATTCCATATTCTGGCCGGTATAAAAGGTGTCCACCCCGACCAGCTTCTGGGCCCGCTCGATGCCGGCATCAGTCAGGATGACCGAATTCTCTTTCTCCTTGACCGTGTAATCTGCATCCTTCTTCATCTGCTTGGCCACCCGTTCGGCGACATAATATTTATCGGCGGATTCCTCGGCCGGGCCGGAAATAATCAGCGGCGTCCGGGCTTCGTCAATTAAAATGCTGTCCACTTCGTCAACCACGGCGTAAAAATACCCGCGCTGGACCTGAGAATCAAACCTGACCTTCATATTATCGCGCAGGTAATCAAACCCGAATTCGTTGTTGGTGCCGTAGGTAATGTCGCAGGCATAGGCCGCCTTACGCTCGGGATTGTCCATATGGTTCTGGATGACGCCGACGGTCAGGCCGAGCAGCTCGTAAATCGGGCCCATCCAGGCGCGGTCGCGGCTGGCCAGATAATCGTTGACCGTCACGATGTGCACGCCCTTGCCGGGCAAGGCATTAAGATAGGCCGGCAGTGTGGCGACTAAGGTCTTACCCTCGCCGGTGGCCATTTCGGCAATCTTGCCCTGATGGAGGACCATGCCGCCGATGAGCTGGACGTCAAAGTGGCGCATCTTGGTGGTGCGCTTGCTGGCCTCGCGGACCACGGCAAATGCCTCAGGCATGAGGTCATCCAGGGTCTGGCCGTCCTTCAGGCGCTGGCGAAATTCGGATGTTTTATTGCGGAGTTGCTCGTCGGAAAGCAATTGCATTACCCTGTCAAAACTATTCACCCGCTCTACTACTCTGTAAAGCGCATTGACCAACCGCTCGTTGCGGGACGGGAACATTTTTCTGATAATACCAAACATAGCCACAGATTACACAGATGAACACCGATTGTCAAGAAAACACTGTTGCCACAAAAGCGTTGAAGAGAACACGAATCAGACGAATAGGACGAATCTGAATCATTCGTGTGATTCGCTCCATTCGTGCTATTCGTGTTTGCATTTTATACGTTTCTATACTTGACAACTCACCTATTATACGGTAGATTTTGGTATGAGCTTACTCTGTAAATATTTATTATTGGCTGTTATTGTAGCAGTGCTGGCCGGATGCCCGTCCCTGCCGCCGGCTAAATTCCCCAGTAACGAGGCGTTCCGCCAGGCCGAGGAGAATTTCCTGAACGGCAACTGCATCGAGGCCATCGGTTATTACCAGCAGTTTATCGCGACCGAGAAGAAGTCGGATTATATTCCTGAGGCATATTACCGGATGGGCGTAGCCTACCTGGCGCTGGGCAATTACCAGGAATCTGAAAAAAGCCTGTTGCAGGCCCTGAAAAAACCGCCCCGCAACAACCGCCAGTCATTTGAGGTATTGGCCTATAATTCGCTGGCCCAGCTCTACCAGGAACAATACAAGTATAAGGAAGCCATCTATTACTACCGGAAGACCATCAATAATAATAACGGCGAATTATCACTGCCCTATCTCCATTATAATCTGGGCATCAGCCTGATGCGCCATGACCAGTACGCCGAAGGCCGGCAGCATCTCCAATCAGCGATAGATATGTTCCAGCCTGACAATAAAGAGGATGAGAAACTCCGCGAGCGCATCCAGGAACGGCTGTCCATACCGCCCAATATCTTTACGGTCCAACTGGGCAAATACAGCGTCAAAGACAATGCCGTTAATTACCAGCAAGAACTCCAGCAGGAAAAAGGCATCAATACCACGGTAACCATCATCCTCATCGCCGGCAAGGAATTCTATTACGTCTGGTCCGGCCGGTACGATAATTTTGAAGCGGCCAAACAGGAGGCGGACCGGATAAATGAAACCGGCACCGAAGCGGTGGTGATACCATAATGACGAATGACGAAGGCCTAATGACGAAAACTAAATAATACATGACCAATGACAAAGGACATAACAAATGGATAATGAACGAAAATACGATTTAGAAGAACGTACCGCGATATTCGGAGAAAACACCATCAGGTTTGCCTACAAAATACCCAGCAGACCTCAAACCGTTTCATTGATTGAACAGTTAGTGGCTGCCGCAACAAGTGTCGGCGCGAACTATTGCGAAGCTGATGACGCTTCATCCAAGAAGGATTTCCTATATAAAATCAGCATATGTAAAAGAGAAGCCCGAGAAACAAAATACTGGCTGCGAATGGTTGCGGTTGCCGTACCATCATTGAAAGAAGAAGCAAAGATTCTCTGGCAGGAAGCTAAGGAACTACATCTTATTTTTGCGGCTATCTGGAGAAAGAAATAGAATAACTAATGACTGACTTCGTCATTAAGATTTCGCATTAGATATTCTTTAGTCATTCGTCATTAGTAATTAGACATTTGAAAATATGACCCCTTTAATGGAACAATACCAGGCCATCAAGACCAAGTATCCCGGGGAGATACTGTTTTTCCGGCTGGGCGATTTCTACGAGATGTTCTATGACGATGCCAAAACCGCCTCGCGGGTGCTGGGCATAACGCTGACCTCACGATTTAAGGATGAAAAGACCGTGCCTATGGCCGGCGTGCCCTATCATTCAGCCACCAACTATATCAACCGGCTGCTCAAGTCCGGATTCAAGGTGGCTATCTGCGAGCAGACTGAACCGGCCGAACAGGCCGAGGGACTGGTGGACCGCTCGGTCATCCGGGTCATCACGCCCGGCACCATCCTGGAAGATAATATTCTCAACAGCAAGGCGCCTAATTTCCTGTGCGCCCTAAACATCGGTGATACTATAGGATTATCCTGGATTGACCTGTCGACCGGCGAATTCAAGACCCAGGAGTTTCCTAATAACATAAACAGATTGATTGACGAACTGCGCCGGATAAACCCAGCTGAGTGTCTGATTCCGGAATACCTCAATGACCAAAAACCGGAAATCATCAACGGACTGAAATCCAGCATCAACGCCACCTTTACTTCGGTCAATGACTGGACCTTTGAATATACCAGCGCCTACAAGACGCTGCTGGAGCATTTTCATACCGCCAACCTGGCCGGGTTCGGCTGTGAGGGACTAAAAAGCGGCCTGGCTTCTGCCGGCGCCATAATGCAGTATCTCTACCATACCCAGAAGCCCCAAAGCATAGAGCAAAGAGCCAAGAGCATAGAGCAAAAGAACTCTACGCCCTACGCTCTAAGCTCTACGCTGAATTACATCACTAAACTGGAACGCTATTCATCCGATAACCGGCTCTACATCGACCGGACCACCCAGGTCTCGCTGGAGTTGCTGGGCACCATCTCATCCCAACGCTATGGGACACAGACAAATGCCGGGGCGGAAGACGCCTCATTCGGCTCGCTGCTCTGGGTGCTGGACAAGACCCAAAGCGCCATGGGCGCGCGGATGCTCAGGGATTGGCTGCTGTCTCCCCTGACCGATATCAGCCGGATTAAACAGCGCCAGGACGGAGTCGGGGTATTCGTCCGCGATATGACCAGGCGCCGGGAACTGCAAAAAGAACTCAAGGACTGCGTGGATATAGAGCGCATCACGGCCAAGATCGGCTCCGGCCGGGCTAATCCGCGCGATATGACCGCGCTCAAGAAAACACTCCAGCGCATCCCGCTTATCAAAAGCCGGCTGGTACTCCAAGACAAAACCTACGATATCATCAAGAATATCTTCACACGGCTTGACCCGTTGGAACCACTGCAGAAACTCATTGCCACTGCGCTGGTTGATGACCCGCCCCTGGAAATAACCGAAGGCGGTTTTATCAAAGAAGGTTACAACGCCGAACTGGATAAGCTCCGGGGTATGTGCCAGGAAGGCATGGACTTCATTGCCCGGTTCCAGTCCGAAGAAATCAAGCGCACCGGCATCAATTCGCTCAAGGTCGGCTATAATCAGGTCTTCGGCTACTACATCGAAATAACCAATGTCCATCAGACCAAGATACCGGCCAATTATATCCGCAAGCAGACCCTCAAGAACTGCGAGCGTTATATCACCCCGGAATTAAAAGACTACGAAACCCAAGTCCTGCACGCTCGGGAACGCAGCCAGAAGATGGAATATGAAATCTTTATCCAGGTGCGCAAAGACGCCGAACAATATATTGCCCAACTCCAGAATATCGCCTCCGGCATCGCCCAGCTGGATTGCCTGCTATCACTGGCCACCGTAGCCAGCGAAAACAATTACTGCGCTCCGGTGATTGATGATTCACTGGTTATTAAGATTATCGAAGGCCGGCATCCGGTCCTGGAAAAGATATTAAACGAGAAATTCATACCCAATGATATTTTATTGGATAACGAACAGCAGCGCATCATCATCCTGACCGGACCGAATATGGCCGGGAAATCCACCTATATCAGGCAGGTGGCGCTGATAGCGCTGATGGCCCAAATGGGCGGCTTTGTGCCGGCTAGGGAAGCCACTATCGGCGTGGTGGACCGGATCTTTACCCGGGTCGGCGCGTCGGACGAACTCACCCGGGGCGCCAGCACCTTTATGGTCGAGATGAACGAGACAGCCAATATCCTCAATAACGCCACTAACCGGAGCCTGATTATCCTGGACGAAATCGGCCGGGGCACCTCGACCTTTGACGGAGTGAGCATTGCCTGGGCCGTGACCGAATACATCCACGACCGCTTAGGTAGCCGGACGCTCTTTGCCACGCATTACCACGAACTGACCGAACTGGCCCTGGTCCTGCCGGCTGTCAAAAACTATCACATCGCGGTCAAAGAATGGGGCGACCGGATAATCTTCACCCGTAAAATTATCCTAGGCGGCACGGACAAGAGTTACGGCATCCACGTGGCCCGCCTGGCCGGACTGCCCCAGGAGACCATCAAGCGGTCCCGGCAGATACTCGGTCAACTGGAAAAGCAGGGATTCGATGTTCAGGGCAAGCCGTTACTGGACGGCGGAGCGCATAAGTTAAAACCGGCCGACCTGAACCAGCTGGCGCTCTTCAGCGCCCTGCCCCACCCGGTGGCCGAAGCGCTCAGGGATTTGGATGTCAATAAACTCACGCCGCTCCAGGCCATGGAGAAACTGGCCGAAATAAAGAAATTACTGGACAAGGAAACAGCACAAGGGGAATCTTGAAGATAAAGGGGCAGATTATGTGGTATGTAGCACTACTATCTAAGAAAAAAGCTAATGAAGCAATCGAAAATGCCTGGATAGCAGGCATTATACCTGACACGATACCCTTGGTTATGACCTGGGCTGATTCACCGGCCGAACAGACGGAATCGACTTCGGGAAAATAGTGGCTTCTAATTCTTCGTATGTTATCTGGCGGTATTGGCCGGGTTTGAGGTCGCCTAAGTGCAGGTTACCGATACTGATACGCTTGAGTTGCTTGACCGGATACGAGAATTTAGCAAATATGCGCCGGACTTCGCGCTTTTTACTCTCGGTCAGGGTAATCAGAAGCGAGGTGTATTCGCGCTCGCGTTTGATGATTTTTACCTTGGTCCGGGCCGTTCGGCCTTCGGACAGCCAGATGCCTTTTTGGACCTTTTCCAGCGCCACACCATCCAGACAACCACGAACTACAACGAAGTAGGTCTTGGGCACCTCAAAACTGGGATGGCTGGCCCGCTGGCAGAATCCACCGTCATTGGTGGCGATAATCAGCCCCTCAGATTCCTTGTCCAGCCGGCCGACGGTATAGAGCCGTTCCCGGGTCTTAACCAAATCTACAACCCTTGGTTCATTCCCGGTATAGGTCATCACCGCGTTACCCTTAGCCGGGAAGACCGCGTTGGTGCAGAGATAGCCCTTAGGTTTGTAAATGATGTAATAAACCTTGGGTTCAGGCCTGAGGAGCCGGCCTCCAAAATAGACCTTGTCCTTAGACGGGTCAATCATGAATCCGAGTTCGGTGATGATGCGGTTATTGACCCGGATTTTCCCGTCCAGAATAATGCCTTCGCTGTGCCGGCGCGAGGCCAGACCGG
>Ga0208373_1003821_pt1 | contig 14317 bp, 19 predicted proteins | sample RifOxyC2_FD_184036 | JGI IMG/M metagenome (GOLD analysis project Ga0208373, IMG submission 184036) | Soil microbial communities from Rifle, Colorado - Rifle Oxygen_injection C2 (SPAdes) | ecosystem: Environmental > Terrestrial > Deep subsurface > Rock core/Sediment | place: Rifle, Colorado...
GCGCCAAAATTCTGGGGTAGTTTAATGGTAAAACGCTTGACTGTTAATCAAGTTAGTGGAGGTTCGATTCCTCCCCCCAGAGCATTGATTGAGATCGGGCAAGAGATTGCTCGATTTCTGTTTTACCTGCCCCGTAGGGTCGCGAAGCGACTCCTTCGGGGTTCATTGGGTTTTTTGCGGTTCGAACCTTCGTAATTACTTGGTTGGACAGAAGTGAGACGGTTTTAAGGGGTACAAGTGAATTTTCTAAGGAAACACTAAGCTTTTTGTCCATAAGTGAGAGGTTCGAACCGAGGGTGGAGAGAATCTCTTTTTTCTTCTCCCACGGGCCGGTTTTAAATTTCAGCATGGCGTGCTCCACGAATTCGAAGGCTTCATTGGCAAATTTAATCCGCTTGTCTATCTGGTCGCCGGTGTCGTTCAGGAGCTCCTCAAGGCGTTTCTTTTCTTTTTGCGCGTCCTCCATCCGCCTTTGAAAATCTTCCTTATTTAATTCCTCCCGGGCCCGCATATCAATGAGGCCGTCAATCACCGCCACGCAATCCTTGTAGTCCTTTTGCAGATTCGTTAAGACCGCACTGGTGTTGACCGAATCTTTGGCGTTTTGCTCGCGCATCCATTTCATTCCGAAGTCGTGTACTTCTTGCGAGATGTCCAGCTGATCCAGTAAAGCGATAATCTGACCCTCCAGATCGTCTTGCTGAACAACGCTTTGAACGCATTTCGGACCGCGCTTTCGCTTGGTGCAGTGGTAGTAGGTGTAGTGGTGGGTGTTGCCATTTTTCTGGCGTTTGGTTTTGTGTTCGGCCGTTATCATACATCCGCACTCTCCGCATCGGATCATGCCGGTAAAAGCGAAAGTATGGATGTGTGGCCTTTCGTTTTCGGCTCCGCCGAGCATCTCCTGCACTTTCCTGAATTCTTCCTCGGTTATCATTGGTTTGTGCCGGCCTCTGAACCAGTTGCCTGACTTTCTCGGAAATTCAAACATGCCATAATAGAAAGGATCACGGAACATCACATAGGCCGCGCTGTAGGCCATGGGTTTTCCGCCAATGCGTTTGTGCTTTGGCGTTAAATATCCAAGTTTGCTATTCGCGATATCCACCACTTTAGGCACCCGGTAAACGCCGGTGAGCATGAGGCGCCACATTTCTTTTACAATCGGAAATCGCACAGGGTCTTCTTTGATTCGCTTGTTTCCCTTTTCGGCATACGGATCATTCATGTAGCCGGCTTTGGCTCCGCTTGGCAGATATCCCATTTCGGCTTTCTTCTTGAGCCCGCGTTTTACATCCACGCCCTTGCTGTCGTTTTCGAGTTTGGCCTGACTGCAAAAAAGATTCAGCAAAAATTTGTCATTCGGATTGTCGCGGAATATTTGGCCTGGTGTTTGGATCTCTTTGAGCTTTCCGATATCGAGCAGATAAATAATCAATCCCGTGTCTACGGAATTTCTTGAGAGTCGGTTGGCGTGCCACACCAAGAGTCCCTGTGCTTTCCCGGCTTCAATCTCTTTTATCATTTTGTTGAACACTGGTCGGCCCGGCGCTTTGGCGGAGTGCGCTTCGGACTCTATGGCCTTAACTCTAATCTTATTGTCACGGGCGACTTTCTTTAACTCATCCGTTTGGGAATCAATGGAAAGCACTTGCTTATCTTCGGATTCCGTCGATTTGCGGGTATAAATGTAATATTCAATTGTTGCGTTGCCTTCGTTCATGGATTTTTTTAGTTAATGTGTCGACCTTTGGTCTCAAGACAACCCCTATGCCAATTCCCGACATCCATCAAGCTGATTTGCCCACAGCTGATTTTTCTTCATTTTCTTTGTATTCTTGTTGCTCCCGCTCGAGCTCACGGATGATTTGCTCATAGGTGGTGTGTTTCTCGTCAATACTGATTACTTCTTTGGGCTTGCCTTCTACGCGATCAAGAAGTTCTCTGATGGCGCCAAGTTTTACGCTATCGGTCTGGCTGCCAATCAGTGCTACAAGCATTTCATTGGCAATGCGAAAATTTTGCTCCCGGATCCGCACGCCGGCCTTTTTGATTGTATCTATTGTTTCTCGGTGAATTTCATCCATTTCTTGTTCGTAAAGTTTATATGTCTCACAAAGCGTTCCCGATTCCTTAAACCAATCTTTTATTGTTTGCTCGGTAAACCCCGCTTTTCTACTTTTTCCAAACTGGCTATTCAAAATCTCAGCGATATCCTGATACGGATTGCCTTTATATTTCAGCTCCAGCGCTTTTTTGTGATATTCGGTTAGGTGTTTGAGTTTGGGCATAAAAAGTTGGGTTAAATAGAAATCTACTTATTGAATTTGCCCAGAATAAGATCGCGAATTGCGCGAGCTGCCTGAAGTTTTACGCCCTCGTTTTTGCTTGCCAAAAGTTCTATGAGCGTATCTACCGCCTTGGGAAATGCTTTGTGCATCTTCGCTGAAGCGGCCTCTACTTCTTTTTCGATTTTATTTTTATTCATAAAGGTTTTGGGGATGTTGTTTCAATTTTTTGCTCATGCTTTTGTCACCAGATGGTCATATTTCCCAGTTTTCGGTTTTTCGGCTTTGGGCAAATTAACAAATTGATCTACGCGGTCATCGCTGTCAAAGAACCACGCAACACCGCGATAGGGGTTGTTTTCCATATACCACTTGTTTTGACTAAAATTATCTATTGCCCGCATGAGATCGTTTTCCGTGTAGTTTTTAAGCCGCTTTTTTATTTCCAGCTTCGCGCCATCCGTTAATCGGGAGGATTCATGAATTTTCTCTTTATAATGCGCATATATATTCTCAATTTTCTTGGATAAATCTTCTTTAGATGGTTCTTCTTTGTTATCGTCTGATGCTTTTTGTAAAGTCACCAATTGGTTTTTGTTAGAACACCTCGTGTCGTTTCTTTGAGAAAAACCATTTTGTGACCTTTCTTTTTCTTTCGTTTTTTCGGCGTAATATCTTGTATTCAGTTCCCATAAATCAACGATCCGATATTCAATAGTCGGCTTTGTTTTCCGGTGCGTTCCCACAACCTCTATCCAACCTCTTCTCACCAGTTCTTTTTGATACTTTCTAATGGTGCCGGGTGCAATGCCAAGCTTTTTGGCAATGTTTTTGGGCGACTCCCAACAGCTGCCTTCCTCGCCGGCGACGCGCTTCATGTAGAGATAAATGGCCTGCTCATAAACGGTGGAGTGGTTTACGATGTAATTCGGAATGATCGTGAAATATTTGCGGTCGCCGCTTTTATCTATGATTTTGAAGTTATCGTTTTTCATGATTTGCTTTTTGCGGAAGTTCTATCTTGCCGAACGGAAGATCCGAATAAACGCTACGATAAAGTTTTACCAAACGCTCCGCGCGATCTTGGGCCTGCTCAAAACTCAACTCAACGCCGTAGCTTCTTCGGTAAATCACTATAAATTCCAAGATTGCTTTTTTTGGTAACATAAAATTACGCATCCGAGTAAATGCGGTTTTTTAAAATTTTTTGGTTTTGCAGCAAACTCTGGGCCGGGAGCTCTATCTTGTCGTCAAAGTAGTCATTGATAACCTGCTCAATGTTTCTTTCTCGCCGAAATATGAATCTGATCTTTTTCGGATAGGACCTGTCCAGTTCCAAAAGCTCGTACTTAAGCGTGAGGAGCACGGCCGCAAGGCCGAGATCAAATGTTGAAAATTCTTGGTTCATGGCAATTAATGTTTATGTTAATTGCCTATGATTGTTGCGTACGCAAACAAAAATAGGCTTTTTCTTTAAGCCTACTCTTGGTTTTTGGAAACAATTTGACTCAGAAATGAGCCGGGGCCTTATTCAACTTTTCGCATCCAAAAATTTGATTCTTTGTATAAGATTAGTCGCTGGATATTAAAAGTTTCTTTTATCTTTTTATTTATTCGCCGTACAGCGTCATAAATTCTATTTGGGCTATCGGCCGGGCATGATTCTGGATCGATGTATCGCATAAGATGATCCTCGGTTAGTTTAGTTTCTGGCGGATACTCAAACAATGCTTGGGCAACATAGTACTCCATTTTTTTAAGTGGCAGTTCGCACTCTTTGTCACCCCAGATAATTTTCCCGCTATTGGCATCAAAAGAGAGTTTGAGAGGTTTTTCCTTCGATTTTTGTTCTGTTGGCGAAGATAACGATCTCCTGATTTCGTAAAGCCTGGATTGAGACGGATGGAGAATATAAAAACAATCGTCTCTGTTTTCAAAATCTTCTAAGGCGCCGGCCTTTTTAAGCTCTTTTAATGTGGCCATGTACTCTTCGAGCTTGACATGGGGCACTAAATCCAAAAATACCTTTTTGGAGTCGGTGTAAATAAGGCCGCCCGTGGTTTCAATGGCGGCATTTACTTTGCCGAGAATGGCATCCACGATTTCTAATTTGAGGTTGGGTTTCATTTTTATGCTAATTTATGTCTCGGTACTATACTGACAAAATTCGCCAATTTTGACAAGTGTTTCGTTAAGCGGTAACATAGAACAATATGACGAATAAGCAGGAAGATAAACTTCTCACCATCGAAGAGGTTGCGGAGATTCTTCGGGTGAGTAGCCGGTCTGTGAACCGCTACATTGAATCAGGGCGCCTCAAAGCGTCCAAGCTTGGTGTTTGGAGAATTAAACAAGCCGATCTCGATAGGTTTTTAGAGGAGACGAGTAATACTCGATCAAAGCGAAGAAGATAATTTACTATGACAAACGAACAATCAAAACCTTCCGAGTTCAAAACCCTAATGGATTATACAAAGGAAATGCATCACAGATATTTTCGCGCGCTTACTGCTTTTTATGCGTATGAGGCACTTCGAGAATCTATCGCGACAAATATTGTTGGGCAGTCAGAAGCTGAGGAGAATGCAAAAACAATCGGAAAGTACAATAATTTTTTTGGGCCGGCACAGGAAGCTATGCGCGTATACTTCTTCTTGGAACTTGCAAAAATGTTTGATTCCTCAAAACAGGCATTGCACATCAATAAGGTTTTGAACTTCACGGCAAGTAATCTCAAAAATTTAACTGTTGACGCTTTTAAGGAATATAACCAACATCAACCCCGCGCTTTTCTTGAAACATTGGTTAAGGAATATAAATGCATAGATCATAATGAGCTGGTAGCGATAAAAGACATGCTCAGTGAACACGGGACAATGCTGAAGAAATTGGACACCTACCGTGATAAGTGGTTAGCGCATGATGACAAAAAGAAACCAGAATTGCCTCCTATCACAGGCGAAGAAATCAGAGCATTATTTGATGTGCTGGCAAAAATGCTTAATGCAATAACGGGCCGGCTCAATAGCGAGTCGTGGACATATTCGCATGTTGAAGATGATGCGAAACATCATGTCCGATTGGTAGTGGATCACCTTCGAAGATTTGAGCCGTATCGCCTAAAAGAGATCGAAGAAAAATATCGTGTAGATTTAACCACACACAACCAACAACAGGCATAACGAATTATGAAAAAGTTATCTAAACAACAAATTGAGCAGATAAACGAATTACTCCAAAGGGGGCAGGCTCTGCCGGAGGAGTATAAGAATCTTCTTTTTGAATCAAAGAAGGAATATGAGCTTGTTTATGGCGGTAAGGAGCGTGAAGAGGATATCATTGCCGAAACGATGGCGGTTCCGCTTCAACCGGTAAAGACACTTGGTAAGGACGACAATAATAACGGCTGGGTGAATAAGCTTATTTTCGGAGACAATCTTCAGGTCTTGAAGACGCTTTATAACGATCCCGAAGTTAAAGGCAAAGTAAAACTCATTTACATCGATCCGCCGTTTGCAACTAAGCAGGATTTTCGAGGTTCAAAGGAGCAAAAAGCTTATCAGGACAAAATAATTGGTGCACAATTTTTAGAATTTTTGCGTAAGCGACTGATTCTCTTGAGAGAACTTTTGGCAGATGATGGAACTATTTATATACATCTTGATCAAAAGAAGGGTCATTATGTAAAGATTTTGCTGGACGAAATTTTTGGTGAAGGAAACTTTCAGAATGAGATTGCTTGGTGTTATAGAGAGGGAATAAACTCAAAATTAAGATGGAATAGAAAGCACGATCAAATATTCTTTTATTCAAAAAGCGACAGCTTTCCATTCAACTACAAGAATGTTTTGGCGCCCTATGCTGAAGGAACTTTAGAGAAGTATAAATATAAGGATGAAAAAGGAAGGTACCGTCTTATGGGTCGTGGCATAGTGGATAGTCCAATCAGTTCAGCTAGAGATATTAACCCCAAATGGGAGAAAACTCACCCGGAACTTGTTTTTAGACATTATTTAGGCGAAGGCACATTTCCCGTTGATTACTGGAATATAGATATTATTAATCAAGCGGCAATTGAAAGAATAGATTATCCGACACAAAAACCCGAAGCTCTTCTTGAGCGCATTATTAAAGCTTCATCTAACGAGGGCGATATTATTCTCGACGCTTTTGTTGGTTCGGGGACGACTCTTGCTGTGGCAGAAAAATTGAAAAGACGCTGGGTTGGTATAGATTCTGGTAAATTGGCAATTTATACAACACAAAAGCGAATGTTTAACCTCAAAGCCGAGATTGGCAACAAAGGGAAGGCGATCACGCCAAGACCATTTGTCATTTATAACGCCGGTCTCTATGACTACAAGCTTATTAAAGAATTGCCGTGGAATGAGTATCGGGATTTTGCGTTAAAGCTTTTTCAGTGCCGGGACGAAGAGCATAAAGTTTCGGGCGTTAAGATTAATGGCTATCTTGGCGAAGATCATGTACTGGTATTTCAGTGGCATGACGGCGAAGAAATAGTTCTTGATCGCGGATTTATTGATGATCTGCACAAAACGCTCGGCAAAAAAGTCGGCCAAAAATTCTTTATCATCGCGCCGGCATCAACTGTGGTGTTTCTTGAAGATTATATTGAAAAAGACAGCACGAAATATTATCTTTTGCGGATTCCGTATTCCATTATTGAAGAAATCCACGAACATGGTTTTGAAGCGATCAAACAGCCGGTATCGGAGGCAGATGTGAATGATGTAGTGGATGCGGTCGGCTTTGATTTTATTCAAACGCCGGATGTTGAGTGCGAATACAAAATACGCAAAGCTGATAAAAAGACGCTTTTTGATGGCGACAAAGAAGCGGTGATCAAAATCAAGAAATTCAAGAGCAATGTGCTTTCCCGCAAGCCGGTGGAGTTCAAAAATCTTGAGACGCTTTCAATGGTGATGGTTGATTACAACTTCAACGGCGAGGTGTTTGATATTGACCAATACTGGTTCGCAGAATCTCTTGAAAAAGACGGCTTTGAGATCCGCTTTGATCCCAAGAAAGTGGAGAAGCAAATGATGATTATTTACATGGACATTTTTGGCAACGAAAAGCGCGAGATTAAAACACCGAAGGATTTCAAATAATATGCTCGATAAACAATATTTCCAAACTAAAGATTTAATCCTCAAGGTTTCAAAGAGCGTAAACCCGAAGGTTTTTGATATCTCAAAATATGAGGCGTTTTTGGATGCGCTTTGCGGTGATCGCGAATATCAAAAAGACGCAATCAGAGAAACTTTGCGCTATCTTCTTGGTCGGCAACACAAGAATCTTCGCGAGTTGGCCGAAGAAAATTACAAGCAAAGTCAGTTCTTGCAGGATAAATATTCAACTTTCAGCGATTTTGAGAAGCAGCTTCAATTGCCGGATCATCTTTCTTGCTCGCTGGATTTAGCAACGGCTACCGGCAAGAGCTTTGTGATGTATGGTATTGCTCGGATAATGCTTGCGGAAGGCGTGATAGATCAGGCACTGGTTCTTTGTCCTTCAAACACCATCGAGCGCGGATTGGCTGACAAGTTTAAGCGTCTTTCTGGAGATGCGGATTTAAGAAAACTTTTACCAAAGGATGCAAAAATCAAGAACCCTCGCATTATCCACGCCACTCAAACAATTCAGAAAGGCGACATCGCGATTGAAAACATCCACGCTACCTATGCCACTACGAAATCGGCTATCGAGGACAGCCTGAAAGGTAAAGGTACGCAAACTCTTGTATTGAACGATGAGGCACACCACATTTATAGCCCTACCGATAAAGCGCTGAAGAAATGGAAAGAATTTTTACTCGATCCGAAATACGGCTTTCATTATGTGGTCGGCGTTACCGGGACCGCTTATGTCGGGAATGACTATTTCAACGATGTGATTTATCAATATACGATTCGGGAAGCCATTGACGAGCGATTTATCAAAACCATTGATTACGCGGTTGAGGGCGTTCCTAAAAACGAGCGCGAGAAATTTCAATGGATTTTAAATAACCACGAGGAGGCAAGAAAGAAATACAAAAAAGTTAAACCGCTTACAATCATCATCACGCAAAAAATTGATGGCTGTGAAAAATTTACCGAGAAGTGGATTAGTTTCTTGTCCGAGGCCCGGAAGATCAGCAAAAAGGCGGCTGAAGAGAAAATTCTTATTGTTACCTCTTCTCCTAAACACGAAGATAATGTGAAGCAAAAACTTCCTCATGTGGACGAGAAACGCAATCCTGTTGAATTTATAACCTCAGTAAGCATGCTTTCGGAAGGTTGGGATGTTGAGAATGTATTTCAGATCGTGCCCCATGAAGAACGAGCCTTTAATTCAAAGCTTCTTATCGCACAGGTATTGGGCCGGGGCCTGCGTATTCCGAGGCCTTACAAAGGCGAACAGCCGGTAGTTACGGTGTTTAATCACGACAAGTGGTCTGCCGGTATTAAGCATTTGGTGCAAGAGGTTTTGGAAATTGAACGGAAAGTTGGAAGCTATATCGTGCCAAAGAAGGAGGATTACAATTTCTCGCTTTACAATATCGCTTATGAGAAGACGCCAGAGGAAACGATTTATAAGCAGGAAAAAGAATATGAACTTCTCAAAAAGGGATATATAGCATTTTCTTCTCAAAAAACATCGTTAGAAAAAGAAACTACTTTTGAGAGGGTGATTAGCGGTGAACGAGGTAAACGCAAAGCTACGATTCGCTACAAGATGTTTTCTATTGCAGAAGTGGCACAGGAAATTTATAACAAACTCCGCGTGTTTGATATGGACGAAGGCACGAGTTATGCCAAAAAATATTCACTTGCCGAAATTAAGAAAATGCTTGAAGCATCGCTAAAGAAAATCGGAGAAAAGAAAGACCAGATCAGCGAGGAAAACAAACAGAAAGCACTGCGCTCTTTTGATGTTATCAAGCGTCGGAGCGCAAAGTCATTGCGGTATCGCATTAAGGCAGAAGATTTAGTTGAGCTAAAAATAAAAGATATTAAGAAAACAGCTCTTGGTATCGGCGCATTCAAGCGTAACGGAACGCTATTCTACGATGACTATTCTTTCAAGTTGAGTGCTGATGAAGATAAGAAGATTCTCAAAGAATTAGAAGAAATGTTTGATGAGGGACAATTAACCAGCTCTTCGCTAGTTAAAATTTCCAATGTTCACCTCTTTAGGACGCCGGTCAATTGCGTATTCTCAAGTTCGGACCCGGAACGGAAGTTTATTAAAAAGCTTGTTGCCGAAAACAACGCCAGATTAATTGATTCATGGCTCAAGTCGCGCGATGTCGGGTTTTATTCAATCGAATACGCTTGGCGTAAAGGCGAACACTGGAAGATAGCCAAATTCAACCCGGATGTATTTCTTAAGATCGGTAAAGATATTGTCGTGCTGGAACTTAAGATGGATGACGATGTAACTGATGAGAACAAAGCGAAGCTCAAATACGCTCGCGAGCATTTTGATAAGCTGAACGAACTGCAGAAGAAAAACCATTATTATTTCAAATTCATTTCTCCTAGCGATTACGACCTCTTTTTCGAGTCGCTAAAAGATAAAACTTACTCGAAGTTTAAATCTTCGCTTGAAGCGGATTTAGAAGATTAAAAAACGGAAAGGACGCGCTCTCCGCTTTTTAATTTTCTATCCCTTTGACTCTTTAGGGTCTTTACTGGAGGGAAAAGTGCGCTCCTCTTGGAATCTTCCATTGAGCTTCTGAATCTTTACCGATCCGCCATCCTCTCCCAAGGCCCTTTTGAGCACGCCCCCGGCGGTTGCCCTTTCCTTGGTAGTAAAGGTTTTGATGGTTCTATTGGTTTTGTCATTCTCAAGAGCCCATCTGTCCTTTTTTTCACTGAACTCCAAAGTAAATTTTCGCAGTTTAGTCATAGTCATTTTCATCTTGTTTATTGCTTAAAAATCGACCTTTAATTTCAGCCTCATTTTAGGGCACTATTGTGGATATGTCAACTTTTCTTACACACTTGTATATTTTTCTAACATTATGCTATACTGCAAGTGTGGATAACTTGTCCGATCAAGGTCGACGGACAAACAGGATATCTAAAAAGGTCAAATTATATGGCTACTATTACGCGAAAAAAATTAGGCGAGCGCATTAAAGAGCTTCGCGAGGATTTTGGCTACTCCCAAGAAGAGTTAGCCCAAAAAATAAAGGTACCGCGCCCGGCTATATCGCAAATCGAAGCGGGCGTGCGAGATGTCAGTAGTATCGAATTAGCAAACATTGCTAAAGTTTTTGATATTGCTACTGATACGCTGTTGGATCAAGGGGTCGAACTTAAAAAATATAAAGAGGAACAAAGCGAGCTTAAGAAATCTGCGAAAGGATCAGATGTTAGGATTTCTATTCCTCAATTCAATAAAGATAAATTCAAGAATATCGTGTTGTATATTCTTGAGAAATGTGGCGCGAAACCGAATGTTGGAGAAACTGTTCTTTATAAACTTCTTTACTTCTCCGACTTTAACTTCTTTGAGGTATACGAGGAACAACTTACCGGGGCAACTTATAGGAAAATTCCTCATGGCCCCGCACCGCAAGAATTCATCAAGATTGCCGAAGAAATGGTAGAAAAGGGAGAGCTTAAAAAAGACACCATAGATTATTTCGGCAAGAGACAAAAAAGGTATTTGCCACTTACTAAGGCGGATTTAACGAAACTTCAGGCCAGTGAGAAAGAGGTCTTGGATAAAGTCATAGATCAACTGTCCGATCTTAACGCTACGCAGATTAGTGATTATTCGCATGATGACACGCCGTGGAAGGTTACGCCCGACGGCGATGTAATCAATTATGACTTGGTATTTTATAGAACTCCTGCTTATTCTGTAAGGACCTATTCAGACGAACTCTGAAAATGACAATCACATGGAATTTAGTTATCTCGATGAGTTTAATAAAGAGTTCAAGCAATTGCTCAAAAAATATAGAACTCTTCAGGAAGACTTCGACCTCTTTAAAGAGAGGGTTTTGACTTATCGAGAAAATGGCACGGGCAAATTTTTGTTTTGGCGTCCTCCCGGAATAGTAAGAATCAGCAACCTCGGTATAGAAACCGAGGTTTATAAAGTCAAACATTTTTCCTGCAGGGCGCTTAAGGGCCGTGGATCCCGCAGTGGCATAAGAATTATTTACGCATATTTCCCGGATAATACCAAAGTCGAATTTGTACAGATTTATTTTAAAGAACGCGACGATACAGATTGTGACAAAGAAAGGATCAGGCGTTATTACAAATAATAATTAGAAGCATTTATAAGCAATGCCAAAGCGCCCTTAGAATAAGTAGCTTTACGGGTTGGGTTTTGGTGGTTTCTGTTAAAGGCAATTAATGGCAAGAATCAGAATCGTATATAATCGGATACAATCGTATATAGTTGATATATTAGAAAATATGGGCAAGAAAAAAGCGAACAATAATGTCTCTAATGATCGGTTCAATACCGATTTTTGGAAGGAACAGAGGAGAAAAACATTGATTGAAAGCGCGGGGGCATCCGTGCGGCTTTCTGGTTCAAAAGTTACCAATGAAGAAGTGGCTAAAATTATTGATTCTGAAAAGAAAAATGATAAGGAGTATATGCTTTTGTTTGTTGAGGAGATGATCCAGAATCCCAAGTATAAGGACTGGGCGGCTGGTAGAATGGAAATTCGTCTGCCGGATGAAAAGCCACACTCAATAAATGAGGTGAGATTTTTTACTCCCAGAAACAATGAGTGGACTCAATTTGTCGATAAGTACAATGGGAAAGATGCGGATCAGGCGACTGTTGATCAAGTTACGAAAATTGTTAAGGAGAAATTTTATCAAGTAACCGAGGCGGAATAAATTTATGGTTCTTTCTTACACAAACGAGGTTGATCAAAATTTTAAGGAAAGGATGGTTTGGTGGTACGCAAAGATGAACAATATAAAAAAGAAAATATGGGAAGACCCATGGCTTGATTTTATGTTGTGCTGGATGATGTTTGATGCTTATATAACCGAGATTTCCCAACGCGACCGGGATCGCGATAAGCTGAATTATTTTTATCAAAATAGTTGTGATTTTAAGGACCGCCTCTTGAGTAGAGGTCTTAATGCAGCCAAGTTAAAAGAGCTTTCACCTATACAGGATATGAGGCCAAATTCGAACAATATGGTTCATTTGAACAATGAAAATGATCCCGAACAAGTTTTCAATTTTTTATATCAAATCAGGTGCAATCTTTTTCATGGTGCAAAAAATCTGAAGGACACAAGAGATTACGAGTTGGTAAGTCGCGGCGCGAAGTTTTTGCGTGCCGCAATAGATAATTGGATGAGAAGCGAATAAACTTGCACATTTCACATCTGATACACTTTTGTTATTTATTTGAAATGTGCCCGGCTCGTCAAATTCGGGGCAACGCGACACAAGGGGCACAAAGCTGTGTCATTGGGGCAATCGCTCGCCACGGGGGCACACCCGCCTTCACGCAGGGTTACGGCGGGCAGGCAGCGGGCACAAGCGAAGGCAAAAAGCGTAATAAGTGGTAAAATAGAGTTATGAAAGTAAACAATTTCTTCAAATTGGTTATTGCGATTGGTATTTCGGAAATGGCCGGTATAATCGGTTCGGTTTTTACTATTTCCGCGATTCCAAATTGGTATGCCGGACTTGTGAAGCCGGCGCTGAATCCTCCTGCTTGGGTATTTGGACCCGCGTGGACTACGCTTTACGCGTTGATGGGCATTGCGGCATTCTTGGTGTGGAGGAATGGATGGGAGAAAAAAGCAGTGAAAACAGCGCTTGGAGTATTCGGCATCCAACTTTTCCTCAACGCCGTCTGGTCAATTATTTTCTTCGGCCTACATAATCCCGGCTGGGCCCTCGTGGATATAATTCTCCTCTGGCTTGCGATCGTTTGGACAATCGCAGTATTCTACAAAATCTCAAAGCCGGCGGCCTATCTGCTTCTGCCGTATATTCTTTGGGTGAGTTTTGCCGCCTATCTCAACTACTCGATTTGGATGCTCAACTGAAAATCTACCAGTAATTCACAATCTTAAACGGCGAAATGTTGCCGGGAATTTGCCAAATGGCGGTTCTAAATGCGTGAAGCGCGCGGAGCACGGTGGAATTGCCGGCGATTTCGCCCACGATTCTATAGCCCCTTTTGGCCAACCACTCGAATTTTTTGTCTTTCAACACAAAGTTCGAGCCGACATTTTTGAGAAATGTTCGAATTTCCGATAAATCGCCCGCTTGGGCGATTTTTTTGTGTGATATAATGCAAAATGATATAATAATATTGTGAAAATAAGACATAAAATTTTATGAAAAAGAAAAATATAAAAAGCCAGATTGTTATTTATCAGGCCAAGACTGGCGCTATTGAGCTTAGAGGTGATCCAAAGAAAGAAACCTTGTGGGCTAATTTGCAACAAATCGCGGATCTTTTTGAAACCGACAAGTCAGGTATTTCTCGCCATATTAATAACATCTACCAAACTGATGAGCTTGAACAAAACTCAACTGTTGCAAAAATTGCAACAGTTAGAAAAGAGGGTAAAAGAGAGGTTGTTCGTGAAATTGAGTTTTATAATTTGGACATTATTTTGTCGGTTGGTTTTGGTATCCCGTCGCAACAACCAGCGCCGGGATAAATATTGTATTAGTCGCTGTAAGTGTGATATGAATATAATAGGTGGTGGCGCCTGAGCTTTTTGGAGCAAGCGATGACCGAAGAAGAGGTGGCGACGCGAGTCGCCCGGATGAGAGAAGAGGGTATTGCGAGTGGATGGATTTTTGTGCATCTGAAGGCAGAGGGGGTGCCGGAGCAGGTCGCCCATCGTTTCATTTCACCACCCATTTCCGAGGGGTTGGCGAGGTATCTCGCAGCAGTCCTTGTCCGGGCAGATTAACTGTTTGGACACTAGCGAAGGCCTGGCGCCACCACCCTTCGCACAAATCACACAAAAGAAAAACTGGAAATCGTCGTCCATCAGAGCCCT
>Ga0208373_1003823_pt1 | contig 14313 bp, 13 predicted proteins | sample RifOxyC2_FD_184036 | JGI IMG/M metagenome (GOLD analysis project Ga0208373, IMG submission 184036) | Soil microbial communities from Rifle, Colorado - Rifle Oxygen_injection C2 (SPAdes) | ecosystem: Environmental > Terrestrial > Deep subsurface > Rock core/Sediment | place: Rifle, Colorado...
CAAGTTGCGTCTGGATGAAAATCGGGTGCGCAACCTCGTCATCTGTATTCACCCCACCCACGATGTGTGGGTCCGCGATTATGGCCCCCTATTTGTGTATCGTCAAGGCAAGCAACAAACTGAGAGACTCATCACCAAATGGCAATTCAATGGCTGGGGCGGCAAATACGAAGAAGAATTTTTGAACGACAACGAAATCCCGCGTCAGATCGCCAAAATGACTGACTCTGAGCTGATCAGCGTGGAACACGTGCTGGAGGGTGGTTCGATCGATGTGAATGGCAGGGGCACGCTCATCACGTCCACGGATTGTCTTCTGAATGATAACAGACAAACGGGTGTGTCGCGGCAGAAAATCGAGGAGTTGTTCCATCGTTATCTGGGAATTCGCCAGGTGATTTGGGCGCAGGGGCAAATCAAGGGCGATGATACCGATGGGCACATTGACGATGCGGTGCGCTTTGTGGGGCCGCGGCAGGTTGTTTGCATTGCAGAAAAGAGAGCGCAAGATGTGAATTATGAATCCCTGCGTTGCCTGAAAGAATCACTGGCCCACATCAAGGATCAGGACGGAGAACCCATCGCTGTGGCAGAGCTTCCCATGCCCAATCCTGTTGAATTTGAGGGCCAACGCATGCCCGCCAGCTACGCCAATTTTCTGATCACAAACAAAAAAATTCTGGTGCCTGTTTATGGCTGTGATCAGGATCAGGAGGCTCTGAAGATCATCGGGTCGTTTTTTCCCGATAGAAAGGCAGTGGGGATTGATTGTTGCGCCCTGGTGACTGGCTTTGGGTCCATTCACTGCGTGAGTATGCATGTGCCGGTGTGAGAACGAAAACACGAAGAAACGAGGGATGAGGGACGAGAATAGCTCATATAAGGAGTCATGATGTCAACAAGAACAACACGCAGACCTGTGACGTTGAGTGCTGTGGTCGGGTTTCTGAATGAAAACCTCGCTGTTGATCGCATTGCCGATTCCTCTCTCAATGGCTTGCAGGTTGGGTTTGCCGATGATGGCAGGAACGTGAGCATCAAGAAAATCGGGTTGGCTGTGGACGCTTCGCTCACCTCGTTTGTTTTGGCAAAAAAAGTGGGTTGTGATTTGCTGATTGTCCATCACGGTCTTTTTTGGTCAAAAGACATTCCTGTCACGCGTGGGCATTACAAACGACTCGAGTTTTTGATCAATAACCAATTGGGACTGTATGCCGCACACTTGCCCCTGGATGCGCATGACGAACTGGGGCATAACATCCAGATCGCGAAAAGACTGGGTTTGAAGGATGTGCAACCGTTCGGAAAATATCACGGGAAGATGATTGGTTTTTCTGGCAGGTTTTCCAAACCTGTTTCTCAAAAACTGCTTTTGCACAGATGCGAAAGTGAGTTTGGTGCCAAATGTGATTTTTTGGCATTCGGGTCAAAACAAATACAAACAGTGGGGATTGTCTCCGGTGGCGGTTCTTCAACGATGGGCGAGGCGTGTGCGAAAGGGCTCGATGTTCTCATCACCGGCGAGCGCGTGTACAGCGACTATCATCTGGCAAAAGATTCTGAAATGAATGTGCTGTACGGCGGGCATTATTTTACCGAAATTCCGGGACTCTTGGCGTTGAGAGATGTGTTGCAAAAAAAACTCTCCATTTCCTGTGAGTTTTTGGGTGTTGAGCAATAGATTTTTCTTTCTTCATTGATTCATTATTTCATGGTTTTATTGTTTGATCGTTATGATTCCTCTCATTCACAAGCTCCCCAATGACCTCATCAACAAGATCGCCGCCGGTGAGGTGGTGGAACGACCTGCCTCTGTCGTCAAGGAACTGGTGGAAAATTCCCTCGATGCGGGTGCCACGCAGATAGACATCACCATCAGGGATGGGGGCAAGAAACTCATTCAGGTGAGCGATGACGGCTGTGGGATTCCCCACGATCAGCTCTCGTTGGCCATTGCCCGACACGCGTCGAGCAAAATCGCAACCTTCGACGATATTTATGCCCTCAAAACAAAGGGTTTTCGGGGAGAGGCCTTGGCCAGCATTTGCTCTGTAGCCAAGGTTTCGCTGGCAAGCTGTCATGGAGACAGTGAGGCCCATGAGGTTTTTGTGGATGAGGGAGAGATTGTTGATGAAAGAGTCTGTGCGCACCCACGGGGAACGACAGTGACGGTGAAATACCTGTTTCACAAGACGCCAGCCCGACTCAAATTCCTGAAATCAAGCGAAACTGAAACGACGCACATTGAGAGGGAGATCACCAAACTGGCCCTGTGTCACCCCTCGGTGGGATTTTGTTTGAGGCAGGACAACAAGGAATTATTGAAACTTGATCGTGGGCAAACTCTCAGAGAACGGGTGCTGGCTGTTTTGGGGAAGGATCTGGCAGATGATATTTTTCCCTTTGGCGAACAACAGCCCAAGATTGCGGTGAGCGGTTATTTTGGTCACCCGCAAATTGCTCGTAGTCAACGCAGCTTTGGCTATTTTTTTGTGAATGCCAGACCGGTCAACGATAAGGTCATTTGGCATGCCGTGATGGAGGCCTATCGCGATTTGTTGATGCGTGGTAAATATCCCGTGCTGGTACTCAATCTCCAGATCGACGAACACCTCATCGATGTGAACGTGCACCCCACCAAGGCTGAAGTTCGTTTTCATCAGTCCCAACAGGTGCACCAGATCATCAAAAACACGCTCAGAAAATTTTTATCGGAGGCGCCCTGGCTTTCACGACGAGGAGAGGGTTTTTCCCGTGACGTTACCCAGGATTTTGGTGTGGTCAGTGACAGCTTTGCTGGGAGGCTAACTCCTCTGGCGAGCCACTCTGTGGCCGATTCTTTGCTCAAGTGGAGTGATCGCTATTTTGAGCAACCTGCTGGAGATCCTGTCACAACAACTTTTACAGGGAGAGAGCATCGGGTCGCCGAGATTTCTGTGTCGAGCGACGCGGGAAAGCAAATCAGATTCTCCCGTATGCCGTATGCGCAGATGCGTGTGGTGGGGCAGATCTTGGGATCGTATCTGGTTTGCGAAGCCTACGATGCCTTGTTCATCATCGATCAGCACGCGGCGCACGAACGCATTGGATTCGAAAAACTGCTGAAGGAATATGAACACAAGGGGATCCAAAAGAAACCTCTTCTCATTTCCGAGACCTTTGATCTCAAGCCCAGTGATGCCGCTTTGCTTAAAGAGTACACCGATGAGCTGAACGCGTTTGGTTTTGAAATCGATTTTTTTGGAGGCAACACGTTTGTCCTCAAAGCGGTTCCCCAGTTACCCGGCAGTCAAATCGACATCGCCATGTTTGTGGGTGATCTGGTGGAGGATATCAAGGAGACGGGAGAGATGGTTTCTCTCAAAACCAGATTTCACGCGGTTTTGGCGCGTATTGCCTGTCACGCGCAGATCAGGGCAGGGCACCATCTGGAGCCGCAGGAAATCCAACAACTCCTGAGTGATCTCGATCAACATCAGTTCACCGATTTCTGTCCCCACGGTCGTCCCGTCTGCGTCACAGTCACGAAGGACGAGATTGAAAAGTGGTTCAAGAGGGTTGTGTGATGGAGTGGTTATTGGGGAGCAGGTGAATGCGAGGGGAAGCGAGTGAAAAGTTTTTACAAATATTGGGGGAAGGCAAAAACGGCTGACGCTGGTGTCCTGTCGTGGCATTTGTTGCCATATCATTGTCTGGATGTGGCGGCTGTTGGTGTCGAATATCTTAACCAAAATACAAAACTGTGTGATTTCTTTTGTGATCGTTTGGCATGTAATCAGCAACAATTTTTAAATTGGGCTGGTCTGTTGTTGTCTTTGCATGACTTGGGTAAATTCAGCGAAGCCTTTCAAGCACAAAAACCTGATTTATTTTTGCTCCTGCAACAACGAGCACCTCTCCCAGAAAAACAGTATCAGGAGCGACATGATTCACTTGGACAGTGGTTGTGGCGTGACTGGTTTTCTGAGCAGGTCAGTGTCAAAAAATGGCTTGGATTGAGTTCCCAGACGACCATGACAGGGATGGATTATTGGTTGCGTTCCGTCACAGGACATCACGGCCAGCCCCCCAAAGTTGAGAATATTGCAGGTGCCAGTGACGATTTTTTTACAAAGGCTGATAAAAAATCAGTGCTTTCGTTTTTTGAAAGCATTTATGGGATTTTTTTAAGCGAGGGTGACGAATCTATTCTCACCAAACATTTCCCTGAGGAATTTGAACACATCAGTCAGGAACTTTCATGGTGGTTTGCAGGAGTTGTGGTGCTTGCAGACTGGATAGGTTCAAATACAGATTACTTTCCTTACCAAAAAAATGAAATTGAACTTGCGGAATATTGGGGCGTTGCTCGTGAGCAAGCCAGAAAAGCCCTTTTACAGTCAGGTGTTTTGCCAATTACAATCAAGAAAAATCTAAAATTTAATGATTTGTTTCCAAAAATTGTGACACCAACCCCATTGCAGGAGTGGTCGAACAAAGTTAAAATTTCAAATGGTCCACAGATTTATCTTTTAGAAGATATGACAGGAGCAGGCAAAACCGAGGCCGCTTTGATGCTGGCATATCGTTTGATGGTCGCAGGCAACGCGTCAGGTTTTTATGTGGCTCTTCCCACCATGGCAACGGCTAATGCCATGTATGAGAGAATTGCAAATATCTACGGACTGCTTTTTGCAGGCAATTCGAACCTGGCTTTGGTGCACGGCAGTCGTGAGCTGGTGGACAAATTTGCCAGCACAATTATTCCAAAATCAAAATCAGAGCGTGATGACACACAAGACGACGAAACAGCTACGGCACGTTGCGCGGCTTGGCTTGCAGATCATAATAAAAGGGCATTGCTTGCCCAAGCTGGGGTTGGGACAATCGATCAAATCCTGTTAGGAGTTTTGCACAGCAAACATCAGTCATTGCGATTACTTGGATTATTTCAAAAGGTGCTTATTGTTGATGAGGTGCATGCTTGTGACTCCTATATGCAAGGTGTTTTAGAGGTTCTTTTAGAGTTTCATGCCCGTGCTGGGGGTAGCGCAATTTTGGTTTCGGCCACTTTACCCAATAAAATGAAGCAGACACTGCTAAAATCCTATGCACGTGGTTGCAATCAAATCTGTCCGACGATCACCCAGACAGCGTATCCTTTGGCTACTTCATGGAAATGTTATGAACCCACAATTGTCTGTGAACAGCCAATTGCAATACGAACAGAAGTCTCCCGTCAGGTGCGAGTAGAATATCTTTGCGAACGCAGTGACTTGGAAGCAAAAATTGAGAACGTGTTAGCGTCTGGCATGTGTGTTTGCTGGATACGTAATACGGTATCTGACGCCATGGATGCTTATGGAGTTCTTTCTAAAAAAATCTCGCGTGATAATATCAGTCTGTTTCACGCACGTTTCACTTTGCATGACCGCTTACAAAAAGAGGATGTCATAAAAGAACTCTTTGGACCAGCCAGTACAGCGGTCAAGCGGGCTGGAAAGTTGGTCATTGCCACGCAGGTGATTGAACAATCGCTCGATGTGGATTTTGATTTGGTGGTAAGTGATTTGGCACCCATTGATCGAATTATACAACGCGCAGGCCGTTTGCGACGTCATGTCAGGGACAAACAGGGAAATAGAATTTTGGATTGTGGTGCCAAGGATCAACGTGGTTCAGCTGTTTTGTTTGTTTATGGTCCCGCTTGGGATGAAAATCCCAAGCCAACCTGGTTTAAGCAACAATTGCCAAAAGCGGCCGCAGTTTATTCAGATCATGCACAACTTTGGTTGACTGCCAAAGCCTTGCAAAAAGGTCAATATTCAATGCCTGACTCTGCCAGAGATTTGATTGAAAATGTATTCGATGAAAACATGCAAATTCCAGATGGTTTGCAAAAATGTAATTTGACAGCGCAAGGGGCAAATATGGCGAGTGCGAGCGTTGCTAAAAACAACACGCTGACTTTTGCAACGGGCTATCGCCGGGGTGATGTTATGGACTGGTGGAGTGAAGCTAAAACACCTTCGCGTTTGGGTGAGGCAAGCAATAACGTTATTTTAGCCAGGTGGAAAAACAACCAAATCGTGAACATGCTTGGGCCTATAGTACCGTGCGTGTTGCCGAGAGGTTAATAGCCAAAGCCCATTTGCCGACGGATCAAGATGAGCTGTTAGAGTATGAACGCGTTTTGGAAGCCTTTCCAAATAAAGGAAAATGGTTAACTCTGTTGCCGCTCAAAGATAATGGTGATGGTATTTGGAAAGCACAGGCTTGGACGGTAGAATCTAAAGGGCATCCTGCACAATTATTAACTTGGCAATATGATGCAGACCATGGTTTGAGACGATGGGACGACAATCTGCAAACGCCGGAGGAAACAGAATGAATTTATTAGACGAAGCCTGGATTCCCGTGCGCCGATCAAATGGTAAACTGGATTGGATTTCACCGTATCAGATGACAGAGTCTGATCTTGTTGCGCTCGCTGCCAACCGACCAGATTTTAATGGGGCGTTGATACAATTTCTAATCGGACTTGTACAAACCACAACACCCATGGACAGCCAGGCCGAGTGGGAGAGGTGGAATACAAATCCACCAAATATCGAGGAACTCAAAAAATGGTTTGCGCCTGTGCGAGAAGCGTTTGTTTTTGATGGGGATGGCTCGCGGTTTATGCAGGATTTTGATTTGCGTACACAAGAAACCAAAGACGACGAATTTAATGAAATTGGGGCTTTGTTGATCGAATCGCCAGGCGATCAGACACTCAAACTAAACAAAGATCACTTTGTTAAAAGAAATCGCACCTCAGCTTTATGTCCTCATTGCGCAATAACCGCATTGTTTACCCTTCAAACAAATGCACCGAGTGGTGGCAATGGGCATTTTACATCAATTCGTGGTGGTGGGCCATTGACAACATTGATTATGCCAGGCCAGTCTTCATCATTGTGGCAAATAGTTTGGTTGAACGTTCGTGAAAAAACGCAATTTAACACCTCTCATGGCAATGCTGATTTAAAAAAGCCACAATACATATTTCCTTGGTTGGGAGATATGAAAACCATCCAACCAGATGGGGGTAAAACAACGCCAATACAAGTGCATCCTGCTCATGTGTTTTGGGGTATGCCTAGACGCATACGCTTGGACCAAGAAAATGTTACAAAGGGGGCATGTGATATCTGTGGTAGGTTGTCAGACAAATTAATGACACGTTATTTAACAATAGCCCGAGGCTTTGATTATAAGGGGGGATGGCGTCATCCTTTGTCTCCCTATCGTGAAGAAAAACAGGGCGAGATGTTTGCAGTGCACCCACAGCCAGACGGTATTGGTTATAAACATTGGTTGAGCTGGATACTGGGTCAACAGACAGATAAGAAGAAAATATTACCAGCATCGATTGTTTCTCATGTCATCGACAGCCATCGTTTGGCGAGTCACTACAGATTATGGGTATTTGGTTACGATATGGATAATATGAAGGCACGTTGCTGGTACGAATCAATCTTACCTCTTTACGGCGTAACTGACAAAAACATTGATGGACGGCGCCTAATTCAACGTGAAATCGCCAAGTGGCTTGAGTCTGCCGAATATGTCGTTTATTTACTACGATCCAATGTCAAGTCAGCGTGGTTTGGTGATGATGCAGAAGTGCGTGGCAACTTGAGTTTTATCGATGTCTTTTTTTGGTCACAAACCGAACCTGATTTTTATCATCAACTCATTGCGCTCATTGAGCAGGCGCGCGATGAAGAAAATGACCCAACCTTATTGCCAATGCGTGAGGCTTGGCGTGAAGTTTTAATCAAGGTTGCCTTACACCTGTTCGATGCTGACCTAGTGGGCGTGGCTCCTATCCAACAACAAAATCCGCGCCGCATGGCCGAAGCCTACAAGCGATTACGCATGAGTTTGTATGGTGATAAATTAAAAGCCCTTCTTGGCTTGCCGGTGGAAAAAAAGGAAAAGAAAATCAAGAAATCTGCCAAAAATGTGGCAGCATGAATTGTTGAAGGAGTAACATTATGAGTGAAAAAATATCATTTCATCAAGACACAGCATTAGGACAAGTGCTGTCACGCTGGTGGAAGGGTTTAGATAAAAACAGGGGTCCCCGTGCAGAACTCAGAAGGGCACATGATTTAACTGCTGTAGCACTCACCAGTGCTTATCAGCATTTTTATCGGCAAATGGTCGTGGCAGGCTGGGTTTCAAGCGCGTCGGATGACTGGCAAAATGAGCGACTTACAGCCATTGCCGGCTTGTTGGCTCATGTTACAAGTGAAGATGCGCGTACTTTACCACATGCCATGTCAGATGGTGATCAACCTGCATTTTCTGAGTTGCGTTTCAGGCGACTTCTGGAATCACAAACCATAGATGAGGCGTTTATCAGCTTACGTCGGGCAATTCCCATGATTGGCGATAAAGCCAATATTCATCAATTGGCTACTGATGTTTTATATTGGGGCGATAACGTTAAAAAAAGATGGGCCTACGATTACCGTTGGCCTGACAAAAAACAATCTTAACTTTAAATAAGGAGAATACCATGTCACGATTTTATCAAATTCATTTACTTGTCAGCTATCCGCCATCGAATCTTAATCGCGATGATACAGGGAGGCCAAAAACCGCTATTGTTGGCGATGCCAATCGCCTGCGGATTTCATCACAGAGCTTAAAGCGGGCGTGGAGAACATCAGAGGCATTTGAAGAGGCATTGAGTGGCCATATTGGTGTTCGTACCAAAGAAATGGGTGTCGAAATTTATCAGAAGCTTATTGAGGGTAAAATTTCAGAAAAAAATGCCCGTGATTGGGCCAAGTCTATTGCAAGCCAATTTGGTAAATTGAAATCTGACAAAAAGACAGAAGGTAATGAAGATTTGCATGTTGAGCAGTTAGTGCACCTTGGCACAGAAGAACGTGCTGCTATCACGTGCTTGATAGAAAAATTGGTGGTGGCAAACATTGCGCCAACAGAGGAAGACTTAAAACTACTTCGTAAACCCAGACAAGCTGTAGATATTGCCATGTTTGGCCGCATGTTGGCCTCCTCACCAGCATATAATATTGAAGCTGCCGTCCAGGTGGCTCATGCAATTACCATTCACAAAGTGGCGGTAGAAGATGACTATTTTACCGCCGTCGATGATCTTAATAAAGGTGACGTTGATCGGGGTTCTGCTCATATTGGAGAAGCCGGTTTTGGTGCTGGTGTATTTTATCTTTACGTCTGCATCAATCGCGAACTGCTTTGTGACAATCTTGGGGGTGATGTTGGGCTCACCAGTAAGGCCTTAGAGGCCTTGATGCATGCGATCACGAAAGTATCACCCACCGGCAAACAAAACAGTTTTGCCTCTCGCGCCTATTCGGCATACGTATTGGTAGAAAAAGGAGATCAACAACCACGTTCACTGGCACAGGCATTCTTAAAACCTGTTACAGGCACGGAAATGTTGGATCGTGCCGTTAAGGAGTTGAATAAACGCATTGATAATTTTGACCGGATTTATGGGCCATGCGCCGACAAACGCTGTAGTTTTAATGTTGAAACAGGGGAAGGTAGCTTGAAAGATCTGGTTACATTCATAAAGGATTAACTATGGACTATCTTGTCTTTCAACTGCGGGCGCCTTTGTCGGCTTGGGGCGAAACCGCTGTGGGTGAATATCGACCTACCTCAAATTACCCCAGCAACTCAGCTTTGCTGGGTTTGCTGGCGGCGGCCTTGGGGATAGATCGTGAAGACGAACACGCGCATCTTACACTCCATAAAGGGTACGGTTTTGCGGTATGTGTTTTGTCTGCAGGGCGTTTGTTGCGGGATTATCATACGACACAGGTGCCTGGCGTTGTGCCCTTAAAAAATCGGCCGCACTTCACAAGGCGTGATGAACTGAACCTACCAAAAGAAGACCTCAACCCAATTTTATCGACTCGTGATTATCGGCAAGATGCGGCATGTCTGGTTGCTGTACAGGCGACAGCAGGTGCGCCTTACACGCTTAGCGATTTGGCAGAGGCGTTACAAAAACCTCGCTTTGTTTTGTATCTGGGTCGAAAATCGTGTCCTTTGGCAGTGCCTTTATGTCCACAAATATTGAAGACCGAAAATGCACTTAAAGCAATCGAAAATTATCAAAAAAACTTGGCTAAACTTGATGTTTATACAGTTCAGGACTCCCTAGAGCGTGTCGTTTGGGGTATGGGTGTCGATGTTGGCTGTGAGCACGATCTGCAGGTCATCCGTAAAGATGATTTGCTTTCGCGCAAGCGTTGGCAATTTGGGGATCGCATTGAATACATTGCCTTGTTGGGAGATAAAAAAAATGTACTTTAGCCTCATAACACCAAAGAACGGTTTAGAGCGTGAAGCCGCCATACAGTGGAGCAAAGGGCCGTATGAGCAACATCAGTGGCTGTGGCAATTTATGGATGCTGCGCCTGGTACAACGCGCGATTTTTTGTTTCGTCGACGTGATGGAGAAAAAAAATTGCCAGGTTTTTATCTGGTATCGGCACGCAAACCTGAACCCATCAGCTCTGCGTGGGATGTAAAAATGATGGACTATGATCCAAAGTTACAGGCAGGCCAACAACTCGAGTTTGCACTACGTGCTAATCCGATTGTATCACATAAGATTGATGGCAAAGCACATCGTGATGATGTAATTATGCATGAAAAGAAAAAGCTGCTCACGGAACGCGGTTTACAGCGTTGGTCGGATTGGCCGAATAGTGATCCAGAAAAGCCGTTGCTCTACGACCTGGTTCAGTCAACCTGCGTGCACTGGCTTGAAAAGCGCGCAGAAGGCAATGGTTTTAAATTAGTTAGCACTCATGACGGTTCAAAAACAATTCGTGTTGATGGTTACACCCAACACATGGCAGGCAAAAAAGAAATCAGTTTTACAACTGTCGATTTTACCGGTGAGTTGGTGGTGACCAATCCAGAATTGTTCAAGAAAACCTTGTTTAATGGAATGGGTAAAGCCAAAGCCTTTGGCTGCGGGCTGATGCTGATAAAAAGGATTTGAATTTTGGTTATGAAAAAACAGAATTATTCAATTATTTTAAAAAAGCCCCTATCTTTGCAAAAACAATTTACAGAGGTAGATGCCATTATCCAGCAAGCTCGCAACAAGGCTTTTACGGAGGTCAATGTTATTCTTGTGGATTTATACTGGAGCGTTGGTGAATATATCTACAAAAAAATCAAGAACTCAGAATGGGGCGATAACGTCGTAGAAAAACTGGCTGCACACATCCAAAAAAAACACCCAAATCTACGAGGGTTTACTCGTGCTAGCCTCTTCAGAATGCGTCAATTTTATGATGTGTATCGTACATGTCGAAAAGTCGCACCACTGGTGCGACAATTATCTTGGACTCATCATCTGATTATTTTAGGTCGTTGCAATAGTGAAGAACAGCGTGAATTCTATATCAGAACGGCTGTAAGGGAAAAATGGAGCAAACGTCAACTGGAGCGGCAGTTTAAAAACTGTCTTTTTGAACGGGTAGTTCTTTATCCACCAAAAGTCGCACCACCGGTGCGACAAATACACCCAACTGCAGAAGAGTTTTTTAAAGACTCCTATTTTGTTGAATTCCTTCAGTTGCCTAATGATCATGCTGAAAAAGATCTCCATCGTGGTCTGGTTTTAAAACTAAAAGATTTTCTCATTGAACTTGGGCGTGATTTTTGTTTCATAGGTTCAGAATATCCCCTGCAAGTTGGGGATAAAGATTTTGCCCTTGATCTGCTTTTTTTCCATCGTGGTTTGAACTGTTTGGTGGCTTTAGAGTTAAAGGTGGATGAGTTCCAACCAGAACATTTAGGAAAATTAGAATTCTATCTTGAAGCCTTGGATCGCAATATCCGTAAAGCCCATGAAGGGCCAGCTATTGGAGTGCTACTTTGTGCTTCAAAAAATAAAGAAATTGTGGAGTTTGCCTTAAGCCGTTCGGTTTCACCAACGCTTGTCGCCGATTATAAAACAAAACTGCCCGATAAAAAACTACTGCAAGCAAAATTGCATGAATTTTATGAATTAGGCATAGCAAGGCACACCACTCGAGAAATTGGATTTCACCCAAAGAAGCGCCACAAAAAATGAACACTCCCCCCATACCAGTAAAACCCATTCCCCTTAAAGAACGCAGCTCTATTTTATTTGTCGAGAAGGGACAGATTGATGTTTTGGATGGATCATTTGTCCTGATCGATAAAAACGGCGTTCGTATGCAAATTCCCATTGGAGGGATTGCGTGTTTGATGTTGGAACCAGGGATTCGTATCACCCATGCCGCGGTATCGTTGGCGGCAAAGGCAGGCACGCTATTGGTTTGGACAGGCGAGGGCGGGGTGCGTGTTTACGCCGCAGGGCAACCTGGTGGTGCCCGCACCGACAGACTTTTACATCAGGCAAAGTGTGCCCTCGATGAATCTGCTCGACTCAAAGTTGTGCGCAAAATGTATGAAATTCGTTTTGGTGAGCCACCTCCCGAAAGACGCAGTATTGAACAATTACGCGGTATAGAGGGTGCTCGCGTGCGAAAAATGTATATGCTTATTGCCAGCCAGTTTGGTTTTGACTGGAGCAAACGCAATTACAATGTGACTGACTGGCAATCAGGCGATCTTGCCAATCGGTGTTTATCGACGGCAACGGCTTGTCTTTACGGTATAACAGAAGCCGCCATATTGGCGGCAGGTTATTCGCCGGGGATCGGCTTTATTCATTTTGGCAAGCCGCTTTCTTTTGTCTATGACATTGCTGATTTGTTTAAATTTGAAACGGTAGTTCCTTTGGCATTTAAGGTGGCCAAACAAAATCCGCCAGTGCCAGAGCGCGAAGTGCGGTATCGTTGCCGTGATGTATTTAGGGAATCAAAGATATTACAAAAATTGATTCCGTCAATTCACGATGTCATTGCGGCTGGCGGATTGGAACCACCCAAGCCAGCGGAGGACATACAGCCCATAGCCATTCCCAATTTGGAGCAAACAGGCGATGATGGTCATCGTAGTTGAAAATGCGCCCCCACGTTTGCGCGGTCGATTGGGTGTGTGGTGTGTTGAACTGCGGGCGGGCGTTTATGTGGGTGACTATTCTGTAAGAGTGCGTGAGCGAATTTGGAGGATGATTACGCGCGAAATTGGTGAGGGCAATGCAGTCATAACCTGGAATACAAACAATGATGCTGGGTTTGATTTTTGTACGGCGGGCAACAACAGACGCGTGCCGGTCGATTTTGATGGATTTAAACTGGTGGCATTTGAAAAAAAAGAATCAGGCGAAGATGCACCAGCAATACTTGAGGGCAGTGAAAAATCTGTAGAAACAAACCTTGTTGAAACAGATGAAAAAAATGAACCTGATGATTGATTATTTTGGTAGAACTTTGAGAATTGAATTAACTTTTTAATAACAATGTATTAGAACTAGACCGTTCCCCGCACACGCGGGGATGAACCGACCCATCTCATCTCCAATCAGCGTATCCGCCCCCGTTCCCCGCACACGCGGGGATGAACCGTTGTCGTGACTTCGGTCACGACGATTGACGGTCCGTTCCCCGCACACGCGGGGATGAACCGCAATTCTGGTGCCGCTGATATGAGGCGCGCGTCCGTTCCCCGCACACGCGGGGATGAACCGAGTGTTGAGACTTTTTGTCTCTTTGTCAGGGCCCGTTCCCCGCACACGCGGGGATGAACCGTTTCCATTCAATCCCCCTTTTATTTGTTGTGGCCGTTCCCCGCACACGCGGGGATGAACCGAATTGTGCAGGCCGATAGGCGTTTCCTCGCCCCCGTTCCCCGCACACGCGGGGATGAACCAGTGAAGAACTGAGGATGACAGCATTGGCTGAGCCGTTCCCCGCACACGCGGGGATGAACCGGTGCCTCACCGTCAATCGTATCAACGGCAGTCCCGTTCCCCGCACACGCGGGGATGAACCGGCGTTAGGGAAACAAAAAACAACGCTTGCAGGCCGTTCCCCGCACACGCGGGGATGAACCGCTTTTTACCGCCTGGCGAGGCGGGGGGGAGGACCGTTCCCCGCACACGCGGGGATGAACCGTATTTAACGGCCATTTTTGGGCCGGGCTGCAACCGTTCCCCGCACACGCGGGGATGAACCGCAACCGACCAGTGGAGCTGTGGCCGCTAGTGCCCGTTCCCCGCACACGCGGGGATGAACCGTGGCCTTTGTATTTCGAATTGAGGGACCGATACCGTTCCCCGCACACGCGGGGATGAACCGCAATATCGTATAGCCGCCAATTTCATTTTCGCCC
>Ga0208373_1003824_pt1 | contig 14311 bp, 10 predicted proteins | sample RifOxyC2_FD_184036 | JGI IMG/M metagenome (GOLD analysis project Ga0208373, IMG submission 184036) | Soil microbial communities from Rifle, Colorado - Rifle Oxygen_injection C2 (SPAdes) | ecosystem: Environmental > Terrestrial > Deep subsurface > Rock core/Sediment | place: Rifle, Colorado...
AAAAACTTCGTATATTCGGATACGTTATCTGAAATAAATTATCTTACGGATATGGAAAACATTAGTTATTCAATAATAAAAGAGGCACAAGAAATTGAAATTTTGCGAAATAAAGCCTCTTTCAATTACACATACGATCAGGCCACAATTGAATCACTCAAAAAGCACTTCGCCTTAAAGGACAGTTTATATATTCTTGCAAATAGTAACGGAGAATTTGTGGCCTTCTGCTCGACTGATCGAGACTGGTGGGAAGATAACTATTTCTTCATTAGAGAAATACTTGTTGATCCGAATTTTCAAAAGCTCGGTTTAGGACAAGAACTCATGAAGCGATGTATAGAGCACGCAAAAAAGAATGGAGCTATCGGCATTGTAACTGAGACCGCTTTTGAAAATATCCCCATGCAAAAACTTTGCGCAAAATTTCAATTTCAGGAATGGGTTAATCCCCAATGGAAAGAAGGAATAACATATAAACTAATGTGTTAACTATTAACAACGATAATTTTTACATCCGATAACAGCGCGTTAGCGGTTCGCTGCGGCTCACCCAAGTTGACTGGTTGTGGCCTTTCGGCACATTATACAACCAGTCAACTTCGCCAACGCGCGGACGTTATAACATATTGTTTTTTACAAAATACTTTTAAGGGGGAGTCTGACTTGAAAATAAGGAGGTGGATGATGACCCTTGAACAACTGCGACTACTCGGAGTATTCGTAATCGGCGCACTGTGTGGCGGACAGATCGCAACTGGACACATCCTCGATGTTGTACTCATGTACACGATCATGACTGGTTTGCCATTCGTCGCTGCTTTCGTGACACCCACGACGTATCTCGGGCGACCAAAGAAGTTGACGTGGTGGAACGTCATGAACGGCGATCCCTGTACGTACGTCCAACTGGGCCATGTGGCTCGCCGTCGTCTATGTCGTTCCTAGATCGAGTCGGACTCCCCACCGACTCCCCCTAAAAGTATTTTTATATAAAAAAGACAAAAACAATACGTTATATAACAGCCGATATGCGGTTCCATACCCTGCACCAGAACGGTGCAGGGTTTTTCACCCAAATTTTGGTCTTTTCTTTTGGGTCGTGAGATGATAGAATATATGTGTTATGCAGATATATAAAACTCGGACACACAAATTCCATGGCACACACTTTCATGTTGTGCACAAACAGGCTTTCGGCCTATATACCAAAATCAAAAAGAAATCAAAACGCCGAACATATATTAGGTCGGCTTATTTTGATAAAGAGAAAGTTTTCCTTGATTTGTACTGGCACCACTTGTTTGAAAAATCTAACTGGCGGGACAGAGTCAGAAGAATGCAATATTATGGCTGTGCCATTGAACTTTTAGAAAATTCACATTTTGCGCCAAATTCTACAAAAGACCCAAACAAACCAAGCGAGATGCTTTATCGGTTCTATGGCACTTCGGCAGACAATGAATTATTCTGTGTGCAAATCAAGGAAAATTTGAAGAAAAAACAAAAATTTTTGATTTCGGTATATCCCACAGAAGGTCCGATCTTTCACTAAAAACAAAAAAGGGTCTCTCAGCTAAGTGTGGTATGGAAACCACGGCCGAAAGCCTTTTTCTAATGTAATTATACCATGCCAACGCTGACTTGTCAAGGGTAGGGTGTGGATAAAGAAAAGACCAAAACATCGCATATCGGCGTACATTATATGAAATAGCGTCCACTAATTTTTAAAAAACTATGACCAAAAACATTATAACTAAACTTTCATTTCTTGACCGATACTTAACCCTATGGATATTTTTGGCAATGGCTATTGGAGTGTTGAGTGGCTATTTTATTCAAGGCGCAGAATCGTTCATAAATAAATTTCAAGTCGGCACAACCAATATTCCCATTGCTATCGGCCTCATATTAATGATGTACCCACCGCTCGCCAAAGTGCGATATGAAAAATTGGGCAAGGTTTTTCATGACTGGAAGGTGCTAGGTTTATCACTCGTTCAAAACTGGATCATTGGTCCAATCCTGATGTTTCTGCTGGCAATTACATTTCTGCAAGGTTATCCAGAATACATGGTGGGCTTAATTATGATTGGTTTGGCTCGCTGTATTGCCATGGTAATTGTATGGAACGAATTAGCAGAAGGTGATCACGAGTATGCGGCCGCTCTGGTTGCCTTTAACAGCATATTTCAAATTATATTTTTTAGCGTATACGCTTATATTTTTATCACCTTACTTCCGCCACTTTTTGGCATGGAAGGAAGTATTGTCAAAATAAGTATGGGTGAAATAGCCAAAAGCGTTTTTATATACCTTGGCGTACCATTTCTAATGGGTTTTATTTCCAGATTCTGCCTGATTAAACTAAAAGGAGTAACTTGGTATCAAACCCAATTTTTGCCAAAAATATCACCGATTACGCTTGTTGCGTTATTATTCACAATCATTGTAATGTTTACTCTCAAAGGTAATCTGATTGTGCAAATACCATTCGATGTATTACGAATTGCTTTACCGCTACTAATTTATTTCGTGATAATGTTTTTGGTCAGCTTCTACATGGCAAAAAAAATAAGTGCAACCTACGAAAAAGCGGCTACTTTATCTTTCACCGCGGCTAGTAATAATTTTGAATTAGCAATTGCGGTAGCTATAGCAGTTTTTGGCATTAATTCCGGTGCCGCTTTTGCCGCAGTCATAGGACCTCTTGTAGAAGTGCCCGTGCTTATTGGATTGGTAAATGTGGCACTATGGTTTAAAGAGAGATATTTTAAAAATAATAGTGGGCGCGACATCATATAACAGCGTATATCTTGCTCAACTTCGTTTCGCCCATATTGCTCCTTTCAGTCGCAACATCAGATATACGCAAACGTTATCGGAAATTTTATTCACCTAACGAATTAATGGTATGAAAAAAATAATAATCAGCATTTCAGTTGTAATTCTTTTGGCTCTCGCTTTTACGGCGCCCTGGCTTTGGATTGATAATGGAGAAGATATTATGGAAAGTAGTTTCTTTCGTGGCAATGATTCTAATTTCAAAAAGCCAAAAAGCACTTGCGACTGCGACGGCTCATGCTTAAATGTTAAGTGGGCGCCGTTTGGAGCAAAAGTAAATGATTGCTCTGAAGATTATTATTTTATTTCATTCTGGGGAAAAATATTTTACATGGACGGTGAATAAAGCATCCGATAACAGCGTGTATGCGGTTCCGTTCGTCGTCGTACATCCTCCTCACTGCGCCCATATTTGCTGGCTGTACCGCTTCGCGATATTATACAGCTATCAAACATCGCACAAGCGCGAACGTTGGGCGAAATAGCAAAAAATATACCTTTAATTTATTTTAGCAATTATGAAATTAATACTAATTAACGGACCATGCGGAATAGGTAAAAGCACTTTATCTGCAAAAATTCATGCCAACGCCCCGCTCTCCTTTCTTCTGGATATAGATGCTCAACGACGATATATTAGTAATTATCATGAGCAAAAAAGAGAAAGCAGCGCAATGATTCAAGATATTTCCTGTGCAATAATAAAGAGTTGCCTTGAAAACAAACATGATGTCATTGTTGATAAAATGATTTTTGACTCCGACCTACTAGATCAATTTTACAAAATCGCAAACTCCTGTGAAGCCGAGGTGTGCGAGATTATTATTTGGGCACCAAAAGACGTAGTCATGAAGCGTGCCCATGAACGTGGTTTTCGAGAACTCGGATTACTTACTCCAGAAAAATGCGAATTATTTTGGGACAAAATTGATGAATTAAAAAACATTAGACCGCAGGCAAAAGTTATAGACATCAACAACATGACAGAAGAAGAAGTGTATTCAAAAATATCAGCCGTAATATAGAGCACTCATACTACAATATTGTAGTGTAGTGCTTATAGATTTACTTCACAAATTAGAACCATGCAAGCATGATCACATTATTATGGAGTGTATATTTTTAGCCACATCGCCCAACACTCAATATCCGCAAGGGCTAAAGCCACATTTCAATTCGTTTTACTTCATTGAAACGTCGGATATCGAGAAACGTTAGGCATGATAAAATTTGTACACTTTTTGTTTTTTTGTGATTATATGAAGAAAAAGAAAATACTTTGGACAACAGATATACATCTAGATTTCCTAAAAAACAAAGATCTTGAATTTTTTATTAAAGAAATACAAAATGAATCCCCTGATATTTTGTTAATTGGTGGTGATATAGGAGAAGCGCAATCTGTTTGTTCTTATTTGCAAAAATTAGATCAATCCATTGAGTGCCCAATCTATTTCGTGCTTGGCAATCATGACTATTACCGAGGATCACTGTATAAGGTTAATGAAGATGTTTGTCGCATTTCAAACTCTTCAAAAAAATTATTCTTTTTAGATACCATACCATTCGTTGAGCTTACTAAAGAGGTGGCTCTTGTCGGGCACAGCGGTTGGGCTGACGGTAAATTTGGGGATTATAATAATTCTGAAATTTTACTTAACGATTATGTCCTAATACATGAGTTCATCGGTCTTGACAAGAACCAGAGATTGAAAAAACTTAATGAACTTGGTCGTGAAGCAACTGCTAAAATAAAGATGGGTCTCATTTCTGCGTTTAAAAATTACAAAAAAGTATTGTGCTTGACTCACGTGCCGCCTTTCCGAGAGTCGTGCTGGCATGAGGGTAAAATATCTGATGATAACTATCTACCGCACTTTTCATGTAAATCTGTTGGCGATGTTATGAAAAAAATCATGCAATCAAAACCTGATTGCCATTTGGAAGTACTTTGTGGACACACCCACAGTCCTGGTAGCGCGCAAATTCTTGACAACCTCAATGTTATCACAGGAAAAGCGACCTACGGAAAACCTGAAATTCAAAAAATAACTTATCTATAAAAACATTTATCCACAACTTTTTTGGCTACAGTTAGCCAAACAATTTTTTGTCAAAAAGGCACTATTGACAGATAGTATACTCATACGGTATACTACTTACAAGTATACTAATTAATGTACTACAAAAATATGCCTTTTATCAACCGTGAACAAGAATTAAATGCGCTAAATGAAAAATGGCAATCCAACATTGCCCAGTTTTTTATTATTTACGGCAAACGACGCGCTGGTAAAACCGAACTTATTAAACAATTCATCAAAGACAAACCGGCAATATACTTTTTGGCCGACAAGCGCACTACCGCGGATCAATTGCGTGAATTGGGACAAATTGTTGGCAGTTACTTTAAAGATGAGATTTTAATCAAAAACGGTTTTAGCGATTGGATAGAAGCATTTTCATATTTGAAAACAAAAACCACCGATACGCCTTTGGTTTTGGCGATAGATGAATATCCATATTTAACTGAAAACGATAAATCCACCAGTTCTCTTTTTCAAAAGGGGTGGGATGAGTATTTAAAAAATACCAAAATATTTCTAATTTTATCCGGGTCAAGCATCGCCATGATGGAATCGGAAACCCTAAACCAAAGCGCTCCCCTATTTGGTCGTCGCACCGGTCAGATTTTGGTTGATCCTCTAAATTTTTCTCAATCCCAAAAATTTTTCCCGGAAAAAAGTTTTTCTGATTTTTTAAATATCTATACCATCACCGGCGGAATGCCCGCGTATCTCAAACAGTTTGTTGATGGTGGTGAATTATCCGAAGAAATCAAAAAAAAGATTTTTACCAAAACCGCTTTTTTGTACAACGAAGTGGAATTTACCCTTAAAGAAGAACTGCGGGAAACCAAAAATTATTTGGCAATTTTGCGCGCCATTGCTTTGGGTAAAAGAAAGCTAAGCGAAATCGTGAATGAAGTTGGGTTGGATAAAGCCACGGCGAATAAATATATTTCCGTACTGATCAATTTGCGTCTGGTGGAACGCGAAGTACCCATAACCGAAGATAAACCAGACAAATCGCGCCGAGGTTTGTATAAAATCTCTGATAATTTTTTCGTTTTTTGGTTCCAATATATTTTCCCTTATAAAAGCTACTTAGAAATGGACAATTATGATTATGTGCTGGAAAAAATGTTTAACGGCTTGCAATATCATGACAATGTAAATTCAGGTTTTAAAAGTATCACCGCGCAAGTGTACGAACGGGTCGCGGTTGAGCTGTTAATTGCTTGGCAGGATAAAATTTTTGCGTTTGAACGAGTTGGTCGTTACTGGGATAGCAACCAAGAAATTGATGTGGTGGGATTTAGCTCATCAGAAAAGAAAATAATTTTTGGAGAGTGCAAATGGTCGGAAAAACCGGTGGGCACAAACATTTATCAGGAGCTAAAAAAGAAAGCAACCGAAGTGGAATGGAATAAAGATGATCGAAAAGAATACTATATTTTATTTAGCAAGAGTGGGTTTACAGAGGAAATGATTAAAATAGCGAAAGATGACGGTGTGTTTTTGGTGGAGAAGGATTTTTTGGTAGCCAAAGACGCTTCACAAGGGAAATAAATTTCTACACTTTTTGTTTTTTGTGATTGTATGAATAAAAAGAAAATATTTTTAATTATATCGTTGCTCGTAGTCGCGACGTCAATTTTTATTTTTCTTAAGTCGCCCGCTACAGATGAAAATAGTAACTGCCATAAAACAAATCTGCCTTATCAAGACCAGACGTTGCCAATTGATAAAAGAGTCACCGACTTGATGGACAGAATGACAGTCGCGGAAAAAATAGGACAAATGGTTTTGGTTGAAAAAAACAGCATCCACGATCTTCATGATATTACCAAATATAATCTTGGGGCGCTATTAAGCGGCGGCGGAGCCGGACCAAAACAAGACACCCCCATGGAATGGCTTCAAATGATAAACGAGTTTCAGTCAGCCGCCAAAGATACCTGTTTGAGTATCCCTCTTTTGTATGGGATTGATGCCATTCACGGACACGGCAATGTTCTTGGCGCCACAATTTTCCCTCATTTCATCGGCTTGGGCGCCACCAAAGATCCTGATTTAGTGAAACGAGTTGCACAGGCCACTGCCGAAGAAATGGCTGCCACTGGAATTTATTGGAATTTTGCCCCCAATCTTGATGTGGTAAAAGATATCCGTTGGGGCAAAACATACGAAACCTTCGGGTCCGACACAGCCAATGTGGCGCAACTGGGATTGGCCTATTTGGAAGGAACGCAAGACTCATCCGATGGCTATTTTAAAGTCTTGGCTAACCCAAAGCACTTTCTTGGCGGCGGATCCATGGAATACGGCACCTCACGCAACAAACAATTCAAAGTGGAAGAAGGAAATATTACCATAGATGAAAAAACTTTGCACAAGGTTCACTTGGTTCCTTTTCAAAAAGCCATCGCTGGCGGCGCGCGAGTCATTATGGTTGGCACAGCAAGTTGGCGAGGTAAAATAAATTCCGATAATTATCATCTTTTGACAGAGATACTAAAAAATGAACTTGGATTTTCGGGTTTTATTGTTTCTGATTGGTACGGCGTTTATCAGATTGAGGCAAGCAGATATAATTCTTCGGTGCGAACTGTAAATGCCGGCATTGATATGGTTATGACTCCATTTGAATACAAGGACTTTATTTCTAACATGCAGGAAGCATTAGTTAATGGAGACATAACGAAAGAACGAGTGGACGATGCTGTGAAAAGAATCTTAACAGTAAAATTTGAAACAGGGTTGTTTGATCGCCCTGAAGCAAAGCCGGAAGGTTTGTCTATAATTGGCAGCGCCGCGCACCGCGAGTTAGCCAGAGAGGTGGCTCGTAAATCTCAAGTATTATTAAAAAATGAAGATTCTGTCTTGCCTTTATCCAAATCGTTGAAAAAAATTATAGTCGCCGGATCAGCGGCAGACAATTTGGGTCGCCAGGCAGGCGGCTGGACAACAGAATGGCAAGGCATAGACGGCAATTATGGCATTTTAGGCACCACCATACTTGAAGCCATAAAAAATACAGTTTCCAAAGACACAGAAGTTGAGTATAATAAAGAGGGAGATTTTTCTGTAAAAAACAATCTTGCTGATGTTGGAATTGTTGTTGTTGGCGAAAAACCCTATGCCGAGGGCTGGGGAGATATTGCTAACCCAAACTTAAGTCCTGAAGACCTTTCAGCGATAAAAAAAGTTAAAGCCAAAAGCAAAAAAATAATTGTCATAATAGTGTCCGGCCGCCCATTGGACATCAAAGAATATGCAAAAAATTGGGACGCAGTTGTGGCAGCTTGGCTACCAGGAAGCGAGGGACAGGGAGTGACGGATGTTTTATTTGGAGATTTTGCTTTTACAGGGACATTGCCTGTGGATTGGAAAATATATTGACGATACTAATATAACATGAAAAAAACACATTTTGAGTTAAAAAGAGATAAATATAAATCCGCCCGAGGTGGTTATTCAAGATTGCTGGATATTTGTTGCCGCAAATGTGGAAACGTTGCTGTAGTTTATCAAAAGGATGGCCCGGGCAATTTACGTCGCTTATATCTGGACAGAATCTTCGCGCCAGACAATTTGGTTAGTTTACAAACACTTAATATGGGTAATATCCCTGTATTAAAATGCCAAAAATGTTCCGAGGTGCTTGGTACACCATTTATTTATATAAAAGAAAGACGAAAGGCCTTTCGCCTGCATCAAGACGCGGCTACTAAACGGCTAAAAAAACTATGAGAAAAAACATCTTAATCACCGGGATGCCAAAAAGCGGTAAATCAACGCTTCTCAAAAAAATAATAAAAAAACACGACAAAAAAACCGGCTTTGTCACCAATGAAATACGTGAAAATGGCGAAAGGGTTGGGTTTGAAATAGAAACTCACACCGGACAAAAATCCGTACTCGCAAACATAAACTTCAAAACCAGTCTTAAGGTTTCAAAATATTTTGTAAACATCAAAAATCTCGATGAAATTATTCCTAAAGTCTCAGAATTTAACGGCGACGACCTACTGTTTATTGATGAAATCGGACAAATGGAATTATTCTCCAAAAAATTCAAACAACTGGTCTTGAGATATTTTGACTCACCAAACATTTGCATTGCAACAATATCAAAAATATATAGTGAGCCGTTTACTGAGGAAATAAAAAAAAGAAATGATGTGATTTTAATTGAAATAGATGAAACAACCCGTGATGCAAAAGAAAAATATCTGGAAGAATGTTTAAAGAGTAGATAAAAAAAATCCGCCGAAGAGGCGGATTTTAGATTTATCAACCAATTTAATCTTGATATCCCGTACCAGCTGGAATCCTGCGGCCAATAATAACGTTTTCTTTAAGGCCTTCCAAACGATCCACTTTACCGGTAATGGCGGCATTGATAAGAACACGGGCAGTCTCTTGGAACGAGGCCGCTGATAAGAATGATTGGGTAGAAAGTGATACCTTAGAAACTCCGAGAAACAATTCACGACCGGCGGCTTCTTTCTTACCATCTTTCTTGGCTTGTTCGTTGGCAAAAAACAATTGTGATTTTTCAATAACTTCGCCCGGAAGCAAGTCTGTATCACCAGGATCTTCCACATAAATACGACTAAACATCTGTTTGATAATAAGCTCTACATGTTTATCATTTAACCTCTGGCCTTGGGAAGAATAAATCTCTTTAATCTCGCGAGAGATGTATTCTTGCACTGCCTCTTTACCCTTTAGGTCATAGAGCTCGTGTAAATCCACAGCACCTTCGGTTAACTGGTCGCCTTTAACAACCTTGTCACCGGTCTTTACCCACAATTTATATCCTAACGGAATAATATACTCCTTAACATGAGCACCCTCATAAGCTAAATATAATTCATCACCATCACGGCTAATCTGGCCATCGTATTTAGCTTTGATTTCCTCTCCGGAAGAACCACGCACCAATAACACATCATCTTTCTTGACTTTCTGGCCTTCAGCTACCTGTACTTCATCCTCTGGTTTGATTTTTATTTTAAGCGTCTCGACACCCTCAAAATGCACCCGTATAATCTTTTGTCCACGCCGGCCTTCAAAAATCTTACGACCTGTTGGACCAGTGATAATCTTGCCATCGGCTTCTTCAATCTCTGCTTCGCCATTAACCTCGGTCAAAACTGCTTTGCGTTTTGGTGTACGAGCCTCAAACAATTCCTCCACACGAGGCAAACCTTGAGTAATATCACCACCAGCCACACCACCCAAGTGAAATGTACGCATTGTAAGCTGTGTACCCGGTTCGCCGATAGATTGTGCGGCAATGATTCCGACCGCCGTTCCTCTTTCTACTAAACGATTGTGAGCCAAATCATAACCATAACATTTTTGGCAAACACCCTTTGGCAAACGGCACTGCAACACTGAACGCACTCTGGTTGCCTGAATATCTGACTTCTCTATTTCTCTGGCCGCTGATTCTGTGACCAGTTCACCATTTTTCACAATGACTTTATTGTCAATCTTTATGTCTTCTAAACTGAACCTACCGACAATGCATTCGGACAGTTTTTCACTGCGTTTCTCCGCGGCCGCACGACTATATACAAAACCAGAATCATCGCCACAATCTTCTTCGTGTACAACCACATCCTGCGCCACATCTACCAGACGACGAGTCAAATAACCCGCATTAGCCGTACGCAAGGCAGTATCAGACAAACCTTTACGAGTACCATGAGAAGAAATAAAAAACTCCAACACATCAAAACCTTCTTTAAAATTACCTTTGACCGGCAATTCAATAATCTCACCAGAAGGTGAAGCAACCAAACCCTTCATACCAATCACCTGGCCCAACTGTCCCCAAGAACCGCGCGCGCCAGAATCAATCATGGCAAACACAGAACCATCGCGATTCAACGCCTTTTTATTAAACGAAACGATACGATCTTTTACTTCAGTCCAAATCTCCAACACCTTGGCATGACGCTCAGCATCAGTCAACAAACCTTCCTCAAATTGTTGTTGCACAACCAGCACTTTTTGATCACCTTCATGCAAAATCCCCGCCTTTTCCTTGATATGACCGAAGTTTTCCATACCAAGAGAATAGCCGGATTTTGTAACATACTTAAAACCAAGATTTTTCAACAAATCCAGAATATGGGCGGTCTTTTCTTGACCATAAAATTCCAATAAAAGTTCAATGATTTTGCTAAGGTGTTTTTTTGTGATTGTTTCGTTATAATACGGAAGTTTGTCTGGAAAAATTTCATTAAAGAAAATTCTACCTACCGAGGTTTCAACCATGGCCGGTGTCCCTTCTGGAAATTTAGACAAATCTTCAAAACGAACCTTTATACGCTCGCGTAAAGCGACATGTCTGGTTTGATAAGCTAATTTGGCATCCTTTGTGTTGTAAAAAAACTTCTTTACTTCTGCGGTGTCGCTTTCATTATATTTAGTTAAATAATAACAACCAAGCGCTATGTCTTGTTGCGGTGTAATGACTGGCGCGCCAGTGGCTGGTTTAAGCAGGTTCTTATCTGCCGCCATCAAATTCTCCGCTTCCCACCGAGCTTCTTCGGTCAAAGGCAAATGCACAGCCATCTGATCACCATCAAAGTCAGCATTAAACGCTGGGCACACCAACGGATGCAAACGAATTGCCTTGCCTTCAACTAATTGTGGTTTGAAGGCCTGAATACCGAGACGATGCAGGGTGGGCGCGCGATTTAATAACACCCGAGTCTGTTTTGTCAACTCTTCTAAAATATCCCAAACTTCTGGAGCGTTGCCTTCAATAAAACGCGAGGCGCTACGCACATTATGCGCCAATTCACGCTTTATGATCTCTGCCATGACAAATGGTTTAAATAATTCCAAAGCCATGCGTTTGGGAATACCACACTCATCAATTTTTAATTGTGGTCCAACCACAATTACAGAGCGGCCAGAATAATCTACACGCTTGCCAAGCAAATTCTGTCTGAAACGACCCTGTTTACCTTTAAGAATATCAGCGAGCGAACGGAGTTGTCTTTTCTGGCCAGTTGAAGCAGTAACTGTTTTGGCATTGCGAGCATTATTATCAATCAAAGCATCCACAGCTTCTTGCAACATTCTTTTTTCATTGCGACAAATAACTTCTGGCGCGTTCAATTCCAGCAAGCGACGCAGACGATTGTTGCGGTTGATAACACGACGATACAAATCATTCAAATCAGAAGTGGCAAAACGCCCACCATCCAACGCCACCATTGGACGCAAATCTGGCGGCACAACCGGGACCACCATCATGATCATCCACTCGGGACGAATTTTGTTTTGTTCCAAACTTTTTAAGAGTTTAATTCGACGCACCAGGCGCTCGCGTTTAGCGCCCTTAGCTTTCTTCATTTCTTCTTCTAAATTAATGATGGTCTTTGGCAAATCTAATCGTTCTAACAAATGGCGGACTGCTTCAGCACCAATTTCCGCATCAAATAAATGGCCGTAACGCAAAGCCATTTCTTGATATTTGTTTTCAGAAACCACTCTCATTATCTGAATGTCTTTCAAATCTTGTTCTGCTCCCTTAAATTCCTCTTCTAGTGCATTAAGTTTACGGTCGCGTTCTTTGGCTAAATCATCCATAAATCCTCTGCCCTTTTTCTGATCGTTCGCTTGAGCCACGCTGTTATCAAAATCTTTTAGAATCTGTTTACGCTTAGACTTATATTCATTTCGTAGAGCCTCATGTGTTAATCTTTTTTGTTCTTCATCTACGCGGATAATAATAAAAGAGGCAAAATAAATCACCTTTTCCAAAGCCTGAATTGACAAATCCAACACTAAACCAATTTTAGAAGGAATAGAACGCAAAAACCAAATATGCGCCACTGGAGCAGATAGTTCAATATGTCCCATGCGCTGACGACGCACCAAAGAGTGGGTTACTTCCACTCCGCACTTGTCACAAACAATGCCTTTGTAGCGGATCTTTTTGTATTTACCACAATAACATTCCCAGTCTTTGGTTGGCCCAAAAATTTCTTCCGCAAACAAACCGCCTTTTTCTGGCTTTTGAGTGCGGTAATTGATCGTCTCCGGCTTATTAACTTCACCATGCGACCATGTGCGGATTATATCAGGTGACGCCACCCGCAAACGCAAGGCACTGAAATTAATAGAATGGATATTTTCTCTAATCATAAAATTATAGGGTTAGGATTCTTGATTTTTAGGTTCAACTTTTTCCATTTCTGTTCCAACCAACAAATGCCCCATTCGTTCTGTGCCCGGTAAAAATTTAGCTTCTTCCACCACATGATAACCATCTTGTGATTCGGTTAGTAACTCCACTTCTAAACCAAGACCCTTAAGTTCGCGCGTCAAAACATTAAATGATTCCGGCAAATTCACGCGACTAATTTTCTCTCCCTTAATAATTGCTTCATAAGCCTTAGATCGGCCCGGCACATCATCGGATTTGATAGTTAAAATTTCCTGCAAAGTATGCGCCGCGCCATAAGCTTCCAATGCCCAAACTTCCATCTCACCAAAACGTTGCCCGCCAAACTGCGCCTTGCCACCTAGTGGTTGCTGGGTAATTAAACTGTATGGACCAATCGAACGTTGGTGGATTTTATCTTCCACCATGTGGTTCAGCTTCAAAATGTAATTGTAGCCAACGGTTGTTTTGTAATCAAATGGCTCGCCGGTACGACCATCGCACAATTGCATCTGGCCATCAATTGGGAAACCCGCTTTTTGTAATTCTTCTCTAATTTGTTCTTCTGTAATACCATTTAATGTCGGCGTGGCCGCGCGATAACCCAAAGCATTAGCCGCTAATCCCAAGTGCGTCTCAAGCAACTGGCCCAAATTCATACGAGAAATAACACCCAACGGAGATAAAATAATATCTATCGGAGTACCATCTTCCAAAAAAGGCATATCTTCTGCTGGCACTACGCGAGAAATAACACCCTTATTACCATGCCGGCCAGCCAGTTTATCACCTACCTGCGCCTTGCGCATATCTGCCACGGTCACCTGTACTTGTTTTATAACACCCGGTTGAAGCTTGTCACCATTGTCTGCGGAAAACACCCGCACATTTATAACCTTTCCATGTTCACCGTGTTCGAGATACAAAGAAGAATCACGCACATCACGAGCTTTTTCACCAAAGATTGCTCGCAATAGTCTCTCTTCTGGTGAAAGCTCAGTTTCACCTTTTGGTGTAATTTTACCCACTAAGATATCACCAGATTGTACTTCAGCACCGATACGCACAATACCTTCGGCATCTAAATTTTTTAATTTTTCTTCACTAACATTCGGAATATCGCTAGTTACAACTTCGGGCCCAAGCTTTGTTTCACGCACATCTATTAAATAATCCTCTATATGAATTGATGTGTATCGATCGTTCT
>Ga0208373_1003828_pt1 | contig 14303 bp, 14 predicted proteins | sample RifOxyC2_FD_184036 | JGI IMG/M metagenome (GOLD analysis project Ga0208373, IMG submission 184036) | Soil microbial communities from Rifle, Colorado - Rifle Oxygen_injection C2 (SPAdes) | ecosystem: Environmental > Terrestrial > Deep subsurface > Rock core/Sediment | place: Rifle, Colorado...
ACTTGATAATTTTCCCGGACCATACTTCATTAATTTTTCTCTCGGCCGGTCAATTTTAGGAATATCTTTTAATTTTGTCATACTTTATTTTCTTTTTATATTGCATACTTCATTTTTTTTCTGCCCTCTACTGTACTCCACCAAACCCAAAAAATCAATCCATATTAACCAATCACACACCCCCCGAGCCTATGGTTTTTAAAGACCGAGTTAATGTATTTTTGAGCGTACCCCCATAACGGGGGCACAAAACATTGTTTGAGCCCCCGACCAAGTCGGGGGTGAGTTTGTTTTGTGAGTGAGAAAATACATTAATGAGTGCTTTACAAAACCATCAGCTCGGCAGTTTTGCCTCCAGTTTTTTCTGTAAAAAAGTGGAAAAGACAATTTACGGGATTGCGACGGCCTAAAGGCCTCGCAATGACAGAAAAAGAGGAATAAAAAATCCGCTCAGATTCTTGAGCGGATTTTTTGATACATTATTACTTCTTAAAAAGCATTGCCGGTTTCAGTTTCAAAATCGCGAAGAGATAAATTATCTCTAAGATGCCGGCAGTGTTGATGACCAGCAATACTAAAAACCACCACGGCTGTCCTTTTCTTCCCGCGTGCCACAAGGCAAGCCCCTTCCAAAAAATGCTCCAAACCACGAAAAGAGGCATAAGTCCCGCGTATGGAAGGATCCAATCGGGAGAATACATCATATATATAGTATTAAAAGGAATAATTTTCCTTATAGTATGATTATACCATATTGTTTGGTTATGACAAAATGGGAAATAAACTGTCCACAGGCGGTTGACAATTTTAAAAATATAGGATATAATGAAGACATAAATGGTTACTTCTTCGGAAGTGACTCCGAGATTCCTACCTTAACCGGTAGGTTTCGTTTTTTATATCAATTTTTTCACTTTATCCTTTAATTTTAAAAAATCAGTTTGAGAAAAATATCCTAATTTTCTAAGTAATCTTTTACTGCTTTTAAAAAATACATAAATGACGTTTTTAAATGTTATTTTGACAATTTCATTAGAACCGTACTGTTTTCTTTACATTTTATAATTCTCTTTTTTTGAAAACCTACTTTTTTATAACACGCGATCGCTCTATGATTATCCACCAATGCTTGGATGGTAATTGCATCTTCGTTGGGCTTATTTCTAAAAAATATATTACACGCCTTAACTAATGATTGTGTTCCTATTCCTTTATCCCAATATTTCCTTTCTCCTATTGCTATATACGCTTCAAAATATTTTCTATTTTTCTTTTTGTGAAAAAGTATGTGGCCAATAGAAACACCATCTATCACAATAACATAGTCATGATAATCCTTGTCATACAGATGTTTATTTAATATTTCACCAACTTCATCATTAGTTATTTTTTTGAATTTATTCGATGTTAATTTTCTTAAGACAGGATTATTCCACCATTTATAAAATAGTGGAAAATGCTGTTTTTTTAATTTTACCAATGTCATTTTCATAATATTATTTAGCGTCTTTTTTATTTCTTATACATTACCCCACCCAACCCAAAAAATCAATCCATACTCACCAATCACACAACTCCCCGAGCCTATGGTTTTTAAAGACCGAGTTAATGTATTTTTGAGCGTACCCCCATAACGGGGGCACCCCGCTGTACAGCGGGGCGAGTGAGAAAATATATTAATGAGCGCTTTACAAAACCATCAGCTCGGCAGTTTTGGCTCCACTTTTTTCTGTAAAAAAGTGGAAAAAACAACTACTGGATTCCCGTAGACACGGGAATGACAAAAAGATCCCTCGACAGGCTCGGGATGACGAACTGTCACGAGATTGCGACGGCCTAAAGGCCTCGCAATGACAGCGCTAAAAAATGTTATCCACACCCAATTTACAAAACCCTTTATTCATGCTACCATATATCAATACCTACCCCCTAGGTATGATATAATCTAAAAAAAATATGACTGACAAAAAGAAAACCGCCATTGTGAACTTTAAAAAAGCGCAGAGTTTGCTGGCGAAAATTATTAAAATGAAAGAGGAAGGCAAATACTGCATTGATATTATGCAACAAAATTTGGCGGTAATCGGCTTATTGAAATCCGCCAATCAAAAAATGATGGAAAACCATCTGCAAACTTGTTTTAAAACCGCCATGGCGTCAAAAAATACCGCCCGCCAGAAAAAAATGATTGAAGAAATCCAACAAGTGACTAAATTTAATAAATAATATGAAAAAAAGTACCCGAATCCACTTGAGCGGAATGACTTGCGCGTCCTGCGAAGCGATAATCACCGACGAATTAAACGGCATCGCCAAAATTGAAAAAGCGACAGTCTGTTTAAAAGACCAAACTGCCGATATTGTTTACGATGAAAAATTACCGGTTGATGAAGTGCTGGAAAAAATAAGAAAACTCGGCTACGGCGCTGATCTCTCCCCTATCGCCAAAACTAAAACGCCAAACAAAGCCACGCCAACGCAATGGGCTTATGCTTTATTGATTCTGTTCGGTATATATATAGTATATATTTATTTGCGTTGGATTGGCGTATTAGACTGGATTGATTTTGACACCAACAACATGAGCTACGGCGTGGCGTTCTTAATCGGCATCGTCGCTTCCATGTCCACTTGCTTGGCGGTTGTCGGCGCGGTGGTCATCTCTTTTGCCGCTAAATACGAAACACAGGGAAATTCCTTCAATAAAAATATAAAACCCCATTTGCTTTTCCATGCCGGCCGGTTGGGCTCGTTTTTCTTGTTGGGCGGACTGCTCGGATATATCGGGAGCTGGTTTAACCTCTCCATTTCTTTTATTTCCATCTTTACCATTTTAATCGCGATTGTTTTGGGCTGGCTCGGTTTGAATATTCTAGGTTTTGTCCCTTCCATTTCCAGTATTGGCATAAAAATGCCCAATAGCGCTCTAAAAACTTGGACTAAACTAAAAACTTCCAATCACGCGCTCGCTCCGGTTGTTTTGGGCGCTTTCACTTTCTTTCTCCCCTGCGGTTTCACGCAAAGCATGCAATTGTTCGCCGTCAGCTCCGGCAGTTTTTTAATCGGCGGTATGACAATGTTTTTATTCGGGCTCGGCACGATGCCGGTGTTGCTTGGGGTTGGCATGGCCACCAGCCGATTTAAAAACAAAAAGAATGTCGTGCTTGTCAAAACTATCGGGCTTATAATTATTTTCTTTTCTTTATACACTTTATCAACCGGATTGGCGCTGTCGGGCGTAAATACCGGTTTATTTGATAAAAAGGATGAAGGGATTACAACCACTCAAAGCGAAACGCAAGTTATTGAAATGACAGTGGATTATTCCGGCTTTACGCCAAATGTTTTTCGCGTAAAATCCGGAATTCCTGTAAAATGGATTATAGATGGGAAGCAAATAACCGGATGCACCAGTAAAATTATTTCCCCATCATTGGGAATAGAGAAATCACTTTCTTCCGGAGAAAATATTATTGAATTCACTCCCCCGTCTCCCGGCGTCTACGGCTTCAGCTGTTGGATGGGAATGGTGCGGGGACAATTTATTGTTGAATAGTCGGCTGTCATTACGAGCCCACAAGGGCGTAGTAATCTCATTGTTTCGGGGATTGCGACGGCCTAAAGGCCTCGCAATGACAGAATGAAAGCGAGGAATGACAAATATCACGGAAGTACAAAAAGAAAAAATAACCAAAATATTTATGCAAAAAGAAATCATCCAAATCGCGGGCATGCATTGCGCGTCCTGCGCCGTCAATATAGAGCGCGCCCTGAATAAAAAAACCGGAGTCGCGAAAACTTCCGTTAATTACGCCAATGAAAAAGTTCAAATTGAATTTGATGAAAAGAAAATCAATATGGGCGAAATTGAAAAGACGATACGGCAAACCGGCGACTACTCCATCGTAAAAGAGGAACAAAAGGAAGACCATGCGCATCATCACACGCAAAAAGCTTGGCAGAAGTTTATTTTCTCCGCGATTTTTTCTCTTCCGGTGGTCGCGACCATGTTTATTAAGCTTAATGATTATCTCACGGCCGGTCTTACTTTTGTCGTGGTCTTTATCATTGGCTGGCAATTTCACAAAGGAACGATTTTAAATTTGAAGAAATTCCGCGCTAATATGGACACCCTCATTTCCGTCGGCACCGCCACCGCGTTTGTCTATAGTATATACGCGATGTTTAACGACGGGCATATGTATTTTGAGACTGCTTCCATTATCATTACTTTGATTTTGTTGGGAAAATATTTGGAAGAAAAAAGCAAAGGCCGGGCGTCTTCCGCGATTAAAAAATTGCTGGCGTTGGGCGTTAAAAAAGCCCGGGTTATAAAAAACAGCACGGAGACAATGGTAGAAATCGGCCAAGTACTCAAGGGGGATATATTATTGGTAAAACCCGGTGAAAAAATCCCGCTTGATGGCGAGATAATTGAGGGGGAAACTTCCATTGACGAATCTATGCTGACCGGCGAAAGCATACCGGTGGAAAAAACCGTTGGCTCTCTTGTCTACGGCTCTACCATCAACAATAACGGGGTTATTAAAATAAAAGTGATAAAGACGGGTGAAGAGACAGTCCTGTCGCAAATTATCAAACTGGTGGAAAACGCGCAGGCTTCCAAAGCGCCAATCCAAAAACTGGCTGACAAAGTTTCCGGTATTTTTGTTCCGGCTGTCATCGCCATCGCCATTTTGACTTTTTTTGCCGGCTTCTTTATTTTCAATCTAAGTTTTGAAACCGCATTGATAAACGCGGTGGCAGTCTTGGTTATCGCCTGCCCTTGCGCTTTGGGTTTAGCCACGCCGACCGCGATTATGGTCGGGAGCGGAAAAGGCGCTGAAAATGGAATTTTAATAAAAGAATCGCAGAGCTTGGAAATCGCGCACAAAATCAACACTATTATTTTTGATAAAACCGGCACGCTAACCAAAGGCGAACCGGAAATTACCGACATCCACAGCGACCTGCCGGAAAAAGAAATAATGCTGATTGCCTGCTCGCTGGAAAAAAACAGCGAACATACTTTGTCCACCGCTTTTGATATATACGCGGTAAAAAATGATTTGAATTTGTTTGAGGCGAAAGAAACACAGGCGATTCAAGGCAAAGGAATCAAGGGAACAGTAAATAACGAACCGGTCCACATCGGGAATATTAAACTGGTTGATGATTTGAAAGCTGAACTTAAAACCGAATACAAAAATATTTTTGACGACTACGCCCGCGCCGGCAAAACCCCTGTTTACTTTATTAAAGACAATATGGTGAAAGGCGTAATCGCCGTCGCCGATGTTATGAGAGAAAACTCAATTGAAGCGATTAAAAAACTGAATGAGAAAAATATAGAGGTTTTTATGATAACCGGCGACCATAAAATCACGGCCGAGGCGGTCGGTAAAAAATTGGGAATAAAAAATATTATCGCCGAGGTTTTGCCAAATCAAAAAGCCGAGGAAGTAAAAAAACTGCAGGCATCGGGTAAAATCGTCGCTTTTGTCGGCGACGGCATCAATGACGCGCCGGCGCTGGCTCAGGCTGATTTGGGGATTGCCATCGGCAGTGGAACCGATGTGGCGGTGGAAGCCGGCAACATCGTGCTGATGACTGCCGACCCGTTGAAAGTGGTCAGCGCGATTGACTTGTCTAAAAAGACTTTCAAAACTATAAAACAAAATTTATTCTGGGCATTCTTCTATAATACCGCGGCCATTCCGCTGGCCGCGCTCGGATTTTTGAACCCGATGATCGCCGCCGGCGCCATGAGTTTCAGCTCGGTATCGGTCGTCTTAAACAGCTTGCGAATCAAGCGGTTTAGGTAATACTTATCCACACATTATTTTGCTTAGTTTAGCTAAATAATAACTAATATTGACAAAAAAACAAGTTTATGTTATATTTGAAGCATCAAGACAAAGGGAATCCAAACGGCTAAATGCCTAAGGGGACCCTTTTTCGTTTTTACTTCATTATTTGATTTTTCTCTTTACCCCTTCGTTTTCCAAATAATCATAATATTTATTTGGTATTTTTTTATACAAAGATGACGCAAATTGTTTATTTGGAAATAATATTTTGCTAAACTTTTCTTCTACTATTAAAAAATCAACTAACATCTTATAATCACCATCCCCTGAAACAAGCAGGATTTTATCAAATGGTTCTTTTTTATAAAGTTTTTTCATTATATTAAAAATAATATCAGAATCAACATTGCCTTTCTTTTTTCCAAGCATTGACGGATTATGCTGTTTAAATACTAAAATAAAACCCGCTTCCTGAATATCATTATACAGCTCTTGATTCTCTTCACTCATATATCCTAAAAAATAATAAGCTCTTCCAATTTTATATTTATATAATAAATAATTGCGAAATTTAGCAAGATCCAGTTTCCAAACAGGTTTACATGACTTTATCCCCATATACAAATTTTGGCCATCAATAAAAGCGAAATTATCTTCATTTTGTTCCATATTTATTATATATTTGTTTATTAATTTATACATTTTATCTCATTTGCGCCAAAAAAACAACCACCAATCGCCAGTCGTCCAGTTTAAAGACCCCCTCTCCCTCCCCCTAAAATAGGGGGAGAAAATTTTGTTGTGGAAATGACAGGGGGGATCCTTCGACTACGCTCAGGATGACGGAAGAAGACCCCCTCTCCCTCCCCCTTGATAAAGGGGAGAAATATTCCCCCTCCTTAACAAGGAGGGGTCAGGGGTGATTGCTAAAAAGGAGGTAAATGTTGTTACGGGGGACGGCAGTGAAATTGACAAATCACAAAAAAAGGTATATTTTACATTGATTATATGCTGATTTTATGCGTAAAATAAAACCAAAACAATCTCCTTCGGCCGGAATAGAAATAATGTCCCCTGCCGGGTCATTCGCGTCATTGCATTCGGCAATCCAAGGCGGAGCCAATTCCGTTTATTTTGGCATTGAACAATTGAATATGCGCGCCCGTTCCGCCAATAATTTTAAAACTGATGATTTGCCGGAAATTGTCCGCCTTTGCGGTGAAAGCGTGAAAACCTACTTAACGGTCAATACTATATTATATGACCACGATTTAATCCTGATGAAAAAGATAATGGCCAACGCCAAATCCGCCGGCGTCACCGCTGTGATTGCTTCCGATATGGCGGCGTTGCAATATGGAAAAGACATCGGTCTGGAAGTCCACATCTCCACCCAGCAAAATGTCAGCAATATTGAAGCAGTCAAATTTTTCGCGCAATACTCCGATGTGATTGTGCTGGCGCGCGAACTGACACTCGGACAAATCAAACAAATTATTGATGAAATCAAAAAACAAAATATCAAAGGCGTCAGCGGCCAACCGTTGCGGATTGAAATCTTCGCCCACGGCGCTTTGTGCGTCGCCGTTTCCGGCAAATGTTATATGAGTCTGGCGGTGGAAAATACCAGCGCCAACCGCGGAGCCTGCGCGCAGATCTGCCGCCGTTCCTACAGAGTGACGGACGAAGAAACCGGCGATGAACTGGTGATTGATAATAAATATATAATGTCGCCGGCGGATTTATGCACGATTGGATTTTTGGATAAACTGCTTGACGCCGGCGTCAGTGTGTTAAAACTTGAAGGACGCGGGCGTTCCCCTGATTATGTTTATACGGTCACGAAATGCTATCGCGAAGCGGCCGATGCCGTCGCCAACAAAACTTACACCAAAGAAAAAATCTCCGCGTGGACAAAAGAATTGGAATCGGTTTACAATCGCGGTTTTTGGCACGGCGGATATTATATGGGAAAAAAACTCGGCGACTGGAGCGGGCAATATGGTTCACACGCCACCAAAGAAAATATTTTCTTGGGGCAGGCAAAAAATTATTTTGTTAAAAAAGGCGTGGCGGAATTTTTGATTGAAACCGGCGAAGTGAAAAACGGCGATGATTTACTAATTACAGGTGAAACCACCGGCGTAATGAAAATCAAATTAGCCGACCTGCAAGTAGATGGCCACTCGTCAAAAACCGCCAAAAAGGGCGATTTGATTACCTTTGCCGTTCCTGATAGAATTAGGAAAAGTGATAAATTGTTTGTGGTTAGAGATAGATAAAAAATACCTGTCATTACGAGGAGTCCCGACTTGGTTTGCGTGTAGTCCCGATTTCGCCTCAGCGAAATCGAGGATCCTCGATTTTATTGGTATAAAATCGGGATAATCTCGTTGTTTAGGGATCCCTCCCCGCCAGCTGGCGGGTCAGGATGACACATTCAAATTGTATGTCAAAAGGCAAAAAAATCGTCCACCAGCGCGAAGATTGCATCGGTTGCAACCTTTGTGTTGAGTTGGCGCCGAACAACTGGTTTATGGATTTATCCGACGGCAAGGCCAAACTGAAGCGTTCCGAAGAGAAAAATGGGCTCTATGTAGCGGAAATTTCCGAACCGGAGGTGGAGGCAAATCTTCGCGCCTCGCAAAGCTGTCCGGTGGGAATCATCAAGGTAATGGACGAGAATGGAAATGAGCTAAAATAAGCTGTTTTTACACAGCCCGGCTCTTGACAAAACTTACAAAATATGATAAGGTCTTGTTTGATTTACTAATATTTTAATATTATGAACTTTTTAAGACCGGAGACCACTTACTATGACAAAAACCGTATCCTTACCCACAAGGGCGATTATTTGTTTATAGAAGAAAAAATCAGCGCAAAAAAGACCATGCACAGAGAAAATGTGATGACATTAATTATCCTTGTTGGATTTTTCTCTATTCTTGGTTTATCAGTCTTTATTCTATTTGGAATAATGAGCGCCTGGATAATGCTATTTTCAATAGTATTGTTTTTTTATTTATCTTCGCTTATTTTCAAACTTTTCTTGATTATAGCGTCCTTTATTCTTCCGGTGCCATCACCAACAAAGAATGACATCGCCGAACTTAAAAATGAAGACTTGCCTCCGTACACTATTTTAGTGCCGATGTATAATGAAGGTGAATTGATTTTGAGTTTTATAGAATACTTCAAAACCATAGACTATCCGAAAGACAAACTTGATGTCAGAATCTTGCTTGAGGAAGACGACGCGATTGCTTGGAGCATCATAAAAGACAGACAATTTGAACGTCAATTTTCATTTGTAAAAATTCCTAAAGTCGGACCTCGCACCAAACCGAAAGCTTTGAACGTGGGTATTATTGACGACGAAAGCGAAATTTTGACAATCTACGACGCGGAAGACAGACCGGAAACAAACCAGTTGAAAAAAATCGCCTGGTCATTTAAGAATCTTCCAAAAGATGTTGTCTGTATTCAAGCCAAATTGACTTTTTACAATGCCAATGAAAACTTGCTGACAAAATGGTTTTTTGCCGAATATCATTCTTGGTTCAACCATTTCTTGCCGGCTTTGTTTTCTTTGTCTTTACCGATCCCGTTGGGCGGAACTTCAAACCACTTTAAAACATCCGCTCTTAAAGAAATCGGCGGTTGGGATCCATACAATGTAACCGAAGATGCTGACCTTGGAATTAGAATCTCACGCCTTGGTTATAAAATATCCATGGTTGATACCACCAGCGTTCGTCTTTCCACCACTGATTCCGGCACCGGCAAATCAATTGCCGTGATTGATTCCCCTACTTATGAGGAAGCCAACACCAATCTTAAAAACTGGATGAGACAAAGAATCCGTTGGATTAAGGGTTATTTACAAACATCATTTGTGCACTTAAGAGAACCGTTTTCAACCATGAAAGACTTATCATTCAACGGCTTTTTCTCTTTTTTCTTTTTCTTACTCGGCACTCCAATCGGCCACATCATAAACTTATTCGCTTGGATCGTCACTATTTTATGGCTGATAAACAGAGATATTATTCCAGCCGGTATTCCTGATATATTATTGTTCGGCGGATGGTTGAGCTTTGTGGCGGGAAACATTTTGTTTATCTCTATCCACTTCTTCCCTGCGGTCGCGGCCAGACGATGGAAAATCGCCATAGCGGCTCTATTGACTCCGATATACTGGTTATTGATGTCTATCGCCACTTTATTTGCTTTGAAAGATCTTATCATCAGACCGCACCATTGGAACAAGACCAAACACGGCTTGTCCAAATCGTTCTTCTAAAAAAAGCATTGACTAAAAATGGGTTTGTGTTATTATATTTATTTAAATAATTAATTTTTAACCGACCAAAAACTATGCCAAAAATCTTAGGGAGGATCGTCATGGTGGTGGTTATGGCCTTGGCTTTATCAGCCGGAGCCGTTCACGCCGAAGATGGCAACTATTGGGACGTTTTAGATGGCGAAGTATACCATCTTGACCTGTTCCAAAAAGGCGAAGACTGGGAAGTTATTGTGGACGGCGCTTATGGCCGATTCGCGTATAACACCACAGAATTCGTGTTCAATGGTTTTGCTCTTCAAGAGGGTGGAAATTATACCTTAATAAGGTTTGAAGACGAAGCCGCGGAAAATACAGAGAACGTGGTCTGCTTGACCTCAGGTACAGCCACAACTGATGACACACTTCATCTTGATGGCGCTTTGCTAGATGGCGGAGCCAAAATCTGGTTGGTATTATCAGCTGACGTAGATTGCGCCGGTGGTGAAATGACCGGCTGGAATCCCAGCGAATACTTGTTTGAAAGCGCTCTAATCGGGGGCGGTTCAAGCGGAGAACCAAACGAAACACCGGTTGACCCTTATGAAATAATTCATACGGACCACACCGAATATCCCGGTTATGAACATTTCCATTTATATGAAAAAGACGCGAACTGGGTGGCAGTGCCTGGAGGCAACGAAGGACACTTCCATTATGACGCGGACGATTTCATCTTTGACGCAAACATGGAAAGTGTTGAAACCAACTACACTTTAATCAGAATGCACACGCATTTAAGCCCATCAGTCACTTGTTTAGCCTCAGGCGCAACCGATGCCACAGGCGACATTGACTTGACTGGCGCGATGCAAGAAGGCGGAGCCAAAGTCTGGTTGGTGCTATCAGCTGATGTAGATTGCGCCGGCGAAGAAATGATCGGCTGGAACCCAAGCGAATACTTGTTTGAGAACGCGTTGCTTCCACAGACCGACCCGGTTGTTCCTCCGATAGATAATGAAAATATCAACCGCATCCGTTTATACAAAAAAGATGCCAACTGGACTCCGGTTGACGTCGCCAACTACTTCGGCGTATTCCACCATGATGAAACTAACTTCACAGTGACCGCCAGAGTAATGCTTCCAAACTTCTCATACACGGTAATCAGAAGCAACGGCGATATCAATTCAGGAATCACTTGCTTGGCCACACAAACATCAAACAACCAAGGTGAACTATATATGCAAGGCCAAATCACCGGAGAAGGTGAAAAAATCTGGGTGGTAAAATCAAACAATGTAGACTGTGAAGCCGGCTCATTTGTACAATACGGCTGGTATCCGGAATATTACTTGTTTGAAAATAGTTTGCTTCAATGAACTCCTCCTCGGAGCAAGCTCCGAGGTATTAAGTCAATAGGTGAAATTCGCCGTAGCCTATCTTTCTATTCCTCCTCAGTCCCGACTCAGTCGGGACTACGGCGGATTCGTCCTCTGTCTTTGCCACCGAAGCAAAGCTTCGGTGTATTTAGCGGAGGCGAATTAGACACAACTTCTACAACACCAATACAGTAAGAAACACAAAACAAACTAAAATAAACACTAAAAAACTAAAAGACAGCTCCGACTCAATCGGGGCTGTCTTTTTATTTAGTCAAAAACCAGCAGTATGGCTATCTCGTCATCCCGACCCGCCAGCTGGCTTGGAGGGATCTCTTTGTCATTGCGAGGAGTCTCAAGACGACGTCGCAATCCCGTCTTGTCATTCCCGTGTCTACGGGAATCCAGAAAAATAATTTTCTCTCCTCCACTTTTTTTATAAAAAGTGGAGCAAAAAATCGAGCCGTTGGTTCGCTCAGAGCCAGTTGCGGCTCACCGTCGTATTTTGTCCTTGACTTAACCTTGACGGGACTCGGCAGGCCGGACAAAATTAACTCCGGCTCACCTGCAACTGTAAGGGTGCCTTATCCCGACTTGGGTCGGGACTAGCTGAGCGAACCAACATGGCTCAAGACGACGAATTGGGTTGAATTGTTTGGTTGACGTAGTCGGGGGGTCGTCATCCTGAGCTTGTCGAAGGATCCCCCTGTCATTACGAGCCCTCAAGGGCGTAGTAATCTCGTTATTTCGAGGATTGCGACGTCGTCTTGGGACTCCTCGCAATGACAGAAATAAAACACCCCCCGACTAAGTCGGGGGGTGTTTTAGATGTTTTCTCCTTTATTATTTTATTATATTCACCCCGCGTGGCAAGCTCTGTTCAATCAAACCCAAATCATACTCTGAATAATCATTGCCGGACAAATCCAATGTCTGCAAATTCTTCAAATTCCCCAATTCCAACGGCAAACCGGTCAGCTGATTATTTGATAAGTCAAGAACCTGCAGATTTTGCAATTGTCCAATCTCAGCCGGAACTCCGGTCATCAAATTATCGCTCGCGTCCAGTATCTTGAGATTTTTAAGCTGTCTAATTTCCGCCTGAATCGCGCCGGTTAACTGATTGTCGGACAAATCCAACTCCTGCAAGCCGGTTTCTGAAAAAACATACTCCGGCACTTTTTTCAAATTTTGCCCGCTCAAATTCAGCTTACTGTCACTCAATATTTTTTCCAATACAGGAGTCTTATTATCAACTGACGTTTCCATGTTTTGTGTTTCCGCGTCAATATCTGCCGGCGACTGTTGTGGCGCTAATACACAACCACCTAACATCATAGCCATTATCGCTATTCCAAGTATTTTTATTTTCATATACTATTTATTATTAATTTAACTGGTAGCAATTTTATATAAATTCTTAATTAAATTTAGCTAAAAAATAAACTTCATTCATGTCTGTCATTACGAGTCCCGACTCAAGTCGGGATGTAGTAATCTCGTCCTTTAAAAGATCCCTCCCCGCTGTACAGCGGGGGGATTACGAATTGTCAAGGGATTGTAAGGGAACACTTATCCCCCGACTTAGTCGGGGGGCGACGTCGTCTTGGGACTCCTCGGTTGACAGAGTAAGGGCTCACTACAGATTCATATTCAATATCGTATCCTATTTACGCCGAAAAATCAATTAAAAAAGGCCTTGTCGCGAAGACAAGGCCGGTGTCTGAAACAAACTGTTATTGTTCTCTCTCCAGTATTTTCTTCCTCAACCCCAGTAAAACGGAAATAAAGACAACCACCACCGCCCCGGGCCATCTGACCGCGGGCGAAGGATGATCAATAAAATAATCCGTTATTTTGATAAGTGTTTTGGCGACAACGCCAAACGGTTTTTTACCATTCTTTGATTGAGTATTTTTCACGATTTTTTCCTTTGCGAGTTAATTCAGACAATCTTAACTATAGGGTAGAAAACCGCCGGTGTCAATTATTCCAAATGAATAAAACAACTGCACGGCTTTTTCTTCAGAATCTCCCTCTGTTCTTTGATGGTATTGATAAAAACTTTTTGCCCACCAGCGCCTTTGGCCAGTTTTTTATCCAGCGGAGACAAATGATTATATTTTCTTTTTTTAAACTCAACCACCAAAGCCTCATGCCTCTGATACAGCGCTTTCAACTTCCCTACCCAACGCAAAGTCTCCGGATGGCGGGAATACCCGCCCTTACCGCCGTGTTTAGTCAAAATATTCCACAAACCGTGGAGTTCTCTGTGTTCGGCGAGCAAATGCTTCCGGCATAAATGTTTTGGATGTATATCCCACACGCGCATATAAAAATAAATAAGGTAATAATTTCTTAATATCATCAACCGCCCGCAAAAACGCTTCATAATTTTTAGCCAGCCGTTTTTTGTTAATTGTATATCCCTCTAAAATATGCTGACGTAAAGTTTTGGTCGCCCATTGGCGAAATTTAGTAGCATTGGCAGAATTAACCCTATATCCGATAGAAAGTATCAAATCAAGATTATAATATTCAATCTTTCTTACAATTTTTCTTTTTCCTTCAGTTTGAACTGTTTCCAAAATGGAAACAGTTGATTTCTTATTCAATTCACCGGTATCAAAAATGTTTTTAACATGTTTGGAAATCGCCGCTTTTTTTACATTAAAAAGACGCCCAACTTGTTGTTGGGTAAGCATGATTGTCTCTTGTTTTTTATCCAAACGCACTTCCATGGATCCATTCGGCGCCTGATAAACAATAATTTCATTTTTCATATTTTATTTTTTTACTTAATTCGGCAGATATCTTTTAAAGCCGAGA
>Ga0208373_1003830_pt1 | contig 14289 bp, 7 predicted proteins | sample RifOxyC2_FD_184036 | JGI IMG/M metagenome (GOLD analysis project Ga0208373, IMG submission 184036) | Soil microbial communities from Rifle, Colorado - Rifle Oxygen_injection C2 (SPAdes) | ecosystem: Environmental > Terrestrial > Deep subsurface > Rock core/Sediment | place: Rifle, Colorado...
ACCGGGGTGAATTCGAGGACCGCTTGAAGGCGCTCCTTAAGGAAATCGGACAGTCTGCCGGCGAAATCATATTATTTATAGACGAGCTCCATACCGTGGTCGGAGCCGGCGCAGCCGAAGGCGCCCAGGACGCATCCAATATGCTCAAGCCCGCCCTGGCCCGTGGTGAACTGCGCTGTATCGGAGCCACCACGCTCAATGAATACCGCAAATATATAGAAAAAGACGCCGCACTGGAACGCCGGTTCCAGCAGGTGCTGATTGGCGAGCCGACAGTTGAGGATACCATCTCCATTTTGCGCGGATTAAAGGAACGATATGAGGTTCATCACGGCGTGCGCATCCAGGATGCGGCCCTGGTGGCTGCGGCAACATTATCCCAGCGCTATATTTCGGACCGGTTCCTGCCTGACAAAGCTATTGACCTGATGGACGAGGCCGCCTCAGCGCTTCGGCTGGAACTGGACAGTATGCCTCAGGAAATTGATGACCTTCAGCGCCGGATAATGCAGCTGGAGATTGAAATGCAGGCGCTCAAGAAAGAAACCGACGCGGCCAGCAAGGAGCGTTTTGCCAAAGCTGATAAGGAACGCAAGGAGCTAAGCGAGAAGGCCATGGGTTTAAAAACCCAATGGCAGAACGAGAAGAAATTGATTCAGGAAACCAGCCAGCTAAATGAAAAGATAGAAGCGGAAAAGATAAAATTAGAGAACCTGATGCGTAAGGGCAGTCTGGATAAAGTGGCAGAAATCCAATATGGAATCATACCGGGATTGCAAAAGCAGTTAGAGGCGCAAAACAAGAAATTATCAGAGGTCCAGAAAAAATCACAGATGCTCCGCGAAGAAGTGACTGAAGAGGATATCGCCGAGGTGGTGGCCAAATGGACCAAGATACCGGTATCGCGGCTGGTTGAAAGCGAGGTCCAGAAACTACTCAAGATGGAAGAGCGCCTGAGCCAGAGGGTCGTCGGCCAGTCAGAAGCGCTCAAGGCTATTTCCGATACCATTCGCCGGGCCAGGTCAGGATTGCAGGACCAGAATAAGCCCATCGGCTCATTTATCTTTATCGGACCGACCGGCGTTGGTAAAACCGAATTGGCCAAGGCTTTGGCCGAATTCCTGTTTGATACTGAGGCCTCGTTGGTGCGCATAGATATGTCTGAATATATGGAAAAGCACACGGTCTCGCGCTTAGTGGGCGCGCCGCCCGGATATGTCGGTTACGAGGAAGGCGGTCAATTGACTGAAGCCGTCCGCCGGAGGCCCTATGCCGTGGTGCTCTTTGACGAGATAGAAAAGGCCCATCCGGAAGTATTCAATATTTTCCTGCAGGTACTGGATGATGGCCGGTTGACCTCAGGCCAGGGTAAGGTGGTCAATTTCAAAAATACTATTGTGATTATGACTTCAAATATCGCTTCTGATGTGATGAAGGAATACGCCGAGGCAAAGTCACCTGACCCGGCTAAGGTCAGGCAGAAGGTCATGGATGTTCTGCGTCAGGGATTCAAGCCGGAATTTATCAACCGGATTGACGACATTATTATCTTCCGGCCGCTCAATAAGGCCGACATTATCACGATAGTGGATATCCAGATTGGTTTGTTGCAGAAACGGCTGGATGAGCGCAAGATAAAAATAAGCCTGAGCAAGGAAGCCAAGGAGATGCTGGCCCTGGATGGCTATGACCCGGTCTACGGGGCGCGGCCTTTAAAACGGCTGATTCAGCATAAGATTCAGGACCCGCTGGCCCTTCTGATGCTGGACGGCAAATTCAAGTCAGGCGATACCATCAAGATTACCCCGGACAAAACTGATATAGGAGTCTTTGAGTTCACCAAGTAATCGGGATGGTTTTAGCTGGGTATATAAAAATTGACATTCAGGCGATAATCGGGTATTCTAAATAATATGGAAATTCAAAAATCTATTGTTAACGCAGTAAGATTGTTGAACGGCTGCAAGGATTATTCCGAGGCATTACTGAATATCTCAGGCGAGATACTTGAACATCTTAACGCGGAAAGCTGCGTTTTTTTCTCGGTTGAGGCGGATGAGGTCATTCCCGATATGTTCGCCGTGGTCGGAAGAAAGGCGCAGGTCATTACAAATAAAGTAGCTGTCAACAGTCAGAATACTATGTCATCCTGGGTGGCGCAGAACGGCGATATTATAATACAGGATGCTTCCGGTAATGACCCGCGTTATGATGAAGAGGTGAATTTACTCGGGTCCATGGCCCAGGCCAAGCCGGTTATTATCAGCATCCCGCTGGTTTGCGTCGGCTCCTTGGTTGGCGTGATGGATATCCTGGTTACCAACCGGCCACAGGTCAAGAATGAAGAATTGGATCCGGTTAATCCGCTGATTAACATAGCGTCTTTAATCTATTCGCGGCGTTATAGCAATGGGCTGACCAAGCTGGCCGAGATATCCGTCCAACTGTTGGAAGGCCGGGATTATTACACGCACGGTCATTCTATGCGGGTGGCTAATTATTCGCTGGTCCTGGCCGATAAATTGGGGCTGACCGAATTACAGAAGCAGAAAATCAGGTTGGCGGCTATCTTGCACGATATCGGCAAGCTCACCTTTAGCGATACGCTTTTTAAGGCCGACCGGGCTCTGACCAAGTTAGAGTTGAAGATTATCGAAATGCATCCGATTATCGGCGCTAATATCATCTCGGAAATCAATAAGAGCATCGCCACGATTATCCGCTCTCATCACGAACATTATGACGGCTCCGGTTATCCGGACGGTTTGAAAGGCAAGGATATCCCGTTATTATCAATGATTATTTCCATTACTGATGCCTTTGATGCCATGTTGACTGAACGGCCATACCAAAAGGCCACCGATATAAAAACGGCCATTGCAGAGATAAAACAGAAAAGCGGCAGCCAATTTGACCCGGATATGGTCAATGTCATGATGGAATGCTACAATTCCGGGAAATTGCAATGCTAGAGCCAGTTAGAGTGTAACGAGTTACTGGCTCTTGTCCCTTAGTCCCGAAGGGGCTACATATTTATCTACAACTCTTTCAACGCTTCCTTGAGATTTATTTCCTGCTTGGCCAGTTCTTCCTGCCTGAGTAATTCCTTTTGGAGGATGGACTGGGGTGCCCGTGTCTTGAAATTCTCATCGGATAGTTTTTTGGTTATAATCGTCAGTTGTTCCTGAACCTTAGTTAGCCGGTCTTGCAGGCGTTTCTTCTCCACCTCCGGATCAATGATGCCTTCGAGCGGGATAAAGAGCTGAAGATCGTTTACAATTCCTGTGGCCGAATGACTAGGTTTGGGAAGGTTTACGCCAAACTCTATCTTGGACAGATTGGCTTGATGCTTAATCAACTCCTGGTGTGGCTGGATATCTTCCAACATAATGTTTGTTCCAGACGAGATAGTTAGTTCTAATGGTCGTTTGCGTTCGATATTCATTTTATTACGGATATCCCGGGGGATACGGATTATTTCGATATTGGTCTCCATAGTTTTTTCAATCTGTTCGTTTATCTGCTTGGCGTCAGCTGTGGGCCAGTCCGCAATCATAATTGACTCGCTCTGGAAATATTCCGGATACTGTTCTCTGAACTTCTGCCAGAGTTCCTCGGTGATAAACGGGATAAACGGATGGAGCATGCGCAGGGTATTGCTGAAGAGATAAAAAAGCGTAGAGCGTGTAGCGTTGAGCGTAGAGGCGTCTTTACTGTATAACCGGGGTTTGATGATTTCCAAATACCAGTCGCACAAATCGCTCCAGAAGAAGTGGTAAATCAAATGGGCCGCCTCGCTGAACTGAAAGTTTTCCAGCGCCTTGGTATAATCCCGGATGGTCGTGTTCAGGCGGCTCAATATCCATTTGTCTTCAAAGTGGTTACTCTGTTCTTTAGTTTCTTCGTTCTTTCGTTCTTCAGTGCCGAGCACCAGCCGGCTGGCGTTCCATAACTTATTGCAGAAATTACGGCCGGATTCATAGGTCTCGTCTGATAAGTTAATATCGCCTCCCAGCGGGATATTGGCCATAATGCCGAAGCGCAAAGCATCGGCGCTGTATTTGTCAATCAGCCCGAGCGGGTCCGGCGAATTGCCCAGCGATTTGCTCAGCTTACGGCCGGAATTATCACGGGCAATGCCGTGGATATAGACATCCTTGAACGGGGCTTTACCGGTGAATTCAATCCCGGCCATTATCATCCGGGAGACCCAGAAAAAGATGATGTCCTTGCCGGAATTCAGGACCGTGGTCGGATAAAAATACTTCAGGTCTTCGGTCTGTTTGGGCCAGCCGAATACGGCAAATGGCCAGAGCCAGGAGGAAAACCAGGTGTCCAGCACATCCTCATCCTGCACCAGACGGGTGTTGTTGCATTTGGGGCATTTGGTCGGCGTTTCACGGCTGACAATGGGCGGACAGTCCGATTTCTGATTTCGGATTTCAGATTTAGGATTTTGCTCCTTCGTGCAGTACCAGACCGGTATCTGATGTCCCCACCAGAGTTGTCGCGAGACGCACCAGTCCCGGATATTCTCCATCCAGTTAAGATAGGTCTTGGACCAGTGTTCAGGGAAGAACTTAACATCGCCGGACCGGACCGCCTTGATAGCCGGCTCGGCTAAAGGTTTCATCTTGACAAACCATTGCAGAGACAGATAGGGCTCTATCATCGTATTGCATCGGTAGCAATGCCCGACCGCGTGCTGATACTTTTCCTGTTTTTCCAGCAGTCCCTCATCAGTCAGGCGTTGGATAATCTGCTTGCGGCATTCCAGCCGGTCCAGTCCTTTATACTCGCCGGCATTCTCATTCATCTTAGCATCCGGCGCCATTATATTGATGGATGCCAGATTATGCTTTTGGCCCATCATAAAGTCGTTCGGGTCGTGGGCCGGGGTGACCTTGACCGCGCCCGAGCCGAAATCATTTTCGACTATCTCATCAGCGATTATTTTAATCTCTCTCTTCATGATGGGCAGAATCAGGGTCTGGCCGATGAGGCCCTTATAACGTTCATCCGAGGGATTGACAGCCACAGCCGTATCGCCCAGCATGGTTTCAGGCCTCGTGGTCGCAACCACGACATATTTATCCTTGTTATCCTTAAAATGATAGCGAATCCAATACAGACCTCCGGTGGTGTCCACATTTTCCACCTCTTCATCGGACAGTGCGGTCAGGCACCTCGGGCACCAGTTGACGATATAATTGCCCCGGTAAATCAGGCCCTTTTCATAGAGCCGGACAAAGGCATCCTTGACGGCTGTGGAATAGGCCTCGTCCATGGTAAATCTCAGTCTATCCCAGTCGCAGGAACAGCCCAGTTTCTTGAGTTGCTGGATGATGGTATCGCCGTATTGCTTCTTCCACTCCCAGACCCGCTCGACGAATTTGGTTCGTCCCAGGGCGTGCCGGGATGATTTGTCTTTCTTCAATTGTTTTTCCACGGCGTTCTGGGTGGCGATGCCGGCGTGGTCTGTGCCCGGTACCCAGCAGGTGGCATATCCCTGCATCCGCTTAAAGCGCACCAGGATATCCTGGGGCGTCTCGTCCATCACGTGCCCCATATGGAGAATCCCGGTGACATTCGGCGGGGGAATGACGATGGAAAAAGGTTTCTTGGCGGAGACCGAGGCAGAAAAATAGCCCTTCTCTTCCCACATCTTATAGATGCGGTCTTCAACGGTCTTGGGATTATATGCGGTTTCCATAAGGGTGTCATTCTATTTTGCCTCTACCTTGATGTCAAGAAAACTCCGTAACTTCTGCCACGAAGGCACTAAGACACTAAGAATAGTTACCTTTGTGCCTTGCGGAGCCGCAGCGGAGTCCCGATTATTTCGGGGGTGTCTTAGTGGCGACTCTTTTATTTCCCAAAATAACTGTTGACCTTACCTAACATATTTGGTATAAGTTCTTATATAATTCATTAATGTTACAAAAGATATTCTATAAAGAGTAAAGGAAAATCCCGACAAAGACTGTCGGGATAATGGCGCCACAGGCGCCATAAAAGGAGGATATTATGCCACACGCGACAAAAGGCAAGGAATTATTGGTCACCACTCCTAACGCTATCGGCGCTTTAGGCACGGTCACCGGGGTCGTTTCCAAGGCCGGCGTTAATTTCATCACCATGTCAGCCTGGGGCGAGAAAGATAAGGGCTTTTTCCGGCTCATCACCTCGGATAACGATAAGGCATCGGCTGCGCTGAAGAAACTTGGTTATACGATAGACGAGACCGAAGTCCTGCTGATTAATCTGGGCAACAAGCCGGGCACCTTCGCGCCCTTGGCCAGGAAAATCGGCGATGCCGGCGTCGAAATCAACTACTGTTACGCCACGGCCTGGAGCGATATGGCCGTTCTGGTCATGTCCACCAAGAACAACAAAAAGGTCATGGACATCATCGCCGAGTCGTAATTGGGCGGGGCATTATAAGATTCCGGTAAAACGGGTAGGTGTCCCCGGATTATGCAGATTATGCCCCAGATTAGACTATGATTAGCAAAAAAGTTGATATCATATTGGCCATACTTGTTTTTATAGCCGCAAGTGTCACCTCATTCCTTTTTAGGGCATCGCTTCGTCGCTATTTATTCATGGGAATTGAATCATTGGGCTTAATCACCTTGATTGCTTATAGTTTTACAATATGCATATTTATTATCTATTTCATCAGGGTGTTTAGATTGTGGCGTGATGATGCATCAGATTGGCATATGAAAATGAAAGGGGCATACCTTCTTTTTGCCATATCCAGCATATCATCGGGGTTAATTCTCGGTTATCCTTTTTACGTCGCAGAAGCAAAAATATGGAATTTACCTGATTATTTACTCGTGACTCTTTCCGGTTTTTTCATGTTTGCTTTTCCGGTCGGGATTGTTTTGTTGGTATTAGGCATAAAGGGCTTGAAGTATCGTCAAGAGAAACCTGCTTCATATATTAAAACAACTTTAATAACAGCCGTTGTTTTTATCTTGAGCGGAACAATACCATCAATATTTATTGTCGTCTGGAGTATCATAATGCTTGAAGGTGGTCCTGGTTGGTAATTATTCTTTTAAGCTCTGGGGGATAGCATACCAAATTGAATTGCGGGAATTCCGGTGACACCCGCCTGCAGTCCTCTGTAACCCAATTATTACCTCTTTATAGGGCACGGTTTTATCAATTCCAAATACCATAGATAGTGATGTCCCACAGGAGCTTAGGAATGTTTCGGAACGGCTTTCCGTAGGTAGGGGAATGATTCCCGTACATACGGGAAATAAATCCGGACATATGGGGAAGAAATCCGAACATACGGGAAAGAAATCCGGGACTCCGGGGAAGAAATACTGGCATACGGGTAAAACAACCTAACTCTATATAATTTAATAAGTTATAGTAAAAATCTGTTTTCTAATCCCTCTGCCTGTGGCGCCACGGGCGCCACTTCCCCCTTTGCAAAAGGGGGATAAGAGGGGGATTTAATTCGTGTGATTCGTTCCTATTTGTGCTATTCGTGTTTAGTATTTCTTTGTGGTCTTTGTGTCCTTTGTGGTGAAAAGGCACTATTCCTAAGCTTCCACGACCACCGGGCATTTGGGCAGGGCCTGGAGGAACAATTTGCTGTAGTTCTTGGTGACTATCCGGTTGTCCAGGATGACGATGATTAATTATCTTGACTTTCCCGTTCGATAAAGTATAATAATCGCATGATAAAGAATGCGAAGATTCTGGAGCGCTTTGAGAGGGAACAAATCAGTACGGAACGCCTGGGCTATGCCCGGAAATTGCTGATATTTGATGCCCTCTGGGATGAATACCGGCGCCTTAACCGGAATCGCATTGATAATCCCCTGGACGGCATCGCATCCCGAATTAGAATAGCCAGAATATTAAACAGTGCCAAGGGCAGTAGACCCCGTTAGAAGTAGGTCGTCACAGACGACCGTGTATTATAATCAATCTTTAATTGTAGACCGATTAGCACAATAAACCTTTTATACAGATGATATCAATTACTTCTAACGGGGTAGAACAACTTCTTGTAAAGGTCAGTAAGGCCCTTGAGCAGGCCGGTATTCCTTATATGGTCATCGGAGGGCAGGCCGTCCTGCTTTACGGCACGCCGCGCCTGACCCGGGATATTGATATCACCCTCGGGATAAACATCGACCGTTTGCCTCAAGTATCAGCCCTGGCCCGGGAATTCCACCTGAGAATTATCCCGCCTAACTATCGTGAATTCGTGGCCCAGACCATGGTCCTGCCTTTGGAAGACCGCAAGAGTAAATTCCGGGTGGATTTTATCTTCTCGTTCACGCCTTATGAGACGCAGGCTATCAGGCGGGCCAGAAAAGTGAAATTCGGCCGGGCCGTTGTCAGATTTGCTTCTTTGGAGGATATTATTATCCATAAAATATTTTCAGGCCGGTCTAAGGATATCGAGGACGTTAAATCAATCATCCTGAAGAATCATGATTTTGACCGTCGGTACATAACCAGGTGGCTGAAAGAATTTGAATCGACGGCCGAGGGAAAACCGGACCTGGTCAGGATATTCAGGGACTGCATATCGTAGAGCGTATCTGAGTCCTAAGCTTCCACGACCACCGGGCATTTGGGCAATGCCTGGAGGAACAACTTGCCGTAGTTCTTGGTGACTATCCGGTTGTCCAGGATGACAATAATGCCTTTGTCGGTCTTGGTGCGAATCAGGCGGCCGAATCCCTGCCGGAGTTTCAGGATGGCCTCGGGCAGGAAATAGTTCTTGAAGGAGTCCACGCCGTTGCGTTCCATCTCTTCCATCCGGGCCTCGACCAAGGGTTCGCCGGGCACCGGAAAGGGCAGTTTGGTGATGATGATGTTTTCCAGCGCCTGACCCGGCACGTCCACGCCCTGCCAAAAGCTGTCCGCGCCTAAAATCACCGAACCGATGTTGGCCCGGAATTCCTCCAGCATCTGATGCCTGGGCATATCCTTGCCCTGCATATAGAGCGGGATACCCTGGGCCATCAACAGGGGATAAATCCGGTCGTGCACCCGGTGCATCAGGTCATAGCTGGTAAACAGGACAAATGCCCGGCCCTTGCTCATCTCAAGGTATTTCATTATCTTCTCGCTGGCTACCGGCTCGAATTCGTCCTTCTTGTTCGGGTCCGGGGTGCCGGATGTGATATAGACCTTGACCTGTTTGGCGTAGTTAAAGGGCGAGTCCAGGATGATGTCAGATGAATTTTCTATGCCTAATGTTTCCTTGATGTATTTCAGGCCATCTTTTTTTGATGTAGATAATGTGGCACTGGTGAATATGGCGGCCTTGACGCTGGGTGGCAGGAGTATTTCCTTAATCAGGGTATTGACTTTTAGAGGCGCGCCCTGGAGCGTGACCCGGGGCTGGGCTCTTTTTTGTTTAGAGAGCTCTACCCAGTAGACAGATTTGCTCTTCTCGCCGGAGCCGGACTGGCTGATAAAGCTCTCCACTGCCTCGGCAAAGATAAGCGTCCGCTTGATAAAGGCGTCCAGTTCTATTATATCTATCTCTTGAGCCTTGCCCGCCCGCCCCGATTTCGCATCGGGACGTTCGGGCGGAGATTTCTTTTTGCTCAGTGCGGACCTGAGCTCTTTGAGCGAGAAATGGAGTTTGACCAGGACCGGGCTTAAGGTGTTGGCCACGAAGTCCTTGCTCTTGACCCGTCCGTTCTCCGGCGCCTTGTGGTTATGCCAGTAGAGGACATCGTCAAAGAAATTTAGAGCCGCCTCGTGCGATTCTTCCACCAGTTTTTTGCACTCCTGCGCCTTGCCGATTTTATGCGGGACGAATTGGAGAAACCCGGACTGCTTTTTGGGATTCCACAAAGAGCTGAGCAGGTAACTGACCTGGTAATTGGAGACATCCATGCCGAGATGCTTTTGGGCGACCGATTCTAGCCGGTGCGCCTCGTCAATCACCACCACCTCGTAATTGGGCAGGAGGTTGACCTCGTTTTCATAGCGCATGACCGCGTCAATCACCAGGAGCGGGTGGTTGACGACCACGATATTGGCCAGCCACAATTGGGACCGGGCCTTTTGGTAGAAACACACGCCGTAATAGCCGCATTTCTTGCCGGCGCAGTTGTCGCTCTCGGCGCAGATTTTGTCCCAGACGCCGCCGGACGGCACCCAGTCAAAGGTTGACAGTGAGCCATCCCAGCGGTGTTTTTCTTGCCCGCCGGAGCCTTGGCGTAGGCGGGTGTTCCGGCCTTGATTTACAGCCGCGGTATAGATTCTGGACAGTTCTTCCTTCTCCGAGTGGAGTTCGAACATCTCGGTCTGGTGGTTCAGGGCCTTGGCTAGCCGGCGCTGGCAGATGTAATTTGACCGGCCCTTGGCCAGCACTACTGTAAACTTATCCGGCAGGACGGTCTGCAGGAACGGGATATCCTTATAGGCAATCTGTTCCTGGAGATTGATGGTATTGGTGGAGACGATGACCGGCTTTTTGGTGGATAGGGAATGGTAGATAGCCGGAATAAGGTAGGCGAATGTCTTGCCGATGCCGGTACCGGCCTCGACCACCAGGTGGCCTGCCTGACCGGTAGGCAGGCGGTTTTTATCTATGGCCTGGCAGATGCCTTCAAACATAGCCACCTGCTCGGGCCGGTATTCGTAACTGGCGAATTTCTGGGCCAGCAGTCCGTCCGGTCCGAATATGGCCTTGGTATCAAGCATAATAAATTACTAGTAAGTCACAGATTAGATTTATTACATTCCCGGAGACCAATAGTCTAATTTCCATCCGTTTTCAGTCCGGATAAATTCAATGGGGGATTCTACTTTTGGAGGCCCTATACTTGCCGAGACTGAATTTCTGTGATTTTTTCCCCATCGTATTTCGTAATTTTCCCATGATGTGCCAAAACTGATAAATCTTTTTTTATTGTCCTTCTCGTAAGGGTCAAGTAAAGAATTGTAGCCGCGTTCGGTTGAGGCGGCTTTCACTTTTTCCGCATCCCCTGTTTTCATGATAGCAATAAATTCGTGCCATGATTTTTCTACTTCTTCTCTGCTCCCTTTAATTCTTTGTGTTTCTTTTTGCGGTGTTGGGTCACATCCGGCCACGGCAATCACGGCGCAGAGGATGCCGATGATAATTAACAGGTTCTTAGACATATTATAATCTGGTTAATCAGTAAAATCTGTTTAATCCGCTTACGAAATTACCTTTATCTGTTTATCTTCCACTCCAGGGCCGTGGTTATCCGGGCTGTGATATCTTCCAGATGAGCCCGGGTGATGTCGTCTATATTGCTATTGACTGCGGCGACTGAGGAATAATCCTTGATTAGTTTCAGGTCATTGCGGGCCAGGGCCATGGCATCAGACGGATAGCTCTTGGAATCGGACAGGTAGATGGCGATGAGCCGTTCCATATGGGCCCGTTGCAGGTTGCGCCGGCACTGGTTGATGTTTTCGCCCTTGACCGCCTCAGACCAGATAGATTCCCGCAGACCGGTGAAGAGTTCGGTTAGCCCGAATTTCGGCTCGCCTGACTTATACTTGATGGCCATATTGTTGAGCCGGCGCAGGACGGTCGGTTCATACATATAATTCAGGGCTGACTGCTGGATAGACAGAATGGTGTTGTAAATCTGGACGTCCAGGGTCGGCCCGTGGTCAGACCCGGGCAGGCGTTCGGTTCCGAGCTTGTTCAGGACCTCAACCGGGATGGATTTCTCGGACAGGGAGAATATGTTATTGATGATAAAATCCAGGGATTGCTGTTGCTTTTGGGCGCTGACCGGTTCGAACGGTACCCGGCCGTTTGGGTCGGCGATATGGTCCCGGCGGTAATAGATGCCGCCGATGAACCTGGCGGCCAGGGTAGTTCCGATGGCGTATTCCTTGATGCCCTGGCTAAAGACCCGACGCATCTTCTGGTAGCTCTCGCCCGGCTTGGAGAATTTCAACTCTATCTTGCCCCAGAGTTCCTGGGCCAGCTTGAGACGCTGGCTGACATATTCCAATTGGTCATTGCCCAAATCCCAGAGGGTGCAGGTTGGGTCAATGCCGGATGGTGAATTACCGTGGCAGTCCTCGTCAGTGCCGTAGGCCAGTTCTGGTTGGGCGCAGCGGGCCGCGATGGCTTTGAGTTGGGACAGTTCGTCTTCCGGCGCCTTGGCCCCGAACGGCTTGTAGGCGTATTCAATGGCCCAGCAGTCATACGGGCCGACGGTCGAATGCCAGAACTCGCCCTGTTTAGCCGTGTCAAGCGAGATATTGGCCGGGGTATAATCCATGACCGAGCCGGTCATGCCTTTGGTTGAGGTCAGGGCTTTGTCATTGAGCTGGTCGGCTGTGAGCATAGTGCTGGATTTGAAGTTATGCCTTAGGCCCAGGGTATGCCCAACCTCGTGGACCGCCAGGTCGGTCAGGTAATCAGCCACGAATTGCTCGGCTTCTTTTTCCTTGCCGTCCAGGAATGCCCGGGCTGTCAGCATGGACGAGGCAAATGCGGCCTGGTAAACCAGTCCGTTGGCGTAATTGCAATAGGCGTTGTTGTTAATCCCGAGCGGGTTGACGGATTCCTCGAACTCGGTGTAATTGATGCGGGCCATGTCAGCGCTGATGCGGATATCGGCCGCGTAGAGCTGGCCGGTAAATGGGTCTGCGTCTGAAGGTCCGACCGCATAGCCGGAGCCGGGCCGGATGAGCCAGCGGATAGTATTATAGCGCACGTCAGCCGGGTCCCAGTCCGCGTCATCCGGCTGTTGATAGACCACCACCGCATCCGTGAACCCGGCCTGCTCAAAGGCCTTGTTCCAGAGCAGGACTCCTTTTTTGATGGGCTCGCGGTATTCGGTCGGGATGGTCTTTTCCAGCCAGAAGACGATGGGTTTTTTAGGTGGCGAGAGCGGCGCAGTGGGGTCAGATTTTTCCAGGTTCCAGCGGTTGATGTAACGGACATAGGGCGTTTCCGGCTTCATGGACGAGTAATCCTGGTACGCAGTAATGAAATGCCCGACCCGGTCATCGGCCAGGCGCGGGATATAATTATCCTGGGGCAGTGTGGAGATGGAATAATAATACCGGATGAATAAACTTTTATCAGGAATAGTCGCGGAATAGAATTCCTTTCCAGCCCGGAAATGCATATTGATTTCGATATCGGTATTGGCCGGGAATGATTTCAGGATGGAAAACCAGCTGTTGTCCTTGTCAAAGGAGAAATCGGCCTTGGTGGCCTCGCTGAGATGCCGGGCCAGGTTGTAGCGGTCGAAGAGAAATAAGTCATTGAGCGAGACCAGGACCGCGCCGGTGGTGGAGTGCGGCTTGGACAGGACGATGGATGACGAGATGAGCGAATCGCTGGTGCCTTTTTCCACGGCCCGGAAAGCCGGCTTGTCCCGGTCAGCCCGGACCAGGACGTTTTTGTAGATGAGCTGAACGCGCTTGTTGATTATCCGGAAGAAGAACGGGAAGCTGTCTTCCATTGATGCCGCGTCCAGGAAGGTGCCGTCGCCTGATTCCCGGGTGACCGAACAGAGCAGAATCTTGTCCAGCTGTTCGGGCTTCAGTTCCATAAAGGCGTTGCCGTTCTTGGGATGCTGGTAGATGGTCAGCATTCCGGTGATGGGTTTGCAGTCCTTGATAATCTCGGCAAAATCCTTTTCATCTCCGTTTTTGTCCTCCTTGGACGCGTCCTTTTTGGCGTCAGGCCCGGTCGGCGGCAGCGTGATTGAGTTGCAGCCGATATATAATAATGACAATACGAATAGTAGTCCCAGGGCTATTGATAATTTCTTCAGCATAAGTTTTCTCCTTTTAATTCCTGCCACTGAGCGCCATAAGGGCGCCATGGCGCTTCGGCGCCAGAAGGCACCCCGCCAGAAGCGAGGCTCGCCAAAGGCGGCAAGACACTAAGAATTTGCTGCGCAGGTCACTGCGTTGTTCTTCGTGCCTTTGTGTCTTAGTGGCAAATGTTATTATGATTGTTTCCTTAGTTTTTCCCAGTATTCCATTCTTTTCTTTATCTCTTTCTCAAACCCGAACTCACCGGGATGGTAATATTTAGCATCTTTGAGGTTGTCAGGCAGGTAATCCTGCTTGACAAAATGCTGTGGAAAATCGTGGGCGTATTTGTAATCCTTGCCGTAGCCCAAGTCGCCCATCAGGTCGGTCACCGGATTGCGCAGGTGGATAGGTACCGGCATGGCAATGGTTTTCTGGACATCCTCTTTGACCTTGTTATAGGCCGCATAGATGGAATTGCTCTTGGGCGCGGTAGCCAGGTATATAGCGGCTTGGGCCAGG
>Ga0208373_1003831_pt1 | contig 14286 bp, 10 predicted proteins | sample RifOxyC2_FD_184036 | JGI IMG/M metagenome (GOLD analysis project Ga0208373, IMG submission 184036) | Soil microbial communities from Rifle, Colorado - Rifle Oxygen_injection C2 (SPAdes) | ecosystem: Environmental > Terrestrial > Deep subsurface > Rock core/Sediment | place: Rifle, Colorado...
AGCAAGTTTTGACTCGACAAGAACGTCGACAATCGACAAAGGTGATCCAATACGCATCTCAGGAACACCTTCTGGAACTTCGTGCTCTTTAAACAACTGATCAAATCGATCACTTGCAAGACGTGCTTCCTCGGTTCCGTAGAACGAGGCAACAATCTCACGAGCAAGTTGGGCTTTCAGATCACGCGGATTAGCTTCTTCACGAATAAGTGATTTTGAAATGGCCACCACTTCGTCCATCGCAACATCCGTTAACAATTCAAATCCACCAACAATCATTCCATCTCCCCAACTCATCACCTTGCCAAACATTTCATCAGACGAATCTTGGAAGCGAATCATGTTTCCTTCACTCTTTCCCATTTTCTTTCCAGTTGGGTCAACAAGCAGTTTGGTTGTGAGAACAAATTTTTCTTTGTTCTTCATGGATTTCATGAGCGTGCGTCCAGCAAGCATGTTGAATGTTTGATCATTTCCCCCAAGTTCTCCATCCACATCCATCGCAACGGAATCATAACCTTGCATCATTGGATAGAAAAATTCGTGCATGTATATAGGCTTCCCTTCTTCCATGCGTTTTTCAAACATGTCACGCTCAAGCATTTGTTGAACCGTAAAATTGGATCCAAGGTCCACCACGTCTCCGAAACTCATTTTGCCAAGCCACTCACTGTTGTAGCGAATCTCCACAGGATTCTCTCCTTCAAAGGAGAGAATTTTACTAGCTTGTTCTTTATACGTCTTTGCATTTTCCAAAACCTGTTCTCGTGTCAGTCGAACACGTGTTGCTGACTTATCGGTTGGGTCCCCAATCATTCCGGTGAAGTCGCCGATAAGCAAGATTACCTTGTGACCAAGTTGTTGAAACTGTCGCATCTTTCTTAAAAAGATGGAGTGACCAACATGCAGACTGTTTCCAGTAGGATCGATACCCACATACATGGAAAGTTGCTTTCCTTCTTTGAGTCGTGCTTCCACGAACTCGCGTTTTGGGTAGACATTCTCAACCCCACGATCAAGAAATTCGTTGATTTTCTCTTCATTTGTGCTGATTTCCATACATGTTGAGTCTACTGATGTTTTCTAATTATCGCAATCATCTCGTCTCGACGTGTTTCCATCACCTCACGATCGACGGCTTCCAAATTGAGACGTAACTTTGATTCTGTATTACTTGCTCGTACGTTGAACCAAAAATCTGGATAGGAAATCGAGATTCCATCGAGTTCGTTTAGCTGTCCGTCCTGATAGGTCTCTTTGATTTCTTGCATAGCCGATTGTTTGTCCTTCACCTCGAAATTGATTTCGCCCGAGTGCACATAGCGTGCTCCCAGTGGCTCAACGATTTCAGAAAATGGAATTCCTCGCTCGGTGATCTCTTGTAAAATCTGCGCGGCAACCGTTACAGGACCTTCATACGTTCCTGTTGGAAACTCATAAAAAAAGTGACCACTAGATTCTCCACCAAACGGCGCACCAACAGATCGCATTTGTTCTTTGATAAGGGAGTGACCAACGCGCGTCACCGACGGAACACCACCGGACTCCAAAATGAGATCTTGGGTAATTTTCCCTGGACGAATGTCGTAACAAATCGTTGTGCCTGGATGATCTCGTAAGACAATTTGAGCAAGCAGTCCTCGCAAAACCGCTGGCGGAACCTTTTTGCCTTTGTCATCGATAAAAAAGATGCGATCTCCATCTCCGTCTGTGGCAATGCCTAAATCTGCTCCAAGCTCAACCACTTTTTGTTCTAGCTCATGCGTATTCTCGTCTTTGAATGGATCTGCTTCGTGATTAGGAAACCTTCCGTCAAAATCCCAATACAGTCGTATCACGTCCGCATCAACCATTTGAAAAAACTCATCAAGATACTGCGCACCCATCCCGTTAGCCGTGTCTGCCACAATCTTAAATTTCTTGATTGGTCGATGACCTGAGGCGGCGAATTCTGCATCAGCAGAACGCTCTGGGATGGCTTGAACGGTTGTAACGGTCCCCATGACCGGTGCATCTTCAAACTGATCTGCTTCAACCAGGTCCGCAATCGTCTGAATACCTGTGTCTCCACTCACCGGAATCGCTTTCTCTCGAGTCAGTTTAAACCCGTTATATTGCGCTGGATTGTGAGACGCGCTCACCATCACTCCCCCATCGGCCTTCAAATGACCAACAGAAAAATAAAACGCCGGGGTTGAAACAAGGCCAATATCAATCACATTCACCCCGCTTTTGAGTAAACCTTGGGTAAGGGCCGCTTGGTAGGCTGTTGAGGTTTCTCGCATGTCTTTGCCCACGGCCACAATCAATGATTGTTCTGTTCGTTCAGATTTTAATAAAACCGCAAAGGCACGACCAATCTTTTCTGCTAATTCTGGCGTAATTTCGGACTCTGCGAGTCCACGAATGTCGTACATCTTAAAGATCTGTCTTGGAACGTTCATATGCTTTGACGAATAAGGCTTAATTCGCTAATCTACAAAGGTAAATTCATCTTTTTAAAGCAAAAAATTCGTATGGAACTTACTTGGATTCTTGTGGGTGTTATTGCCCTCGTTTTGTTCTGGCTCATTCTAACATACAACTCACTCATCACTGGACGCAATCGTGTTGAAGAAGCCTGGTCTGATATTGAAGTTCAAATGAAGCGTCGATATGATTTGATCCCAAACTTGGTAAACACCGTAAAAGGTTACGCCAAGCACGAAGAGGGAGTTTTTACAAAAGTGACAGAAGCTCGTACAGCAGCCATGGGTGCACGCACCATGAAAGATCACGCGGCTGCAGAAAATCAGCTCAGCGACACACTTAAATCCTTGTTTGCTGTGGCAGAAAACTATCCGCAGCTTCAAGCCGCAGAAAGTTTCTTACACCTTCAACACGAACTCACTGACGCAGAAGACAAAATTTCATCTTCCCGCCGATTTTACAATGGCAACGTACGTGACTACAACACAAAACTACAAGTCTTCCCAACCAACCTCATCACAAACATGTTCGGATTTGTGAAGCACGACTTCTTCGACGCTCCTGACGTAGAACTCCAAAAACCAGAAGTCCAATTCTAACCTATGTACAACGAGATCGACGCAAACAAACGCAAGACTTGGTTTCTCATGTCTTTGTTCACCCTTGTGATCGTTCTTTTGGGTTGGGTCTTTGGTGCCTGGGTTGGAGATGCGTCCTTTGGCATTATCGCAGCAGTCCTTCTTTCAACAGCCATGACCTTGTTTAGCTATTACCAAGGTGACTCTGTTGCTCTCTTGGCTTCAGGAGCCAAAGAAGTTCACAAACAAGATGCTCCAGAACTGTATCGACTCGTTGAAAATCTCACGATTGCTTCTGGTATGCCCATGCCAAAGGTCTATCTGATTCAAGACCCAGCCGCAAACGCTTTTGCAACCGGACGAGATCCTGAACACGCAAGCATTTGTGTCACCACTGGTCTTCTGCAAATCATGGACAAATTGGAACTAGAAGGCGTGCTTGCTCATGAACTCTCCCACATCCGTAATTACGATATTCGTGTCATGACCATTGTCGTTGTCCTTGTTGGTGTCATTCTGTTGCTCAGCGACTGGATGACGCGCTCGCTCTTTTACGGAAGTCGAGACTCAAACGACGACGCAAAATCAACGGGAGTACTACTCATCGTTGGTCTGATTCTTGCTATATTGTCTCCAATCTTTGCTGAACTCATTAAACTCGCTGTATCTCGGTCACGTGAATATCTAGCAGACGCTTCGGGCGCACTGCTGACACGACATCCAGAAGGTCTTGCAAGCGCTCTTGAGAAAATTGCTCAACAAGATCAACCACTCAAGCAAGCCAACCACGCAACCGCGCATTTGTTTCTTGCCAACCCGTTTGATCCACATGTAACCAAAAAATTTGAACAATTGTTTAGCACACATCCGCCAATTACTGATCGTATTGCAAAACTAAGAAGCCTGTAATCACTTTTCATGGGACAAGATATTGTTGATAAATTTTCTTCTCACCTCAAAAACGTTCTCACACGAGCGCTTTGTTTTGTGGTTGAACTCAATCAAAAAACTATTGAACCAGAACATCTGCTCTGGGCGCTTGGAACACAAAAAGGCTGTATTGGTGCAGAGGTGCTGAAAAAAGTTGGCGTCAAACAAACCGATCTCAAAAAACTGATTGGTTCTCTCAAACCAAATGTAACTTCACTAAAGACAGAGTCACATCTTGTCTTACAACTCTCCGAAGACGCAAAACGCATTGTTGAAAAAGCCGTTCTGACAGCAAACGTTTACGGACATCGCTATGTTGGAACAGAACACTTGCTCTCTGGCATTGTGCAAGCCAGCAATCAATCGATCAATTCTTTTTTTCAAACCATTCCGGTTGAGACCAAAGAACTCAAGGCACAACTTGCGCTTGTCTTAAAGTCAGCTTCTAAGTTTCCAGAAGTTTCCGAATTTACCACAGAAGAAAAATCAGCAACCCCTTCAGAGAGTCCCATCTCCAAAGACGAATCACCTGCTCCAGAAAAAATGCAGGCTCTTGAATATTTTGCTCGAGAACTTACTTCAACCGAATTTCAAAAAGACGTAAATCCTGTCATTGGACGTGAAACAGAAATTCAACGCTTGATGGAAATTTTAGCGCGACGCACGAAAAACAATCCTCTCTTAGTCGGTGAACCGGGTGTAGGAAAAACAGCCATTGTTGAGGGGCTCGCCAAACAAATTTTGGAAGGAACGGTTCCGCCATTTCTTCAACACAAACGTATCTTCGCGCTCGACCTTGCTTTGGTTGTTGCTGGAACCATGTACCGAGGTGAATTTGAAAGTCGACTCAAACAAATCATTGAAGAGGTTAAACAAAACAATGACGTGATTTTATTTATCGATGAACTGCATACCATTATTGGTGCCGGTTCTGCTTCTGGTTCCATGGACGCAGCCAACATGCTCAAACCTTCGCTTGCACGAGGAGAGATTCGCTGCATTGGTGCCACAACTCCAACCGAATTCAAAAAACAAATTGAGTCCGATACAGCCCTAGAAAGACGCTTTCAATCTATTTCCGTAGAAGAACCGACACAAGAAAAAGCCATCGAAATTTTGCATGGCATTGCCCCTTACTACGAATCCTTCCACAGCGTCCGCATTTCTGCAGAAGCCATTGAGCAAGCGGCAGCTCTTTCTCGACGCTACATTCAACACAAACAGCTTCCAGACAAAGCCATTGATATCATTGACGAAGCAGCCGCACGTGTTCGGATTGCTCACATGCAACCCGGCGTCACAGAACGCAAACGAACCATGGAACGAGCGCTTCAAGACCTGCGTGAACGCAAGCGTCTTGCTGTGATGGAAGAACGGTATGATGATGCGGTCGCTCTTAAAGAAGAGGAAGCAACCCTCAGAAACAACCTCGCTATTAGTGAAGTTCTTGATAAAGATGAACCTGTCCCTGTTATTCGAGCTCGGGACGTCGCGGGGATTATTGCCAGCGCAACAGGTATCCCTCTTGAACAACTCCTTTCAGAGCATCAAGAACACGCACGCCTTATTGAAGACAAACTCAAGCAACATATTATTGGACAAGATCTTGCGGTTGAGACAACCGCTGGAGCGCTTCGACGTGCCAAAACAGGCATTGCGCATCCAAACCGTCCTCTTGCCTCCCTACTCTTCTTGGGTCCTTCCGGCGTTGGAAAAACAGAACTGGCCAAAGCCATTGCAAAAGAATTTTTCTTGGATGAAAAACATCTGATTCGCTTGGACATGTCTGAATATTCAGAAGGGTTCACGGCAAGCAAACTGATCGGTGCCCCAGCCGGATATGTCGGCTACAAAGAACAAGCCAACCTCACAGACCGCATTAAACAAAAACCTTATAGCTTGGTCTTGTTTGATGAACTCGAAAAATCGCACCGCGATGTTCAAAATCTCTTGCTTCAAATTTTAGAAGAAGGAGAACTCACAGATGCAACAGGTCGTACCGTCAATTTCCGCAACACCATTGTTGTGATGACCTCTAACGTTGGGCTTGAACGCTTTGAACAGGGCGGACTTGGCTTTATCGAATCCGATAAAATGCGTACAATGGGATTGAACGAAGATGTTCGACGCGAACTCGAAGAACGTTTCCGACCAGAACTGTTAAATCGTATTGATCACGTCTGTGTCTTTGAACCCCTTTCAACAGATTCTTTGAAACAGATTTTTGATAAACAACTTTCTGAACTCGTTGAACGTATTCAACAACAAGGCGTCAAACTGACAATCGACAAAGCTGTGTTTCCACATCTTTCTAAACACCTCAATCCAAAACACGGCGCTCGAACGATTCGACAAACCATTCAGAAACACATTGAGACACACATTGCCGAACGTCTTACCAAGTCTGATCGTCCAAAACGACTACGCGTTTCTCTCAAAGGCAAAAACATCACCGTGACCAACGCTCGTTCTTAGTTACTTTTATGCCTATTGCAGCTGTCGCAAGCGGTATTAACAAACCCAAATCGATTCCAAGACCCCCACGATCAACTGACACGTCAGCTGACATGTTTCGTATTCGCGAAGATGAAGAATTGGGTGGCATGGGACAAACGATGCTTGGAAAACAAGAAGAAGAGCAAGAACAAGAACCTGAACAACCCGAAATGATGCAACCCAGTCGTGCGCAAGAACTCCGGTCACAACAACAAAACGGCATGCGCATGAACGAAGAACTAGCCACGCAACGACAAGAGCAAACGCAATCACCAACCTCTTCAGAACCTTCTTCACCACAGCAACCAAAAAAAGCACAACCAGAACAAGAAGAAGACGATAAAGAAAAACAACTGCGAGAAGTACGAGAAACGATTCTCGATTCCTTTCTCCAAGCCGGTTACGCCTCCAACATGACGATTCTCTTGGGCACCTGTGGGGCTGCATTCCCGATCGTCGCCCTTCCTCTGCTTGGGATCCTTTTCATGACATTTATCCAAGTCTTTGTTGGAAAACTCATTCTCAAAAACAAAAGCACCTTTATTCCGGGGGCGAGCTATCACGGACTCACAGCACCACTCAAGATCATTGATCCTTACGGAATGCTTATTTACGCAAACGCGATTCAAAAATTCATCTTTGTCAGTATCTTCTTTATTGTCGCCTTTGGCATGATGATGCTCATTCTCACGATTATTCTTTCACCAGGACTCCTTCTTGCGTGGGGATTTAATGAAGTATTTGGCACGTTTTAGAACAACCACCCTATGTCAGAACGCACAAAAAAACTCATTGTTTTTTCTCTCTTTCTCCTTTCCGTGTTTGCCATTGCTTTTGCCTTGTACTGGACGTTTTTCAAATCAGAAGGGGCACCATCACAACCAAGTGTCGAATCTCCTCCCACAGGTTCAGGAGCAGGTGGTCTTCCTGGAAGAACAGGAGAACGCACACCAATCACAGAACAACCAGCAACAGGAGGTTCCAATCTTCCACCAGCCAGCCCCATTGCTGAAGGTGGGGTTACGATTACCACTGGTCTTTCAACCGGACCTGTTTACAACACGGCCTTGAGCAGTGATGGCTCTTCCGTGAATTATTACAGTAAAGGAGACAACCGATTTTATCGCATCAATGACAAAGGCGAAGTAGAAGCCCTGTCACAAAAACAATTTCCAAATGTAGATCGTGTTGCTTGGGATCGTACGGGAGATAAAGCGGTTATGGAATTTCCAGACGGATCAAATGTGGTGTTTGACTTTGCCACAAATCAACAAGTGACGCTCCCCGCCCACTGGGAGGACTTCCAATTCTCCCCCGTCCACGATGAAATCATCGCAAAAAGCATGGGACTTGATCCAGACAACCGATGGCTCGTCACCGTAAACGCCGACGGATCAAATGCAAAAGCATTTCAAGCCCTTGGAGAGAATGCAGATTTTGTGCAGGTCAACTGGTCCCCAAACGATCAAGTCGTTGCCTTTGCTGACACAGCCTCTGACGCCATCAGCGGTGACATCGATCGCAAAATTATTTTCCCAATTGGGAAAAACAAAGAAAATTACAAAGGACTCGTTGTGGAAGGGTTAAACTTTGAATCGAAATGGTCTCCTTCTGGAAAAAAATTGTTGTACTCGGTTTCTGGTTCGTATAGCAATTATCGCCCACTGCTTTGGACGGTTGACGCAACCTCTACAACTATGGGAGAAAATCGCAAAAGCATTCAGCTCAATACGTACGCAGAAAAATGTACCTGGTCCTCCTCTGTTGATCTCTACTGCGCGGTTCCACAGAATCTCCCAGCCAACGCAGGACTCCAGCCAAGTCTCTACGCCCAAACACCTGATCAGCTCTACAAAACAAACATTGAAACCGGTTTAACCACCCTTGTTGCCACACCTCAAATCGATACCACCATGAAAGATCTGACGGTTTCGAAAGATGGTTCAACGCTCTATTACACAAACGCGCTCACCGATGAGCTTGAAATGATTAAGTTGAACTAGTATGAAAAACTCTTTTCTTGCTCTCATTTCCATTGGATTTATTTCTGTCATCACCTTCATCCTCTTCTTTTTCAATACGCAACCGATCAAACTTCCAACGTTTGATCCGTCCACCCAAGAAAAAATCGACGAACCCATGATTACCTTTGTGAATCCTTCCAAAGGACCAGCGGATGCAAAGGTGACGATTGTTGAGTACGGAGATTTTCAATGTGACACCTGTGCTCAAATGTCTGTCTCTATCGACGCTGTTCAACAAGCCTTTCCAAATGATGTGCGTATTGTCTGGAAAAACTATCCAAACGAATCACTCCACCCAGAATCCACTCCAGCGGCAATTGCAGCTCACTGTGCTGAACGACAAGGAGCCTTCTGGCAGTACCACGACGCCTTGTTCGCTCTTGAAACCAACCTAAACGCATCCGTTTACCCGGCCATTGCAAAAGAATTAGAACTCGATACCCAACGATTTGCTGACTGTTTGAAAACACAAGATACCCTTGGAATCATTCAGAAGGATTTTGAAGAAGCACGAGCCCTCAATCTCTCTGCAACACCAGTTATCTTTATCGGAAAAGAAGTGTTCGTTGGATACCTCGAACCAGAAGAATTGACCTCTCTTGTCACCGCACATCTTAAATAAGTATGAAGACCCTCAAGAACAAAGCACTGATCACCATCTTCTTTTTTCTAGGGGGTTCTTTTTTCTTTCCAATCGCAACACAAGCAGGAACCTGCGTGTGTTATTTTGGTACCTTGTTTGGAACAAATGATTGTGCCGCTTATGAGTCCCAAACAGACGATGCTTGCGATCAGTTATGTCATGATAAATACGGAAATGGTCATAGAACCTACGATCACTCAGACGATGATTCAGACCCAGACCTGCTTGTTGAGTGCCAAGAAGCCGCAACGGCTGCCGCAAATGCTCAGGCAGAAGAAGCTCAAGCTGACAGTAATAGTTTAAAAAATGTTGCTGCGCTTGAAACACTCACCCCAGAGCTGAACGTCCCTATTCCTGGACTCGTCTTCTCTCCCGTCTCGGTTGTAAACGATCTTGTCGCAACTGGATACATTGGTGACTACATCGCCGGTCTCTATACCTACCTCATTACAGGAGCGACGGTTGTAGCCATTGTCTTTTTTATGGTTGGCGGACTGCAATATGCCTTTGGCGCTGTTTCCTCTCCACAAATTGCCAGTGCAAAAAAGCGCATGACAAATGCCCTCTCTGGCCTTGTCCTTTTGCTTGGAGCGGTTCTTATTTTGGAACAAGTCAATCCGCAACTCATCAGTTCAAAACCAATCACGCTGACATCGATTAGTCCACACGACATCATCGCCAATCAATCAAACGTTACCTCTCCTTCTGGCACAGCCCCGCCAGGGAGCTCGTGTAAAGGAGGCAATAAACCATCGGTTTATCAAGGACTCGGAACCATGAACACAACTCTGGACGCATACGGATGCGGACAACGCGATTTAAAAAAAGTAAAGTTTATCGTACTGCATGAGGGATCTTGGGGAGGAGATACGGTGAAAACACTGGAGAGCCGAGGTCTTTCCACCCACTATGTTATTCGTCAAAGTGGAGAGATTGTGCAGACTATGGACATCCACAAAAATGCGTATCACGCCGGGGCTATCAATGGCGTCTCTGTGGGAATTGATTTGGAACTTCCAAAAAACTGTCGCTGTGGAACGTGGGGATCATGCGTCAAATCTGCTCCAAACTGTACATACACAGACGCAGAGTATGCAGCTATCCGCGAAGTTATCAGTCTGGTCACATCCAAAACAGGTGTCACACTTGATGATGAACACATTGTAGGACACTGCAACATTGGCGGACACGGAGATCCAAGAAACTTTGACTGGGGTCAACTCTCACTGAGCACAGAAGCCCATCGTAAAGAACCTAAATCAGGAAATTGCACGCGCGTTGACTGGGAAAAAATGGTTGCTGGAAACTAATGTTTTTACATGAACACCTTTCGTCTCTCATTTCTTCTTATCTCTTTGTTTCTAGGAGGACTATCTCCTCTTCTTTTGCGCGCAGCCACCTGTGCTTGTTATTACGCTGAGCAAAACTCCTGCCAAGAAGTTCCCATTGAAGACAATGCCACCGTGGCCCTCTGCGAGACAGCATGTAAAAATCAGTTTTCTGGAAGTTATCGTTCCGCAGAATTTGATGATTCAACTGCCTACGGAGAACAAAGTTTTGTTTCGACAAACTGTGAAAACGCAAAGCTTGCTGCCTATGCAAACGTAGCAAAAACAGCCACCCCTGATCCCAAAGCAGCAGAACTCACCTTTGCCAAACCGGTTCTCAACATCAACATCCCAACCGTTTCCTTTTCAGCCCCTATCCAAAAAAACGGACTCATCGAGTCGTCTGTCATTGGGCAATATATTTCTGGTCTCTATCAATATCTTCTTGCTGTCTCCACCGTTGTAGCCATCGTAATGGTGATGATAGGCGGGCTTCAATATGCCCTTGGAGCTGCAAGTAGCGGACAAGTTGAAAAAGGAAAAACACGTATCAAAAGCGGTATCACAGGCCTTGCCCTTTTGTTATCTGCTTATTTGATTCTGTATCTAGTGAATCCTCGTCTGGTCAAACAAGACGTGCTTCAACTGGAGAACGTCGATCTTGTAGACCTACCAGCTCTTCATGACCCAGGAGATGTTGCCTCTGATGGCGAAGCCTTTGCTGGGACCTTGATTTGTTCCAGTCCATCTGATTGTGAAAAATGGTGCTTAGCAAATCCTGATCCAAACTTGTGGCCAACCAAAAACGATAAAACCATTGACCCTTCTCAAACGGATTTCATCCCAACGACAACCGGTCTGACCACGTCCGGTGGAAGACGTGTGCGAGGAACTCCTGAACTGATTGCCGCTCTCAAACGTGCAGGAGAGATTGCTTTTGAAAAAGATTCGGACTACAAGCTCTATGCTTCCAGTGGATTTCGACCACTGAGAGATCAAATTAATCTTGTCTGTCGTCGTGTCTTTAATCCTGACCCTGACCCGATCAAACATGCAGCGGAGATCGCAGCAATCGGAAAAGCGGTTGCCTATCCAGGAGGATCAAATCATGGATCAGGCATTGCCATTGATCTTTTCCTCAAAGAAGGAAGTGATTGGGTTTCAACAGCAAGCTTCAATACAAAAGAACAAAACAGTCCTCAATGGCGAGAAGGTTCAAAGATTTTGGCTGAAATCATGGCGGAAGCTGGGTTTGTCCGCTATTCCGCGGAACAATGGCACTTTGAGCTTGAAACAAGAGCAGGGTCATCCTGTCGCTGCAAAGGCGCTGCTTGCCCCTTCCCGGCTTCCTGTTAAACTGGGGGCACTATGTTTATTTGTACACACTGCGATGCACAATCCCCAAAATGGTCCGGACGCTGTTTAGTCTGTGATAAATGGGGCACGATTCAAGAAGAAGACGAGACGGCCAAAGGGACGTCTTTTGTTGTTGCCAAGTCCGCTACCGCTGCTCAAAGTGTCCCCCTCAAAGACCGTTCTGCACAAAACGAACTTGAACGCATGCAGACACATGATCCTGAAATGGATCGTGTGCTTGGTGGCGGTATTGTGAGGGGTTCAGTCCTGCTTGTCTCTGGTGAACCAGGGATTGGAAAGTCCACCTTGATTGCTCAGATGACGTCCACCATAACACCAAACAAAGCCCTCTATATTTCTGGTGAGGAGTCTGCAGGACAACTCAAAGCACGTTTTGATCGACTCTCCTGCAACATGGATCATGTTCACTATCTCGAAATCAAACCCGTTGAAACACTGGTTGCAACCATTGAAAAAGAAAAACCTGACTTAGTCGTCATCGACTCGATTCAAACGGTCAGTGCATCTTCTATTGATGGCGGACCAGGAACACCTACCACCGTTCGATATGCCACTTCCCTGTTCATGGATCTTGCTAAACGCACGGGAGTTTCCATTGTACTCATCGGACAAGTCACCAAAGACGGAAACGTGGCTGGACCAAAAACATTGGAACACTTGGTGGATGTCGTTCTCTCGCTTGAAGGTGATTCGGCGCATGCTTACCGACTTCTCATCGGCAAAAAAAATCGGTTTGGTTCAACCGATGAAATTGGGGTCTTTGAAATGACGCAACAAGGCATGAAGCCGATCGAAAATCCTTCCGAACGATTTTTAGAAGAGCGAGCGAATGTTCCTGGATCGGTTATCACCGCAACCGTTGAAGGCTCGCGTGTCTTTCTCATTGAAGTTCAAGCGCTTGTGGAAAAATCCGTGTATGGAATGCCTGTGCGTCGCGCATCTGGATTTGATCAAAATCGATTACAGATGCTCATCGCCATTCTTTCAAAACGGGCTGGCATCAAACTTGGTGAGCAAGATGTTTATCTTAACGTGATTGGTGGCATGAAGTTGGTTGAACCAGCAAATGATCTGGCTGTCTGCGCCGCTATCGTAAGTGCGGCCACCAACAAACCTTGTTCCTCCCCAACCGTCTTCTTTGGAGAAGTTGGGCTTGGTGGAGAAATTCGTTCTGTCCCTCTTTCAGAAAAACGCGCTCAAGAAGCAAAACGCATGGGTATGGAAACCATTATCAACGTTAAAAAAATCAAACAAATTGGAGATCTGAAAGGACTATTCTAAGTGCACAGAATCATTCGCCTGCTGAATCATTTCGCGAATAAGTGGGTGCTGTTCCAATGTTTCATCTTGTTGTAAAAGCTCTGCGGCATAGTCGCGGGCTTTTTTCATAAGGTCAACGTCCGCGGGTGTAGCCAGCTGAAAATCCGGGAAACCGGATTGGGAATCTCCAAAGACATTACCTGGCCCACGAAACTGTAAATCTTTCTCTGCTAGTTCAAATCCGTTGGCTGTCGACTCCAATGCTTTAAGTCGTTCAAGCGAGGCTCCCGTGACAGGGCCGGGCAATAGATAACAGTACGACTGATGATCGGATCGACCCACGCGACCACGAAGTTGATGAAGCTGTGCCAAACCAAATCGTTCCGCTCCCAAAATCACCATCACGGTTGCGTTTGGAATATCGACCCCTACTTCTACAACGGTTGTGGAAACCAACACGTGAATCTCCCCCGAACGGAACTTCTCCATGATCGATTCCTTTTCTTCTGTCTTCAACTTTCCGTGCAAGAGTTCAATCGTACAGGTGTTAAGGGAACCTTGTTTGAGTTCTTTTTTTGTTTGCACAACCGAGGCACTTCCCTGTGTGTCAGACGGATCAATAAGCGGACACACCACAAACACTTGTCGACCTGCACGAATCTGCTCGAGCACATGTTTCCACATACCCTCACGATGTTCTTGTGCCACAAGAGCGGTTGCGACTGGTTTGCGACCGGCTGGAAGTTCGTCCAAAATGGAGAGATCAAGATCGCCGTAAATAGTCAGAGCAAGCGAACGCGGAATCGGTGTTGCACTCATGGAAAGTAAGTGAGGTGCTTGCCCATTCTGTGTACGCTCAAGCAAAGCATGGCGTTGTTTCACGCCAAACCGATGCTGTTCGTCGACAATGACAAGAGCAAGATCGTTCAGGGAAAACGAATCTTGCAGCAACGTGTGTGTCCCTACAATGCAGTTCACTTCACGTTTTTGTAGCTGATCTTTTTTGACGGACTCGGACCCAATACGAGCACGCGATCTTGTAAGCAGTCCGATGGTATGATTTGGAAGAAATCGTTGTAGAGCTTGCTGTTGTTGGTCAGCCAACAATTCGGTTGGTGCCAGGTAAGCCACTCGCTTACCCTGCTCAATCACGCGGCTGATCGCCATCGCAGAGACAACTG
>Ga0208373_1003832_pt1 | contig 14284 bp, 12 predicted proteins | sample RifOxyC2_FD_184036 | JGI IMG/M metagenome (GOLD analysis project Ga0208373, IMG submission 184036) | Soil microbial communities from Rifle, Colorado - Rifle Oxygen_injection C2 (SPAdes) | ecosystem: Environmental > Terrestrial > Deep subsurface > Rock core/Sediment | place: Rifle, Colorado...
AGCTAACTCAGGAAGTGGATTCATGCCAGATACCTTGATAGAGTGGTTGATCCTAGTAGTCCTTATCTTCTTCGGAATCAAGTTGTTCAGGAAGATGACTGAGGGACCTGAGAAGCCGTTGAAGCATGCGTAAGAATTAAAACTAAACATTAGAAGTAACTACCAAAACCCCCTCGTCTGACGAGGGGGTTTTGTGTTGGTTTACAAATCCAGATTTCGTGTTAATGTAGCTTCAAAGTTATAGTTTTTTGACAACTCTTGAAAAGTGGCAAAAGCGCACGAATTTCGTGCCTTTCTGTCAAATTTTAAACCTACACATTATATGGAACAAGAAGCAATTAATTTCAAACTTCACCCCACCATCTTAAACCAAAACCTCCGAGGGGTTTATTGCCCGGAAAGTTTCGTGATTCCTGAGGGGGTCAGATACTTTGACGGCAACTCTTTGGGGCCCGCTACATTAGAGGGCTTAGATTGCCTGACTCGTGTCACTGAAGAGTGGAAGACTCTACTCGTCGGAGGCTGGACGGGTGCCAAAATCCCGTGGTTTTTTTACGCCGAAACTTTGGCCGGCATGTTGGCACCAATTATTGGAGCTAAACCAGAAGAAGTTGGAATTCAGAATAGTACGACAATCAATTTACACCTTCTTCTTGCAACGTTTTTTAAACCGAAGCCAGATTCAAAAAGAAATGTTATTTTGACTGAAGAAGGAGCTTTCCCTTCAGACGAGTATGCCCTCCAAGGCTTCCTGAAACTCAAGGGTTTGAATCCAAAAAAACATTTACGACTTGTAAAAAGACAGAACCTGATTTTATCCGAAGAAGACATTGTTAACTCTATGGAAGCCGACGTGTCATTAATTATTTTGTCCTCCGTCCTTTATCAGACCGGACAACTCCTCGACGTTGCCTACCTGACAGAAAAGGCACACGAAAAAGGCATCATGATCGGTTTCGATTGCTCACATTCTGCAGGCATCGTGGACCACGACTTTTCCAGAGACAACATTGATTTCGCTGTTTTCCCCACCTACAAGTGGCTGAACTCAGGTGGCGGAAGTGTTGCGGGTTTATACGTAAACCAACGACATGAAGCAAAAATGCCAGGTTTGCCTGGATGGTTCGGGAGTGACAAGAAAGTTCAATTCGATATGTCGCCAGTATTCCAACCGGCAAACGGAGCAGGGAGGTTCCAAGTAGGTACCCCTCATATATTTTCAATGGCCCCAATCGAAGGGTCGTTAAGAATGTATGAACGTATAGGAATCGAAAATATACGACAAGCATCACTGGCACTGACGGACTATATGATTCATTTGCTGGATACGACTTGTTCTCATCTCTCGATTAAAGTGGTTACCCCACGCGAACACAACTCCCGAGGTGGTGCAATTTCAATCTTTCATTCAGAAGCCGCAGCGATAAATGAAGCTTTAAAGCACAGGAAAATAACTGGTGATTATCGGGAACCGGATCTTATCCGTCTTGCACCGAATCCACTGTATGTTTCTTTTGTTGACGTATTTGAAGTGGTAGAAACTTTACGAGAAATTATTGAAACAGGAGAGTATCTCCAGTATTCAAACGAACGGCAACTTGTTGCTTAACAATAAAACAATCCGCGAAAGTGGTTGTCGGAAATCCGCAACTAACGTCGCGGATTTCCCATTTACAGGGGATTATTGGCTTTGCATTTTTTAAAAAAGTGTTGTAATATCGTCTCTAAGGCCCCATCGTCTAACGGTTAGGACACCGGGTTTTCAATCCGATAATCAGAGTTCGATTCTCTGTGGGGTCACAAAAACGCGCATATAAAAAGACTGGACTTCTCCAGTCTTTTTGCGTTTTTGTGAAGACGGAAACATGTTTTTCCAGTAAGAAAAACAGTTGAGTCCGGGGCTGGAAAATTTGTGAGCGACGGCGAGCAAATTATTGTGGCTCACGCTAACATTGCACGCGAAGCGTTCAGTCGGTATTCCGACGAAGAATTATTTGTAGCCACAAAAACGCCATTCTTGTGACCACACAAACTTTGTACGCGAAGCGTTCAAAATTCGGACGTCGGACGTCCGAAAACAATCAGTGGTATAATAGATAAACATGCAAATCAATTTTACCTACGACAAAGATAAGGATATCTGGTGCCTTCTCAACAAGGGAAAAAGTTCTAATAACTCACAGAATTCCACCAAGCAATATGACTTGCTCGTTCAAAAATACGGAGAGAATCCAACAGAAGAACTTGCTGCGGTTTTTGTTGATGAATATGTAGCTGAAAATAAAATTAATATCTCCGAATATATCAAAGTTTTCCAAAACAATTGGGAAAATATTTCGGTTGAATTTCAAAAGAGAGCAGAAAAAATTTTTGGTGTTAAACTTCCAAATGATGTTACTGTTTATCTTACGATAAACAGTCGTTGCCCGTATAGCATTCAAGATAATTTCTTCTATGTATCCCTTCAATCATATCAGGCGACAAGAACTGCAATGCATGAACTATGGCATTTCTATACTTGGTACGGACTTGGGATAGATCAGGAAGAAAAGATTGGAAAGCAGTATTACAATGATTTAAAAGAGGCATTGACCGTTTTGTTGAATATAGAGTGTAAAGATCTACTACCGAAAGATGCTATTGATACCGGCTACCCTCAACATCAGGAAATTCGACAGAGGATTCTTAAATATTGGGAGAATGATAAAAGTATTAAGAATCTTTGGAGTCACTTAGTGGGCTAGCCGCACCAGAAGGGTCGCTGTGATATTATAAATTTTAGTAAACAGGCTTTAGAATACTTTCTTTTGAAAGTAGGTTCGGACCTGGTACAATATAAGCACAAATTTATGATTTTTCCCTATGTTTTAATTTTTGTACTTTTTCTTTTTATTCTATTTATCTTTACTTCTTTTCTTACCCCACTTTTTTCCAAAGTACCCTTTGTGCCGGTGCTAGGGAGAATTGTAAATGAGATAATTTTCATATTGGATTTAAAAGATGATAGCGTGCTTTATGACCTCGGTTGTGGAGATGGGCGAGTGCTTTTTGCCGCAATGAAAGATTTTCCAAACAGGAGCGCGCTCGGTATCGAGCGCGCTCCGTTCCCATATATTTGTGTAAAAATCCGACAATTCTTTTCTAGAACAAAAAATGTTTCTATTGTATATGGTGATTTTTTTAAATTAGATCTTTCTCCTTCGACGCATGTTTTTATTTACCTTTCTCCGTCAGCCCTCGATGATCTTTTACCCAAATTTGAAAAAGAATTAAAAAAGGGGACGATACTTGTGTCTTGTGACTTTCAGTTTTCGAAAAGAAAGCCTGATGAGATAATAAAAACAAAATCAAAAAATTGGCAGAGCAAGCATATTATTTATAAATACTACTTTTAAATTCGGACGTCCGAAAACAAGCTTTTGTTTAAAGGTTTGTGTTAACAAGAAAGATTAACTAGTAATTTTAAACCTTAAAAGATATAATTAATTGATATTGGACATATAATATAAAGATGCTTTATTGTAAAATCGAAGATTTAAATAATGAAAGTGATGTTGAACAAAAATTTATTGTTCCGTTAATTACTTCGATTCCACCTCAGGGATTTGGCTATTTAAATAATGAATTTTTATCAAAAAAGACAATAAAGAAATTAACCATTGATAAGAGTGGTGACAAAAGATCGTATAAGCCTGATTTTATTCTTCTAATTAATGGCGTGCCTGTGGTGGTGGTTGAAGCAAAAAGCCCTAATGAAAAACTAGATGAAGGATTCAGGGAAGCCAGACTGTATGCGAATGAGATAAATGCAAAATTTGAATCAGGTGTTAATCCATGCAAAAAAGTACTTGTCTCAAACGGCAAAGAAATTTGGTATGGCAATAGTGATAATGAAAATCCAATCGAACGCTTAGTGTTTAATGATATAGCAGTATCTAATGATAAATTTGGAAGATTGGTTATTTTTCTTGAGAAGGATACTGTTAATTCAGAAATTGAATCTGTTGTAAAAAAGATTCGCGGAACAAAAGTCTTTCATAAGCCAATAGCAATATTAGGAGGTCGAGCTACGAGAGAGGAGGAGCTCCATGGTAATATTTTTGGTTCAACTTTAATGTCTGAATACCAAACTATCTTTAATCCTGATACCAAAGAAGATCGTATTAATATTGTAAAGAATGCTTACATTTCTTCTCCTGGTATTGTAGATCCAATTAGGAAAATTATTCTTGCATCAACTCCCCCTAGTTTAACTAATGTGACTAAAATTGAAGATACCTCTAAACCGAAAGAACTCCTTAATAAAATATTTGGAAAACAGAGATTATCTAACCAACTATTGCTACTTATAGGCAATGTTGGGTCAGGTAAAACTACATTTATTGAGTATTTAAGACAAGTAGTTTTAACAAAGAAAGAAAAAGAGAAAACAATATGGATATATATTAACTTAAATGATTCACCTACTTCTAGAGAAGAAATATATCCGTGGATTCAAAATCAAATTATTGAACAATTGCGAGAAATTTATTCAGATATAAATTTAGACCACATTGATGAATTAAAAAAAATATATTATAGAGATATAAAGGCCTTTGAAGACGGTGAAGGTAGTTTGCTAAAAGATAACTTAAGTGAGTACAACAAAGCTCTTGTTAATTTAATACAAATTTGTAAAGCAGACAAGAGCAAAACAACCAAAGCTTATACGAGGTATCTTTGTGGTGAAAGAGGTAACACCTTAATCTTGGTTTTGGATAATTGTGATAAAAGAAGTCGAGAAAATCAACTCTTAATGTTTGAAGTGGCAAAATGGACCAAGGAAGAATACCAAGCCTTGGTTTTTCTGGCATTACGCGATGTAACTTATGATTTACACAGAACAGAACCACCCTTAGATACAGTCGTTAAAGACATGACGTTCAGGATTGATCCCCCAAAGTTGAGTGAAGTTTTATACAGAAGAGTCGCTTATGCGATAGAAGGCTCAAAAACTGAAATAAGTTACTCATTAGGCAATAACATGAGAGTTAAGGTTAGCAAAGACCAACAGAAAAAATATCTTGGATACATGCTTGAATCCCTCTATGACGGCACTCCTCTTGCAAAAAAGATTATTGATGGCTTGTCCGGAAGAGATATTAGAAGAGGAATAGAAATATTTATTGCTTTTTGCAGAAGTGGACACATACTACCAGAACAAATACTTAAAATAAGTGCTTCTGGAGGGCAACACCCTGTAGATACTTATATAGTAATGCGTGCTTTGTTGCGTGGAAATAAACGTTTTTATTCAGACAGCAGTTCTTACGTAAAAAATTTATTTCAAAGTTACCCTGACGAAGAAAAAGTTCCCGATCCATTTGTTAGGGTTTCTATATTAAAATGGTTTGAAAAAAGGAAAGGGATTCGTGGTCCTCGTGAGGTAAAAGGTTTTCATAAGGTGTCTGAGTTGGTTGATAATTTAAAACTAATTGGACACAGAGAGGAAAGAATTTTAAATGAATTAATATTCTTACTTAGAGAAAGGTGCTTAATTAGCGAAGCTCAAATTGAGGAAACACTTGCAGATACTGACGTGGAAAGCATTAGAAGCAACATTAAAGAAAATAATTTAATCAAAATTGCCCCTGCGGGTATAATCCACTTAGAGTTACTTCTAAATCTTAGTTATATTGCTACGTGCGCAGAAGATGTTTGGTTTGAAGATCAAAAAACTGCTCATAATATATCTGAAAAACTAACCGGAGTTAACGGGGTGGGTCAATTTTCAATTTCAACTGTTCTGCATAATGCAAGTAACTTAATTGACTACTTAATTAGATATTACGATACCTATTTCCCGAAAAATGAAGAATTTATTGAGAATGACCTATCCTATGCGATTGATTTGCAAAGAATCAAAACTATGGTTGAAGATAATAAAAAAAGATTTGAAGAGCGTAATATTCAGTTAAAGAAGGCCTATCCGTTTGGAAAGTCATTTATAGGTAAGGTTATTTCTTACAAACAAGGACTCGGCGTTAATGTTGAAATAGGACCAAATATAAGAGGTTTAATAAAGGAAAGATATGATCACCAGCTAAAAGAATGTCAGCCTGGTTTGGAAATAAAAGTGGTAACAATTGGGTTCGACGAAATACGCGGTAAGTTTTATCTAGAGTTGGATAAGCTTAACTGAACCCAAAAATCTTTATTTGATAAAGAATTAAATCCCAATTCGTGATACAATTGGTCGAATTGTTAGTAAAAATCTAATCAAACAGACGAGTCTCTTTTCAGACATCCGACGTTCGAAAAAATTAGTTTAGGTTTTTTACTATTTCCTGATTAATGCTAGTATAAATAAAATTCTTCATAACATGAGAAAAAAGGTTTGTCCCAAGTGTGGCAAGGTCAAACCTATGACCAGCCACCACATTTTCCCCGAACGATTTTACGGGAAAAGTAAAGAAAACCGAGTAGAACTCTGTCGTGAATGCCACGACCAACTTGAAAGGTTTATACCTATTCATGAAAAACAGTCAGACGAATTTTATGTTCTGATAGTTAGGTTCTTCCTCGGGAAATTCAAATAACTGCGCTATTTCTTAGCACGGTTATTTTTTTCATACGAAAACAGAAAAAAAGTAATGGCGTTTCCTAATAGGGGAATAATCCTATGCCTATGTAGCTATTGACTTTTCTATTATTTATGTTAATTTACAGCTAAATTTTGGCTCATTGAAATAAGAAAGTGATGTGTTGGGGAATGATTCTAGTCTCTAATTATTTGGAGTTTTGAATCATTCACCTAACTCTTTCACTTAATTCAAACAAAACAAAATCATGGAATTTAAAACCCTTCTTTTGATCGCAGCTGGCGTTGCTGGCTACCTGCTTATTGGCTATCTGATAGCGTCCTCGATTAGAAGCTCTGCGCGCGGAGTTTCTTTGGCCCTTCAGGTGCCAATGAAAAATGATGAACTCAAAAAATCAATTATTTTTCTTTGGCCTTTTAAATTTCTTGGTCTTTAAATATTGATGGTTATGGGCAACTTATTTATGTACCTTGAGTGCCTATTGGTAAACAAGGTTTCTCGATTTTCTGTTATGCTTTTTGTGTTGGGATTTTTCCTTATGAGAAAGTATAATTGGTATTTTTTTCCGATTGTGCTTTTTGCAATAGGCGGCGTCTTGTTCTTTTTTACAGGATTCGGCCTAAATAGTTTTTTAATCTGTAAAAAAATGTGTCGATTTATTGAATCTTACGGCTATCTAGCTGTAAGTGAGAGTGATATTGACACACCTTGTTCAAAGGCCGCCTACAAGGTTGCTATCAGAAAGTATAACCTAACAAAAATGTAATCAACCCGCTTCGTAAACAGTTAAATTCGCTGCTTTACGTGGCGGGTTTTCTGTTTTTAGTTTTCGGACGTTCGACGTCCGAAATTTTGTCCCTACAGAGACTTCTCTGCAGAAATGAGCTTGTCATCCACTATGATGTAGTTGCCGCCACGGGGTTTGCCGAACCAGATGCCGTGATATTTGAATCCGTGCTCTGCGAGCCAAGCTTCGGTATTGGTTCTATGAGCCTCGGTGCGTGAGGTAAAGAAGGTGATGATGTGTCCCTCATCATAAAATTTATTTATTTTTTCTTTTACTCCTTCGAATTCTCGGGCAGTCAGCATCCTTTCGGGTTGTTCGTTCGGAATGTCTTCGCAGATTGTGCCGTCGATGTCGATCAAATAATTGATAACTGTTTTGGGCAATTCTGGGGAAACTTTGTTCCCATTTTCGTCAAATTTTTCTAATAAATCCATAGGGGAATAGTATATGTTTTAACGAACAAAATTGCAAAATTGGCAAGTGGAAATAAGGCATTAAAAGTGCTAAAATGTGCTGAGAAGGTGTTTTTCCGATTAGTCAAAAAGGTCGACTTTATTGGTTAATTTATGGTTTTATTTCCATTATCAGCTTATTTAAACACTATGAAAAAAATATTTACATCCGCATTCGTTTTCGCGTTCGCTTTCCTCGCTCTGGCTACATCTGCAAATGCTATGACCCCAACCCTGTCGATTTATTCTTCAAGTAACAACCTGGTCACCATCACTGTCAGCAACGCTGACGTGAATTCAAGCGTCGTGCTTTATTACAACACTCCCAACTACTCCGGCATCCAAAGTGCGTATTTGGGCATGACGAATTATTCTGGTTACCTCACCACCAGTGTGACTTCTACCCAATACAATGTAACCGCTGGATCCTCGGTATATGTCATGGTGAATGGCTACCAGTCACAATCCTATGCTTGGCCGTACGTAAGTGGCAGTACTTACAATACCAGCACCACGGGTCTGACTGTGTCGAGTTTGACGCTACCTGTCGGGGGTTCGGCTGTTTTGACTTCTACAAATTCGCAAATGATTTATGTTTCTAGCAACTCTAATTCAAGTATAATTTCAACTTCAAACAACAACGTAAACACCAATATTTTGCCTGTGGGTTGTACAGGTACTTCCCAGTATAGCTACCAAACTGGTCAGCCTTGCTACAACTATTACAATTACACCGGTTACAACAACACCTCTGTTCAGTTGTATGCGCTGGCACCTGGCACCGCAAACGTTTCAGTTTGCCAAACTGGTGGCACTAACTGCACCAGCATGAACATTGTGGTTACTGGAGCAAGCATCGTACCGACACCGTATACTCCAGAGGTTCTGGGTGCATGTTATTTCGGTGTCACTCTGCGTCGCAACATGTCGGGTTCCAATGTGCAGTGTTTGCAGGATACCTTGGTTAGTCTCGGATATTTGAACTACGGTGGTTACACTCCAGCTTACTTTGACCTGGCTACTTACAATGCCGTTGTTTCTTTCCAGAGGAGTCGTGCCCTAGGAACAGATGGTATCGTAGGATACTGGACCAGGAATGCGCTATTCGGAGGTCGCTAGTAGTCGATTTTGGAAAGTTCATAAATAGTGGTAAATTGTAACCACTAGGAGACGTGGCTGAGTGGTTGAAGGCACTGGTTTCGAAAACCAGCATTGGGGAAACTCAATCGAGAGTTCAAATCTCTCCGTCTCCGCCTTCGCCCGCCATAGCTTTAGCGACGGCGGGATTCGGTCGCAAAAGCATGTCGGGCTTCGGCGGACGCAGTCCGCAAAACATATGAAAACCTTTATTAAAAATATTCTATTGATCGGGTTGGTCGTGTTTTTGGCCCAGCAGTTTCGTCCGGAAATAGAGACGGCTATTTCGAATTTGCGGTATCAGTATTTTCCATGTACCCAAACGACATATTATTCCATAGGTACTTTCGATCAGAGGTTCGGTCTAAGCCAGGATGATCTAAAGAAATATTTAAAAGAAGCCGAAGATAAATGGGACGTCGCGTCGGGTAAAAATTTACTTGAATACAAGGAGGGTAGTGATTTTAAAATAAATATGGTCTACGACAAAAGGCAGGAGACGACCGATGTACTAGAGGACTTGGGTAGTGGACTCGACCAAAGCAAATCCGACTATGATGTAATGAAAAGTGCTTATGAAGCCAAGTTTGCCGTATATCAGAAAAGCCGAAAATCCTTTGAAGCTAGTTGGGCCAATTATCAAAAGAAAAACCAAGAATACAATAAACAAGTAAGTTACTGGAATGCCCAAGGTGGTGCCCCAGAAAGCGAGTATGACAAGCTAGACGCCACCAAGAGAGAATTACGACAAGAAGGTGAAGCATTGCTCCACACGCAGGAGGCGCTCAATATAGAGACAAATAGCGTTAACAAAATGGTGGGGGAATTGAATGCCTTGGCTCATGATTTGAACTTGGACGTGGTGGCATATAACGAAGTAGGTTCCAAACAAGAGTCAGAATTTGAAGAGGGTAAATACTATCGTGGACCCGAAGGCGAGGGGATAGACGTATATCAGTTTGAAAATTTGACCAAGTTGCGCCGAGTACTAGCCCACGAATTCGGTCATGCGCTGGGGCTCGAGCACGTGGATGACAAAGACGCCATCATGTATCTACTCAACAGTTCAAACAATTTAAAACTAACCGAGGCTGACATAGCAGAACTCGGTAGGGTGTGTAAAGAATAGTTATCTCGCGCGGAGAGTCAGGTAGATGTCTTCGAGTGCGCGGACAGCGTCGCCAGCGGCGATGTTGTTTTGGTGGTAGAGCACATCAGTACAGTCTCCAGCGGCCCAGATGCCTGGGATTTCAGTTTTACCAGTTTTGTGGTCGATTTTTATTCTGCCTAGCTCGTCTAGGGGTACTAGGTCCTTGGCGTATCCTGTGTTTGGAATCTGGCCGATTTCTACAAAAACTCCAGTCACGTTGAGGATGGTTTCTACTCCGGATTCTTTGTCTTTTATTTTTATTCCTTCGACGAAGTCTGCGCCGGTGACTTCGAGTATGTCCACGTTTTTTATAATTTTAAAGTTTGGGTGGGCAGATAGTTTCTCCACTGTTACCGGGTCTGCTCGGAAATGGTGGCTCCTGTTTAGTAATGTTACGGATTTACAGTAGGCAAGCAATTGAGAAGCAGATTCAAAGGCGGCGTTTCCTCCACCGATTACAACCACATCCTGGTCAGAGAACATAGGTCCGTCACACGAAGCACAGTAGGTGATGCCCTTGTGTTCTAGTCGGTCTGCGCCGATGGCTTCTAATTTGCGTCTGCCAGAACCAGAGGATATGAGCACAGTCTTTGTTTCGTGTTGTTTGCCGTCTTCTGTAGTAACCATGAAGTTCTCCCTGGGCTTCTCTAGTTTTGTTACTTTGGCGCCTTCGGCTACTTCCAAATCTGCACCAACGTTTGCTAGGACGTGATTCTTGAGGTTTTTTGCCAGGTCTGCGCCAGAAATAGAAGCAGTACCGATCCAGTTATAAATCTGTTCAGAAACAATGCTTTGTCCGCCCCATTCCGGTACTATCAAAAGGGTTTTAAGTTTTTTTCGGGCCGCATAAACACTAGCTGCAGCGCCTGCGGGCCCACCACCTATAATTATCAAATCGTGTATCATTTGGGTATTTTAGCACAAATTTAATCAGTAAAAAATAAAAAACCACTACAAAACTTTCTTTTTATATTTTTATTTTTTTCTTCGTAGAAATGCTGGAACAGCGCTCCAGTCGTCTGTCTCATCGTCGATGATTATTTCTTCAGGTTCGATTTTTCTTTCTTTTTTAGGGAATTCGTTGATGCTTGGGGTGTTGTTGGTACTGCTGGTGTTGTTCGAGTTGTTTACTATGATGTTCTGAACTTCTTTTTTTACTTGAGCTGGGGTTTCTTCTTTGGCTAGGGTTGGGGCTACACTCTGGGTTCCAGCAAAAAGGGTTTTGCGTGGCATGTCGGTAGGGAAGTTGGTAGCGATGACGGTGACTTTGAGCTCGCCTTTCTTGAGTTTGTCGTCGTAGATAGTACCGAAAATAACCTTGGCATCTTTGTCGATAGACTCGGTGATGATCTTGGCTGCTTCTTGGATTTCCTGGATGGTAATGTCTTCTCCACCTGAGATAGCAAATAGCACACCTTTGGCACCGTGGATAGAAACCTCAAGTAGTGGGGAATTGATGGCTTGGTTGGCAGCAGTAACCGCACGGTTCTCGCCAGAGGCTAGGCCAATACCCATAAGCGCGCTACCAGCGTCGGACATAACAGCCTTGATGTCGGCAAAGTCGACGTTGATGATACCTGGGGTGGTGATAAGGTCAGAGATACCTTCGACTGCTTGGCGTAGTACGTTGTCACACTCTGCGAAAGCGTCTTTGAAGTTTGTATTTTTGTTGGATAGTTGTAGAAGTTTGTCGTTTGGAATTACGATGATGGCATCTACTTCTTTGGCTAGTTCTTCGATTCCTTTTTCAGCAATCTTGCCACGGTATTGTCCTTCAAAGAAGAATGGCTTGGTAACCACACCTACGGTCAGGATGCCTTGTTCTTTGGCAACTCGAGCTACGATAGGCGCTGCACCGGTACCGGTACCACCACCCATTCCGCAAGCGATGAAGATCATGTCTGCGCCCTTGATGACGTCTTGGATTTCGGCTTTGGTTTCTTCTGCAGCTCTCTTGCCGATGTCAGGGTTCATGCCAGCACCTAGGCCTTTGGTCAGGTTTTTACCAATATGAATTTTTTTCTCAGCTAAAGAGTTGTGCAAGTCCTGGGTGTCGGTGTTCATCGAAATGAAGCTAACTCCTTTAACTTTTGAATTGATCATGTGGTTGATCGCGTTCTTTCCAGATCCTCCAACTCCTATTACAACTATTCTCGCAAAGCTTTCAATTTCAGGGTTTAATTTAGGCATATTTTAATCACCACTCTATCGCGATTTAGCGATTTCGGGCTCAAATTAATTAATACTATGGGCCCACTATAGCAGAAAAGAAATCCCTTGCCAAGCGCGCTTTGGGCTAGGGCATTAACTGCTTGATGTTTGTTTTTATTAGATTTTTTAGGTGTTGCCAGGCTCCTTCGAGTGAGTTGGAGGCCAGGGAATAGTCACCTTTGTTTTTATTCAAAAGTCCGAGGGTGGAATACCATGCCGGGTCGCGAAGTTTGGTTTTGGTATTGCCAAAGATCTCAACGGTGCCGACTTTGGTCGGAAGTTTTAGAAAGTTTTTTGCTGACTCGGTGAGCATTCCAATGTTTGAACCAGCGCCGATGAAAACTATACCAGCAGGCAGAAGTTCATTCCTTTTTATTTTCTTCAAATGATTTTCTATCAGCTCGAAAATATCCGACAGGCGAGCTTCGATGATCTCGTCTACTTTTTTCTTGGAAAACTTTTCGCTCACGTTTCCGAGCTTCACGCTCTCCGCTTCTTCGAGGGTGATTTTGAGTCCCAGGGCTATGTCGTTGGTGATGTCGTCGGAGCCGATGGGTAATGTATGTAAATAGATCAAATTTTCGTTTTCAAACACTGCCATGGATACCGTCTCCGCACCGATGTCTACCAGTAGGCACCCTGCCATCTTTTGCTTTTTAGACAAGGTCAAATGGCTTCCGGCTATGATGCTCGGCATTACACCTATTGTTTCAACGCCAGCCTTGGCTACGACGGCTAGCAAGTTATCAAAGTGTTGGGTGATAGTAGTCACAAAAAGGGCTCTGACTTCGAGCTTGTTGCCATGCATACCTTCGGGACGGCCGAATACTTCTTTGCCATCTAGTTTGTAGGTAAGCGGAAACATCTGTAGTACTTTTTTGTTTCCAAGGGTTAGGTTGTCTTCGGCGTCTTCGAAAGCATTTCTGACATCGAGCGCGGTGACTTCGCTATCTGCTTTTGAAATTATGGTTGAACCTAAACTAACATCACCATGAGATGTGATGTTGTTGACGGCTAGGTATGCTCGACGGATTTTTATTTCCGCATTTTTTTCAGCTTGAGCTATGGCGCGTTTGACTGACTCTACTGCGAGTTCTTCGTCCACTACATAACCACGACGCATGCCGGCCGCGGGTGCTTCACCAACGCCGATTATCTTCGGTTCTTTTTCATCTTTTGTGAACTCGCCGACTACTACGCGTACGGTCGACGATCCTAGGTTTATCCCGGTGGAAATATTTCGCATAAAATTTTTGCTCTTGTTTCTCCATTATAGCCCCATGTTCCATTCCTTTCAAATGAAGCATTCCGTGGATAACCAAAAATCCGGTAAATTCGTACAAACTTTTTTCCCAATTCTTGTATTCTTTTTCGATGACGTCGAGGCAAAGTATGATCTCGCCAGAATTTTTATCAAGCGGGAAGGATAGAATGTTTGTTGGATTGTCGCGTCCACGGCACTCGCGGTTGAGCTTCCGAGAAACTTTGGAACTCACGAAGGCGATAGAGACCTCATACGCCTCACCCAGGATGTCGTTTTTTAAATCGGAAAATGCCTGCCTGCCGGTAGGCAGGGCAAGTTGTCGGAGTCCCTTGCCACTAATCATTAGCTTCTCTGAGCTATCTGATTTTTCCAAGTTTTCGAAGCTTCTCAGTTTGAGCTCGTCTGACGATCCTTTTGAGGGTACTTTTTTTAACTTTAAGTTTTGATTCTTTCCTCTCATTGTAACGCTTTGACTTAACTTTCTGGATGATAGAACCTTCTTGTACCTTGCGAGAAAAACGACGCAAGATGCTGGCGTTGTTTTCGTTCGGGTTTTTCTTTATTTCAACTACTGTCTTTGACATGCAGATAGATTATCACATATTTGATATAAGGCAAGCCCGCACACTTACTTTTTTGACGTGTAAGCACCTGCGCATGTTGGCGCATCAAAAAAGTAAGTGTGCGGGCAAGAGGGACCTG
>Ga0208373_1003833_pt1 | contig 14279 bp, 10 predicted proteins | sample RifOxyC2_FD_184036 | JGI IMG/M metagenome (GOLD analysis project Ga0208373, IMG submission 184036) | Soil microbial communities from Rifle, Colorado - Rifle Oxygen_injection C2 (SPAdes) | ecosystem: Environmental > Terrestrial > Deep subsurface > Rock core/Sediment | place: Rifle, Colorado...
GGCCAAATACATCAGCAGCCTCAAATGATGCAAGGTGCTTGTCTTCTTCTAAATAATCAGGAACAATGTGTTCAATGATATCCCAAATAGACAGAATTCCAACGACTTTTTTTTCATCATTGATAATAATAAGACCGTTGCGTTTACAACGAATCATTTGTTGTACTGCTTCTTGCATCGTAGCTCCTTCATGAAGAGGGGTTGCTTCAGTATGCATAAAATCCGCGACCGTGTATGTTTTGTTTTGTGGCATAAAAAACTTAATGTAGTTAGCTAAAAGGATTATACTGGCGAGAAAATACTTATGTCAATACTTCCCCTGTGTACATGTCTACATTTGAACATTCATCCGTTATGATGAATAAAATATAGACAGTATCATATAAAATGCTTTATACTAGCAACATATAAAAAATAAAGGTTCATTCATATGCTTTTTCCTATTCTCTTATTACTCGTGGGTTTAGCTATATTACTTGTTGGTGCAGAAGTGTTAGTACGAGGCTCTTCATCCCTGGCAAGTAAGATGCATATTTCTCCGTTAGTAATTGGACTTACGATCGTTGCCTTTGGTACTTCTGCACCTGAATTGATTGTGAACATTTTTTCCGCAACAGCAGGTACAACCGATTTAGCAATCGGGAACATTATAGGAAGTAACATTGCAAATATCTTACTTATTGTTGGTATATCGGCCAGTATTTTTCCTTTAGTAGTGAAACGAAGTACGGTATGGAAAGAAATACCGTTTGCTCTTCTTGCAATTGTTTTAGTATTCGTTATGGCAAATGATGCACTGTTTGATCGTGTACCATTTAATATACTCACCAGAACAGATGGCATTACATTCATGAGTTTGTTTATCATTTTTATGTATTATATTTTCAGCCTTATGCGTTCAGAAGCGCAAAATGAGGCTGTAGAAAAAGTAAAAGAATATTCTACCGGGCTTTCTGTGCTGTTTAGCATCGTTGGTATTGGGGCATTATTTTTTGGAGGAAAATTGCTCGTTGATAACGCAACAGAGCTTGCGCTGATTGCCGGTCTTTCTGAATCTCTTATTGGTTTAACCGTTGTTGCTATTGGCACATCTCTACCTGAATTAGCAACGAGTATTATTGCAGCCTTGCATAAACACAGTGATATTGCAGTTGGCAACGTGGTTGGTTCTAATATTTTCAATGTATTATGGATTCTTGGTTTAACAAGCACTATTACACCGCTGCCTTTTAATATTCAAGCAAATATTGATGTGGGCGTGTGTATTGCTGCAACAGTACTGTTATTTTTAGCTATGTTTGTGGGCAAAAAACATCGAGTAGATCGCTGGCAAGGTATCATATTCATTTTATTATATATTGGATATACGGCCTATTTAATACAACGTGGATAATAAAACAGTTATTATTTCTTTTTCCCTTCATGAATGTAGTACCAAATAGCAAATATGATTATTCCAATAAAGACTATCCAGGAAAAAATAAGCAAAAACCACCCAAAAAATCCTTCATATGGTAGTAAACATTCCAACATATGTTATCACTCTACTAACTTATTTTAAAAAAACAGATAAAACTGAGGCGGTTTTCACCGTTTCTTTTGAGGAACTTTTGTACCTTTCCGCCGAGCTTCGGAAAGTCCAATGTCTTTATTTTTTTATGACAGTACGTAAAAAATTCAATACTTCCTCTGCATGGCCTACGGGTGTTACTTTCTCCCACACTCGTATAATTGTTCCTTTTGGATCAATGACAAATGTGGCTCGAGCTGTTCCTTCATAAGAAACTCCGGCAAATTTACGTTTTCCCCATGTGCCGAATGCTTGCATGAGTGTATGATCTGGATCCGACCAAAGAGGAAAATTCAGCTCGTGTTTTTGTTGAAATTTTTGATGTGATGCAATCGAATCTTTACTCACACCAATAATAACAGCACCTAATTGTTCTATTTCTGTATTTGCATCACGAAAATTACATGCTTCAACGGTACACCCTGGTGTGTTATCTTTTGGGTAAAAATATAACACCACATAGTAACCTTGATATTGTTGAAGTGATACCGACTTTCCTTTTTCATCAAATACAGTGGTTGAAATGGGTGCACGATTTCCTTGTTGTAACATAACGGTACTCTTTACTCATTATATTTTAGTATACACATAATCATAGAAAGAGTCACCGACAATTTGTACAAAAACTATAACGTTCCTGACATTTTTAGCAAAATTAAATATTCAATACAAAAATCTCGGTCTATTGCCGAGCATTTTTGCATAAGAGCTGCTCTCTTATTTATTGACTTTTATCGCAATTTTTTTCGGTTGTGCTTCAGCAACTTTATTAAAAGTAATATTCATTACTCCATTTTTATAGGTTGCTTCTGGCTCTTTTGATTCATCAATATTTCCTGGAATCATCACTCGATATGAGCATGCACGAGATGCTTTACGATAAAACTTGCGCTTTTGATCTTCCTTTTGTTCACTTTGTTGCCCCCGAATCCACAATATTCCTTTATCATATGTTACTTCTACCTGTTCTGGATCAATACCCGGAACAGCGGCTTCTACATAAACATGTGTATCATCTTCTGAAACAGATAATCCTGAAGAGCGTTGTGTATCAAGCAAGGAGAGAAAGCGATTATCCTCATCCTCGAATAGACTCGGCATTCTAAAATTGCTAAAAAAATCTCTTGGAATTAATTCGCGTGCCATTGTTATTCACCTCCTTTCTTACTTTATTATAATTATAACATTGCAGAATACATATGCAAGAGATGGCAATATTATAAATTTTAATATACTATTAATGAAGCAAAAAAGCAGTGTCATTATGCAGAAAAAATAACTCAACGTAGTGTACATATTGGATACACCTAATACTGTCTCATGCATTCGCATCAATCTTTATGTGTTATGGCTTGTGCAAATAGAGAGCATGTTTCAATACTCTATGGTAAAGAATGCATATTGCAACAAATTTAATAATGAGAACGTGTCAAAGCCGCTGAATATTCATCTATATTTGGATAAACATCCAAATCACAAATATCTTTTAGAGCATCAAAAAGCGCCGGCTGTTCTTCAAAAAACTGTTGTGCACGCTCAATTCCTCCACGTAACATCACATCTATAAGTAATGGCTGCAGTAGAGCCATTTCTTGAGGAAATTCAACATGCAATTCTTGAACTGCTTTCACTAGCGGCGCATAACCTCTTAATTCAGATTTCTGTTCCATGCGAATAATAAGCTTTCCATGCTGCTTATGCAAAGAATAATATTTGGAGAGGATTTCGCCGGTGAGTAATTGTGTGGTGATATCATTTAATGCTTTTTCAGGGCTAAATGGAGATGCTTTCTCCCCATGCTTTTGTAACAATTTTGGATAATTCAAACCATATCCACGTACTGATCGCTCAGTAATGGAATGTATAATTTCATGAACAAATACTTCCAACAATACTCCCTCATTCATCTGACCATCTAAACATAATTCTGGAGAATCTAAATTGATTACAATGGACTTTTCAGTATCAGTTGATCCCATAACTTCTGGAGGTAATCCAATTACGTCAATATTCTTCATTGTAAAAGAGAATGGCAATGCTACACTCGATTTTTTTTGAATGAGTTCTTGTGCTTTATCTGGTGAAAGCCCTTGCATATTGCAGTGTTCTATCAAATACATGCGAATATTTGAACGTGCATGACGAATTAAAGGTGCAAAATAATGCTGTTCCTCTTCTCGAGCCGAATAGATAAATTTTTTGTATAGTGCCTGAAAAGTAAAAAATGGAAATGCCCCAATAGTGAATTGTTCTCGATAGTGTTCTGTAGTCTGTACAGTACCACTCACATTCTCTTTTTGAAGTGCCTTTTTTGCCAATAAATCAAGATGTGCGAATGCTGAATGAAAAAATAACGATTGAAAAGACGGCACCTTTTTTTGTACTTCTTCTACTTTAGCGAGAATTACTGGTATTTTTTCACAAAGATCTTCTAAACATCGATAGCGATACTGAATTATATCTTCAATGTATGGTTGATGCTCAACCAAAGAAGTATCAACATGCTGAGTTAACTGAGTATAGTATTGTGAAATGTCCGTATGGATTTTTTCTTCAATATTGTGAAACCATTCTTTTGGAGATTCACTTCGTCCTTGTTGCTCACATATACGAGATTCTTCCCGAAGTTCCAATAGCGTCTTCGCGGGTTCAGGATTGGTAATAAGTTCAAATCGACGTTCTTTCATATACTATACAATATTGATTGAAAGTAAATATGTCAAAAAATCAAACCCATAAAAGTCGCCCATGAAGGACGACAGTTTTTTATTTGCTCCGTGTGCGGAACGATATTCGAACTTATTTACAAACTACTCCATGCACAGCGGCGGTTTTCTTTTATTGATTATCCCAGTAACAAAAATTGATCCAATGGAACAGACAGAATGTTTTTCTCTTGAAATAGCTGCATGGGTTGTTCACTAATAAGCAGTCCATACCGTGCATCAATTTTTTTCATCGTCTCCTCCACTTGCTTGATTCCCTTTTTTCCAAAACCGACTTCAATGACCATTTTCTTTTTTCCAGACTGTACAATAAAATCAGCCCCACCTTTGGCACTATCATAATAGACCTGCTCTTTGAATAGTTTATGCAACGTTAAACCAACCACATCTTCCAAATACTTTCCTTTATATTGGTCAAAGGCGCGTGCTCCATCTACAGTTGATAACAGTGTGTAACGTATCGCTGGACTCATGAACGTAAATTTTGAGGGCTTGCGCATTTTCTTCGTTGCAGAACCATATGGGTAGATGCGTAGTAGCATTTCTGCGTGTTCAAACGCATCAAACACATCAATCAGAGTATTTAAGGAAATATCGCTCAGATTTTTTGCCATACTCGTAAAACTCACCGCATCACTGGCTGCCACCATCAACAAAATGTTTTTGACTTTTTGGAGTGTTTCTTGAGACAAAGAATGCACTGTAGCCAAATCTTTTTCAATTACTCGATCAATCAGCTCATTCATTAAGGAATAACTCAGCTCAGGCTGTACTCCTAATGTGAATGGCATTGAACCATATTGCAGGTATTGTTCAATATCAAACTCTTCAATAGATAACGATCGTTTTTGTGTTGCTTGCTGCAAATTCTGCAGTGAAGAATGAACCTCTATCACACCGTCACTTTCAAACAACGCTGTACGCAGTTGCTGTTGTATATGATCATTAAATTCTGATTCTGAACTTGAAAAAAACACTGCATCTGGACTATATGAACGTTTCAGTTGAAGATATTCACTAAAATCTAATGGATATAACGTTTTGAACAGAATACGACGGGCAAGGTCTGGTGTGGATTGCAACGACAATGCTGAAGATCCTGTACAAAATACAAATACTTGCTTGGATCGGTCAAATACTGCTTTCAATACTGCTTGCCATTTGGGATCAAAATGAACTTCATCTATAAACAGAACAATAGGCGAATTCAACTTTTCAAAACTTACTCCCAATAAACGTTGATATTCTTCCAGTACCGTATATAAATCAGCATTTAATAAATTGATGATTTGATCCACAGAAATAAACAGCGTTCTTTCTTGAAATTGTGGATACAGCTCTGTATATAATTGAGCAAGAATGGTGGTTTTTCCAACGCCTCTTAACCCTGGAATAGCGACCATACGCACCTGGGTATTTCCGTCCAGAAATGATTTCACTAACTCTTGTAGCTCAGTATATGCTTTACGCTTCACATATGGCTTACCGCGTTTATCCTCTGTATAGCGTCGAAGCAAGACAGGCGCACGATTGAGCTGATTTTGGATGTATTTTTGTATATTTTGAGCCACCATTTGTATATCATATTAATAATATATAGATTGATATTTATATATTAACATGTTGATATAAAAAGTCAACACTTGGACAAAAATGCCTTAATTACGCTAGAAAAACCGCTAGAGCTGATGGAGACCGCTTCATTCGAGGTAACGCGTATAAAAAACTCGCTCGAACCTCTTCAAATGCCTGTAAATAAAGAAAAAAATTGGAGCTTTATACTCCAATAGTTCCATCTTGCTCGGGGGGAGGGGTTCCTATTCACCCGTCGTGGTCGACCACAAGTGGTTCCCGACCACTCCTCCTTCACAGCCTGGATTCCTCACTGAATGCCACGGGCACCCTTCTCACCCCTCTCTTCCTCAAGAATATAAAAAACTGCCGCCCAAAAGGACGACAGTTTTTTATTTGCTCGGGGGGAGGGGTTCGAACCCTCGGCCAATCGATTAACAGTCGATTGCTCTACCGCTGAGCTACCCCCGAATATGTAGTGAGAAACAATGTGTAAGCTCACTACCGTAAAAAGAACACGCTATTAAGCGCAAAATCAATTATATCGTATGCTTTTTTTTGAGTCAACAAAAAAGGCGACTCTGTACAGCCGCCCTTCAATATGCGCATTTTTTAATAATCCTGCAACTTTTTCATGGCTTGATGATTCTGAATGGTTTGCAATGCTTTTGCTTCAATTTGACGAATACGTTCACGCGTTACACCAAACTCCTGTCCTACCTCTTCTAAAGTATGCGATACTCCATCAATCAATCCAAATCGCATTTCCAATATTTTTTGTTCGCGCGGAGGTAAATCGGTAATTGCTTCACGAACGTGATCTCGCAAAATTTGTAACGATGCCACTTGCGAAGGCCCAACTGTTTTTACATCTTCAATAAAGTCGCCTAGGGTCGAATCTTCTGAATCATCATCACCTACCGATGTTTCCAATGAAACAGTATCTTGAGAAATTTTAATAATGTGCAATACTTTATCCAGTGACAAATCCATTTCTGCTGCAATTTCTTCCGGAAGCGGTTCACGCCCTAACACTTGAATGAGTCCTCGTTCTATTTGAGTAAACTTGTTAATAGTTTCTACCATGTGTACCGGAATGCGAATAGTACGCGACTGATCTGCCAGTGAGCGTGTAATGGCTTGGCGAATCCACCACGTGGCGTATGTTGAAAATTTATACCCTTTTCGATAATCAAATTTTTCAACCGCACGAAATAACCCTACATTCCCTTCTTGAATTAAATCCAATAAAGACAGTGAACGGCCGGTAAACTTTTTTGCAATGGAAACAACTAAACGTAAATTTGCTTCAATTAAACGACGCTTTGCTTCTTGATCACCTTGTTCTTTCAATTTTGCCAAACGCACTTCTTCATCGCTTTTAAGCAACGATACTTTTCCAATTTCTCGCAAATACATTTGAATAGAATCGTTTGCAATATCTCCCAAATCAAACTGTTTGCGTTGCCGTGAGCGTTGAATCTGATCCAAAATGCCGACCGCAGCCTTGACCGGCACGCTCGGGTTTCCATTTTTTTTATTTTGAAAATCTGCAGCAGCAACACCGAGTGTCGGGATGCCATCCTGTGATAGCATTTCAATTCCCTGTTCTTCTACTTCGTTTAACCATGCTTCAAATTCTGAAATATAATCTTCTAAATTATTAAATGTATACAAAATTTCGTTCTCAGTTAAAAAACTACGAGAACGACCTTTCTCCCACAAACGATCTGCGGCTTCTTGCGGAAATACTGCGCGCACGTAACGACCACGAGGAAGTGGTAATGGTTCATGCTTTGCTTCATTATTCTGTACTTTCTGTACTTTTTTCTGCCTTTGTTTTATTTTTCGTTGCGGTGTTTTGGAAGTACTCTTTTTTCGTACCACCTTTTTTACCACACGTATTTTTTTCTTTGTTGGAGATGCTTTTTTCTTTATTGTCGTTTTTTTTGATGACTTTCGAGGCATAATTATGATAAATTTCGTAACGATTCTGTCAGTACATGAAACTCTACAGAAAGTCGATCGATCGCATCCGTATTATTATTTTTTTCGGCTAATTCGAGCTGATGCTCGACGTTTTTGAGCCGTTCTCGAATACGATATCGCTTCAAGCTCTCTAAAAGAGTCCGTATTTCTTGTTCCAATTGTTGCGTCGTGAACCCACGATATAATTCTTCACCAATAAGCATAAGCGTTTTCCAACGCAAAGCAAGGCGAGGTTGATTAATATGTATATTGTTTGGATTCACTATTCCAGTTTGATTATAATAGGAACACAAAAAATTGTAAAGTTCAAGTAATTCTTCTCCCACAAGCAAATGCTCTTCCTGTGCTTGTGAAAGATTTTCCCATGCAGCAGGATAGACTGAAAACAGAGCAAATAACTGTTCACTGAGTAATTCTGACCGTTGTTTTGATTGTTTGTATTTGATTGGTTGGCTTGTGATAATTTTTTTTGTCGAAAATACAGAGGGGTACTTTCGAACAGTACGTCGTATAACATCTAAACGCTCCATCAATACATCTTCAGAAACATCAACCTTTTTTGCTAATAATTGAATATAGTGTGTTTGTTCAACGGCATCAGGAAATAACGCAATCATCGGAAGTAATTCTATGACAGCCTTTTTTTTATGATGTACTTCTGTTAAATCAAGTGGCGCAAGAGTCGTTTCAAATACATAATCCATAAATGGCTGCGCTTCTTTTGCTAATTGTAAAAACTGTTGCGGATTCTGCCGAATCACATCATCAGGATCTTGCCCTGTTGGCAACCGCAATATTTTAATGTTCATGCCTTCAGAAATAGCCACTTGCATACCGCGCCACGCTGCCTTCAGTCCTGCCGCATCCCCATCAAACGATAAAATGACATTCTGCGTAAACCGTTTTAACAACTGCACCTGTTCAATGGTCAACGCAGTACCGGATGCTGCCACCACATTTCGAAATTTCGCTTGGTGTGCCGCAATCACATCCATATATCCCTCTACCAGCACCACAGCATCCATGCGTTGGATAAACTTTTTTGCAGTAAACAATCCATATACTGTTGCGCTTTTATTATATACATCTGTTTGAGGCGAATTAATATATTTTGCTTCTTTTTGATCCGGATCCAATGTGCGACCACCAAACCCAATAACGTTCCCATGCACATTCACAATAGGAAACATAAGACGATTACGAAACCGGTCGTACCAGCCACCTGTTTTTGGCGAACGAATACTTAAGCCCGCTTTTTCTATTTCGCGTTCACTATACCCTTTCTGTTTCAAAAATTTTAACAATGCATCCCATGCACTTGGGCTGTAGCCCAGGTGAAACGATTTTTGCGTTTCTGGTTGTAATCCTCGATCTGCAGCATACTGCCTAGCATGTTCTGCTTGCGAAAATTGCTTGAATGTAGTCTCATAAAAATCAGCAGCCGATTTCAAACAATCGAGTAATCGTGTGCGTTCATTGTGTTCCCGTGGATTGGTAAAGTGTAGCTCGACATTTGCTTTTTTGGCTAATATACGCAACGCTTCCGCAAATTCAACTCCTTCAATTTCTTGAATAAACGTAAAAATATCTCCACCTTTTCCGCACCCAAAGCAGTGAAAAAATTGTTTTGATTCAGAAACGGTAAAACTGGGTGTTTTTTCATTATGAAATGGACAACAGGCTTTATGGCTTGTTCCCATTTTTTTTAATGGCACATATTCCGCAATAAGTTCAACAATATTCAATCGCTCTTTTATTTGTTCCACCGTATTTTCCATACTTAGACTCTACAAAAGCCTACTCTATTTGACAAGTAATCCCTCTATCTTTGTAAAAATATTCTGTACGATATAGTGGTCTTGTCATATAATAAAAGCAATAAAATCTAAATATCATACCTTATGGAATTATCCGTTGGTTTTACCAAAAAAAGAGAACGTCGCATGACTCGAGAAGAAATTGAAGAAAAAATAAGAAAACGATGTATTATTGCAGCAACAGAAAAACAAGGAGAACAAGTACGACTGAATCCGGGAGAACCCGCTTTATTTGCGACTACATTGGGTGGACAAGAAGCGCTGCAAGAACTTATTCAACACATAAGTATAGAAGTGTCGCGCACGCTCATACATTTAAAAGAAATATACTCAATTGCCCATGCAATAACTGTAGAACATACTACAGAAACAGAACATCATTCCGAACTGACGAGAAAGCTGCTAGATACGCGTATTCTTCCTGTTATTGGAACTCTGTTTCGTGGTATTGAAGGATACGCAACATTTGCCAGTACAGCGCAGTATCTGCAAGGAAAACGATTAATAGAAAAAGGAATAAACCCAAACCATCCTTATATTAAAGAAATTACAGAAAAACTTCCGGGAGATCTCGATTTAGTAGTAACGAATCGAACAGCGCTCCAACAAATATTTGAACGATTACATAATTTGGCAGGGCATGATGGAGTAGAAAAAGTTCACATGGATACTCCGCATCATTTTGAAGGACAAGATACGATACGATATTCTGGAGTCATTGATTTTGCAATTGATGGAAAAATATATCCCTATGAATTTGAAATTTTTTTTAATGACAAAAAAAGTGATCTGATTAATACTAAAGAAGTATTTCGACATATAGAAAAAGAACCGATTACGCACGGTATACAGGTATTGAGTCTTGAATCATTACAAATGCAGTATTATAACAATTATAAATTTGAAACTCGTATTCACCAATATACTGAAAATCTTATGTCTTCATTAATAGATCCACAAAATCCTGAGCTGATTAAATCTATACTTGATGGTCTAAAACAATGGCATGAACAAGAAACGATATCACATCATTTCTCAGAAATATTACGGTCATTTAATATTACGCCACTCAATCTTGCGCGAGCATATGATTTGCGTCGTCAGTTAGAACAATGCACACCTGATGATCCGAAAAGACGAAGTATCGCTTCTCAAATTGCATTGGAAATTGGTGTAACAAAAACAAAAATTGAAAAACGCGAACATGCAGCAATGGGTTTACAAAATCTTCAAGCTCTTACCATTGAAACAGATGCACCAATACCATCTACTACTCAAACAGACGTATATGAAAATTAATTTCTAAAAGCGACATCTCAACCGTGATCCAATGTATACGCCTGTACAAGCGCGAAAAATTTTGTTATAATAAAAGAAATATTAATTATCACTATGTTGTTCGGAGGAGGATCGCGCCTGATGGAGGCTGCTCAAAAAACACTCACTCAAGACGAAATAGATGCCTTGCTTATTAAGGCAAAGGGCATTATTCGTGAACAATGTATTGCCGTTGTAGAAGGAAAACAGCCAAAAATCTCAGTAAACAATGCAGGGCTTTTGGAACAAGTTGAACAACAAAAACCTGGTAGCATTCAACAACTTCGTGAACATATCAGCCATCAAGTGGCTCGAGAATATATTGAAGTACAACAAAAAGTAAATAGTGTTGTTCGTGTTGCGCAACATATCCTAAAAAAGAAGAAAGAAAAAACAGCGCCTGCTCAGCACCCAGCACACATGAATCGCCACATGGTTGAGCAATATTTGCTACCTGCTTTAAGTATAGTATTGCACGCTATGAATGAATACGTCATTTTTGATGATACAGCGCGCTTTCTACAAAGCAAACATTTGGAAGAACAAACGGGTGATCCACATTCTCTCGATGTACGGCAATTATACGTGCTTCCAAAACAGGTATATATATCAATATTCAGTATCCCCGCTCTCCAACAAATTCTCAAACAGTTGCGTACACTCTCAAAACAACATCTAGCAATTGAACGCGTTGAAGCAGAAGCACCTTTTCAGTATGGTGGGCAAGACACGATTCACGTTCATGGAACACTGTATTTCAACATTGATAATCTTTCTTACCCGATTCAAATTGCATTATTGTGTAACGATAAAAATACCGATTTGATTATTGATGCAGAAGCGCGAACGTGTATAGAAGAAAGTGGAGAACCGCATCACTTACGCATCTTAACCCCAAAAGGTATACAAATTGAAGAAAAAAATCATGAGCAATATGATCAGCGCATTCATGAATCAGCAGAACGCATTATTGATACACTCACCTCTCCACGCAGCCCGCAAATGATTGATTTTGTACGCGAAGGATTTTTTACTTGGGAACACGACCATGCACTGAATCCAGAAATACATGGACTGCTCAATCGGCTGCATATTTCGTTACCAGAATTAGCAGAAGTGTATGTGTTGCAACACCGTATTCAACAACTTCCAGAAAGTAGTAATGAAAAAAAAGAATTATTATTTCATCGCGATTACATTTTAGGTCAACCAAAAACTTTGCTGACAGCGCAAATTTAATCGTTGTTTATTTGTAAACTCTGATAATATTGTAACAATGACTCTGGGATAGGGCGCTGTTCAGCTTTCATTTTCTGCAATACAAAAAATATCAGCTGATGCAGCATAGATCTATCTTTTTTAAAAACTACACGAATACCTTTATCTGTCTGTTCTATAGATTGTTTCCATTGCATCCATTGATCTACTGAAATAGATTCGTGATTATATAATATATCACAGACTAATTCCCACTGTTTTTGATTGATCGTTTGCCCTTTTGCTAGAGCTGGCATAAAAACAGTATGAAGTAAATCATAAAATTCTTCTGAAAGTACAGCTTCATTTCCCGCTGTTTTCCATAACAATCTTTCAACTTGTGCCCATGTCCCATGTCGTTCCATTTCACTCGAATACCCTTTCACACTCTGAATCAAATCAAATGGAGATTGTATTTCTGATTCATAATTCTCTCCACCTTCATCTCGTGCTACAACATATGGAATAATATCTGAAACCATTCTACTGTTGTCTTGGTAAGCTGGCCTTTTTGGCGCTACATCGAATATGCGTTTCTGAATAATTTCTGTTATCTCTCTATCATGAGAAAACTCTGTAGGTAATTCACTGATATATTGTAAAAATTCCGTCGGACCAGCCACTCGTAACCGCTCAACAATAAATTCTCGTTGTTCATCCCATTCTTGTGATTTAATCGCTTCCAACATCTGAGGCAAGCGTGCTTCAAAAAGTGCATACATCATGCGAGCTTGCATAATTGCAAAAATTGTTGAAACAGTCCGTTCGAGCGGGTTTCCTTCTTGAGTATTCAACTGCATGGATTTATATTTTTCTTCTATTTGTGTTATCTGATCTTCACTCAAATGTTGTAATAATGGTTGAGGACGATTCAATTCAGTTAATGCCTGTATACGATTATGAAACAAAACATTTGCTGTACTATTCGAACGAATAATCAGTTCTAAAGAACGATGAAGTCCAAGATTGAATACCGAACCAAGTACATCACTTTCACGCAATTCAAAATCTCCACGTGTACCATGGTCATACCCTGGAGCAATACCAGCCATACGTATAAACAATTCAGGATTTTTTTGTTTAATGACCTCTGCAGCGTTCAGGATGGCAATCATATCTTCAGGATTGCCTTGCCCAAAATGCAAACGACGTACTAAAAAACCAAATTTTTCAGGCTGCTTTGCAGAGGCTTCAGTAAATGGCTGCATTTGTTCTTCACACCAGTGTGCAACAATTTCATATGCAATACGCAAATCTTCATGTTGTTCATCGTCTGGGGTATGTGCTGCAATATCTTTCAATTCATATATGAGTGTATTCGTACGTAAAGCAACCATGGCCGGTAACGTTGCCTCACCCCCATACACTTCTTTTAAATGAAGGCGCTCTTGCCAGTATTTTGCTTTTCTTTCTGGGCTGAATGGATCTTCAACAACAATTTTTTGTTTTACTTCTGGTTTTTCACAATGTAAACTCGGCAGTTGTTCAAACTGTTCGGCTGCTAAACGCAAAATACCAAAAATAGAAATAGTTCTTTGATTATGGGCTTCTCCTGCTTGAAGGAGTTGCCAAAATTCTTCTTCTGAATGAACATGATCTGACAATTGTGATAATTGAATATACAATGCATGAAGTAATGGATTTATTTCTTGGATAAAATAGAATGAAAACTCTCGTAACGCTCGCACTTCTTGTTCTGACAGTGAACCACAAACAGATCGATATAATAAATGAGCATACAAACTTGGTTGGTGTTGCTTTTTATTCTTTTGATCTAATCTGGTAAAAAAACGCGAAATTCTTTGTTCAATAGCATTCAATATCATCAAAACATGATTATCTCTTCCATATTGAATTATTAATTCATTTAATACGCCTTCACCGGCTGATGCTATCGTAGCTGCGATCATGTCTTCTGCTGATTGTGGTAACTGCTCTTTTGCTCTCTCTTGCGCTTCTAATTCAACTGCTGTAGCAGCATCTAATTCAGTAGTAGCTGCCTTTTGCTCTGCAATAACACGTTCGGCCGCC
>Ga0208373_1003834_pt1 | contig 14279 bp, 17 predicted proteins | sample RifOxyC2_FD_184036 | JGI IMG/M metagenome (GOLD analysis project Ga0208373, IMG submission 184036) | Soil microbial communities from Rifle, Colorado - Rifle Oxygen_injection C2 (SPAdes) | ecosystem: Environmental > Terrestrial > Deep subsurface > Rock core/Sediment | place: Rifle, Colorado...
GAATACTAGAAGCTATCTCATAAATCATCATAAGCCGTGTCATTCTGAACTTGTTTCAGAATCCCATTGAGATGCTGAAACAAATTCAGCATGACAGATCAACTATTGCTATGTCCTGGAAACGATAATCTAATGCAACTCGACTTATTTATGAGATAGCTTCTAGTGTGTTATAGTATGTCTTATTATTATGTCTAGACGCTGATATTTATAGGATTGATATTTGTAATGCTACTTACTTCTAAACAAAAAGAAATTTTACTGGGCTTGGCTCGGAAAACGCTTGAGGTTTATTTTAAAGATCAAAAAAAGCACGCGATCAAAAATCGAAAATCGATCAAATGCTCCTAAAACCAGTTGCCACTTTCGTAACACTTACAACCGATGGGAAACTTCGAGGATGTGTCGGAGAGCTTGAGGCGAGACGGCCGCTTTATCAAAGCGTAATCGACAACACTCTCTCCGCGGCTTTTGATGATAACCGGTTTTTGCCGCTTAATGAGACCGAATTACCTATCGTTAATATTGAGATCTCAATGCTGGGAAAAAGTACGCGCTATCGTCGATCTGATACTTCAGAAGGTCTGCTAGATCAGATTATACCCAATAATCATGGAGTAATCCTTGAAAGCGGTTCAGGTAAAGCAACATTCCTTCCACAGGTTTGGGGGGAGGTGCCCGATAAAATAACTTTCCTGGAGTCCCTCTCCCGTAAGGCAGGGCTTCCGCCGGATGCTTGGAAAGATAAAAATACGACATTGTCGTATTATACAGTGGAGCATTTTAGCGAGAATCGATAACTAAATACCGCTTACCGACGATCGTCGATCGCATATCGATAATCGACAATATACTTGAAAAATGCGTAACAGAAAACAAATCGGTTAACGGTTAACGATCTTCGATTGGCGATATTCGGTTAGCAATAAACGGTTATTACTTGCAGCAATCAGAGGTGTACAGCGCCCAAATTCCAAGAACTACACCGACTAAAAGCCATGAGGTAGCCGAGATCCAGACATCGTAACCTCCGGCATCGAGTGCGGCCAAAACTACCGCGATCACAGAAAGCACCATCATCGTGATCGAGATTGGTTTACTTTTCATCTCTCCTCCTAATTAAATAATTAACTTATTGATCTTGATCTTTTACCTTCAATTTTTGATCTACTTCTTCGATCTCCTTTGTCTCATGATGGATCAAGCCGCTCATTGTATTTTCAAGTCTTTGCATTCTTGTTTCAATATACTCTTCCGCGATAATTCCGAAAGCAAATAGAGTAATTGGAATGCAAACTATGGCATAGAGCGAAGCAACGATTTTTGAGCCATCGTGAGTTGGAACAAGATCTCCATATCCTATTGTTGTGATAGTAGTTGTCGTAAAATAGAATGAATCTATAATATCCCAGCCCTCCGCATAGCTAAAATAAGCGGCTCCAAAAAAAACCAGGGCGACCAAAACCGCAATCGCCGAAAGCAGAAGTTTATGTCTTTTCTTTATTAGCACTTTCCCTCCAAGAATTATATCAGCTCAATTATATCAGAATATCCGACCGCAACAAACTGGAGCAATCTCAACAACAGAGTGTCCGAGACCGCTTCGCAATATAAGGTTTTTGATAACTGTGATAAAATATCAATAGCAACATTATTTTATACGAGTTTTTCGATGAGACAAGCGATTTTATCATTTTTGCTGGTTTTTTTGCTGGGAACCAACCAATACGCGCAAGCAATGTCTAGCGCCAATTATGAAATTCCCTCCGATGTCATCGGTTCGGCTGGCGCTCCCAGCAGTTCTGCCACTTACGATCTAAACGATACTTTGGGTGAGATGGCTACGGGACCTTCGAGCAGCGCCACATACGATCTCAAAGCGGGTTTCTGGCAAACGGCGGAGGGATATGTTATTGCAATCAATTGCGACGCGCTACTGAATATGGAAGCGATACAAGGAGTAGGTCTTTCCGACCCGGATATGTCTTCGAATTACGCGACTTGCAATATCTTCACCGATGATAATTCCGGCTATAATCTCTATTGGAAGGCCAGTTCCGCGACTATGGCAAGCGGTGGTGATACTATAGTGGCCTATACACCGGCGGTTTCCGAGACGCCGGAAACCTGGTCTGTGGCAGGTTCGGCTTCAGAGTGGGGCGGACATTTGGGATCCGCTTCCGATACTGTCGATACCTCATTTTGGGGCAACGCTGACTCTTACGCCGCTGGAAAGTGGCTCAACATCCCTATCGCCAATTTCAACATTGCCACGCGCTTAAGCAAAACCACCGCGGCTGGAGATGATGAAATTATTTATTTCGGTGCAGAGGTCGGTGCCAGCAAAGTTCAGCCAAGCGGAACATATTCGGTTACGGTCACCATAACTTCCGTAGCAAGATAAGTTATCCACAGTTTCGTTCGGATACTTGATTGAAAAAAACAGGATGTGCAGGATATAATGGACACGAGACGTTAAGATTTCAGTTGTATGGAGGGCGAAAGTGATATTGGTGAAGAGATTAACGATATTTTTTGCGGTTTTGGCTGTCGCTTTCATTTTTGATCTGATTACGGTCAGCCCAACTTCGGCAACTGACGACACAGATCCGGTGGTTGTTAATTTAAGCGTCAGCGGTACTATCAGTATTTCTTGTACGACGCCGATTACAATGAGTTCTATCACCGGTACCGGCCAATCGACAATGGGTACGAGCAACCGTTCAACCTGCACTGTTATTACAAACAACTCTGCCGGTTATGACCTGAAATGGATTTCGAACGGTACAGGGACAATGCTCAGCGGCAGCGATTCAATCGCTGCCTACACGCCAGCCGTCGCCGACACTCCCGAGACTTGGTCCGTGGCAGGTTCGGCTTCGGAATGGGGCGGACACCTCGGTTCTACTTCAACGACTGTTGACACTGGTGTCTGGGGAGCGGCCGACACATACGCCGGTGGCAACTGGCTCAACATCGCTACCACAAATAGAACCATCGCCACCCTCAACACCGAAACGACTGGTGATACAGAGTATATATATTTCGGCGCAGAGGTTGGAGCAAGCAAATCGCAACCGACAGGCACCTATACCAATACCGTAACAATGACCGCATCGACAAAGTAGGAAAGGGATTTATCATAGCTTCTCAAGATAAATATGCTTAAACTTCGGGGAGACTCGAAGTTTTTAATTTGCAGAGCTGTTTGTCAGACAGTCAACAATCAATCTTTTATTCTGGGCATTCTCTCCTCCATGTCATCCTGAACTCGTTTCAGGATCCAGACTCTAAAATTAATTCAGAGCGACAAACAACTTATTGTGCTTTAAATTATCATCTGCGCAGTTTATTCAATATTCAAATTCATATATAATGGTCGTAATGTTACATTATTTCATAGATAGATCAAAAATAATCTTCGCAATCTTACTGGTCGTTTTCTTGTTAACGCCCTTTTCGCTCCTACCCAAAAGCGTATCTGCAAGTTCGATAGAGCAACTGAAAGAAGTCGAGGACACCGACAATTTCGATATCGGTCCTACTCTTTATCGAGTGGAGGCCAATCCCGGAGAGAGTTTTTCGCGCACTCTCCAGATCACCAACAGATCGGGAGAAAAGGATTCCTTCAATTTAACTGTCGGTAACTTTAAGGGCGGATACTCCGGAGTTGATTTTCTTGAAAACGAAGATATCGCTTACGGCGCAAAAGATTGGATAGATCTGGAACTTATAAATTTCTCCCTCGAACATGGCCAAAGAATCTTTATCGCAGTCACAGTAAAAGTGCCGAAGGACGCCGTACCCGGAGATAACTACGCCGCAGTTTTCCTAACCCGAGAGCTCAAATCAACGGACACAAAAAAGGGCCAAAATATTGCAGTAGTAAGCCGCGCCGCCTCTCTTTTCGTAATAAATGTTCCAGGGGAAGCGCGGACAGAGGGCTCGCTCGAAAGCTTCTCTTCGAAAAGAAAGGTTTATTACGAAACTCCGTTTAAGTTTGATATTGTTTTCAAAAATGAAGGTAATATCTGGCTTAAACCTTACGGAACAATTGAGATCAAATCATTTACCGGAAAAAATGTGAAAAGCATCACGGTCGAGCCGTTCAAGGTTTATCGCGAATCCACTACGCTAATCTCTTATGATGAACCTGGTTCAAATCTTTTGCCCGGACGATATACGGCGACTTTGACATTGAGTCGAGGATACGAAAACCTAAGCGATACTTCTACTATTACTTTTTGGTATCTCCCATGGAAAGTGATAGCGAAATATCTGTTGATAATTATCTTTGCGCTGATTTTAATTCGCCTGATTGAGAAAAAGTTCTATATAAGTTTCGGGGTTAAAAGAAGACATTAGACAGGATGTAGCTTCTTAGCTTCTTAGCTTTTTAGGTTCTTGGGTTGTTTGATCAGCTCCTATGCACTGTTTTCTGTCTACTGTGCACTGATTATTATGTACTTGATACTTTAATATTTGACACTATTTTCGTTTCTCAATATAATGTTAGATATGGACGGGGAAAGAAATTTGCTACGGATTTTTGTGCATAGGCGTAGCGGTTTCTTGTTTTTCATCGGACCTGTTTTGTTGGTCCTTTGCTCTCTGATATTCCTCTTTGTTATGATCTATCTTTTTACCGCTACCAGCTCGCAGGCTTCGATTTACAAAGCAGTAAATTATCAAGCGAAACTTCTTGACAAAGCAACGGGTATTCCAGTCGCTAACGGAAGTTATGATGTTAAGCTTTCGATCTATGACGATCCCGCTGCCGGTAATCGTTTGTGGACCGCTCGCGGTACCGTTGGTACTCCTACCGCAAAATCTGTCACCGTCACCAACGGGATATTCTCCACAATGCTTGGTGAAAGTGGCGATAACGCGATCTCGCTTGATTTTAGTACTGATAGCTATTACCTAGGCGTAACCGTAGGAGCCGATGCCGAGATGACTCCGCGCAAACGTATCGGTGCCGTTCCGCAAGCATTCAATGCGAACGGGCTAATCGGTGACGGACTTATCAACATTACCGGCGCCCCAACCGGTACCGGTGTCGGCCAAGGTACAGTTTATATCAACCCGGCGTCTACTACGGATGAGTGGACACTCCTTGGAATCGCAGTCGGAGGAAGCCAAAAGTTAAGGATCGACGAAGATGGAGATCTTAGTATCGCCGGTGCGCTATCGTTAGGCGGACTTTCTAGTCTTACGGCTGGGTCCGAGTCCGGATATGCTGCTTATCAAACAGGTGATGGTGCGCCAAGAGCATTTTTGAAAAATACCGGTTATCTCGAATTCGGCCCGGGAGGAGTCGCTGTTACAGACACTAATCTATATAGAAGCACCGCTGATTATCTTGCTACTGATGATGGATTGTCAGTCGCCGGAAATCTCGGTGTTGGGATTACCAACCCTTCCCACAAACTTCATATAGTCGACACAGACAATACCGCTTCAAGATCCGCTTTATATGTTTCGCAAACAGCCGCGATCACCGGGACTGGATACGCAGGTTATTTATCCAAAACCGGCGGATCTACAACAAACGTCGGATTATATGTAACTGCATCCGGAGCGACAAATAATTACGGCCTTATCGTCGGCAGCGGTTTTGTCGGAATGGGTGTCACCAATCCCACAAACGCCCTGGCAGTTGTCGCAAATGACGCCACAGCATATACTAATTGGCCGAATGGCGATGGTACTTATGGCTATAGTGTTGATACTTTTGACGCACTTTTTGCAAAAAATACAGGAAGCTCTAGCAATGGAGACATCACTTCTATACTATTACAAACCTACAACGCTTCTGACAGCACACAGTATAAAGCCGCCCGTATCGGTCTTTTAAAGACCGACGCAACCAATCAATCCGCCCTTGCGTTCGCCTTGCGTCTTCCGGGTTCTGATAGCATGGGTGAATTTATGAGGATAACCAACTCCGGCTATGTCGGCATAGGTACGACTGCGCCTCACAGTACATTGCATGTCGGAGGCTCTTACGCTGTTGGTTATGTGGCAAAAACCGCAGCATATACTGCAGGGGACTCGGACAGCATGATTTCAGTTGACACGACATCGGGCAATGTTTCCATATATTTGCCAAGTGCAACTACGATAACGGGGCGGATTTACACCATTAAGAAAATCGTTGCCGCTAATACGGTCACTGTAGACCCAAGTGGCGCACAAACTATCGACGGCTCCTCTACTGCCACCCTCTCTTCCCAGTGGTCGTATATTACAGTTATCAGCGACGGTGCTAACTGGCTCAAAATCGCCGATGGATGATGAGTCAGCTTTTTAGGTTTTAGCTTCTTAGCTTATTAGGTTATTTAGTTTGATACTCGTTTGATGTGTGCTGTATACTGTTTTCCGACGATGGATTTGACAAATTGCTTTGCAATCGGATAAGTTATTATCGACTAAGCATTTACTCAAATGAGGAACACATGACCGATTTTTTTTCTCCCACAAGATCAAGAATGCCCCTGAAATCTCTCGGGGTAGTTCTTCTGTTCGTGATTGCTGTTTTGGCTATTATCGGCGGATACTACTATTACGATAAATACCAAAAAGTCCTCAAGGACCCGCAGATAATCACAAGACAGGAAACGGAGTGGCTTGTAAGCAGGGTCAGTATTCTAATGCAACTTCCGCAAGACGAAACCCCCTCTATCGCGACCGTTATCGACAAAGACAAGCTGAAAGATCAGCCGTTCTTCAAAGAGTGCGAAAACGGAGACAAGGTTTTGATCTATACTAAAGCTAAAAAAGCAATACTTTACAGGCCATCCGCCAACAAAGTAATCGAGGTCACGCCGCTTTCGATTGATGAGAGTGCCGCTAACGGAGCGGATCTTTCCGGAGTTGAATCGCAGATGGTCAAAATTGCCCTCTACAACGGAACTCCTGACTCGAAACTTCTTGACTCTACCGAAGCCACTCTTAAAGACAGCATTACAAACATCCAGATCACGACAAAAGTTGAAGCCAAAAAAAGCGATTACTCTAAAACTTTCGTCGTAGATCTAACCGGAGATAGAGCCAGTGAAGTCAAAAAGATCGCCGAAACTCTCGGCGGTGAGGTCTCTACCTTACCGGCTGGAGAAACTGCTCCCGATGCCGATATTTTGATAATCATCGGCAAATAGTACTCCGATCGATGAAAAATTTATCTTGATCTCAAATAGATATTCTCTGCGTATATCAGTGGATCTATTCTGTGGATGTTCCTTCTTCCGCCTCTCGTTCCATTTTGTCGAGGCGAATATAATAGTCGTTGAATTCGTTCAGATGTGCTAAGGCAATTTTTCCGGTGGTTAAGGGATCGTCATCGGTAACATTAGTCGCGGGATCAACCGAACCGTGCTCCAGCTCAACATCCATACCGCGCCTGAATTGACCGAGATCTATTTTTCCCCAGTCAACACAGATTTTATCACCTGCCTCTTTCGCTTCATCGGCTGTAAAACTTTTCATAATTTCCCTTTTTATCACTCAACAATTTTGCATTTTGATATTTAATATTTGATTTATTTTACCAGCTTCCCCCTCCGCCACCGCCAAAGCCACCGCCGGCTCCGCCTCCAGAAAATCCGCTTCCGCCCCCGGAGGCGGATGAGGGAGCAGAGGAGAGCGAGGTTGCGGCTACTGAATTAAAATCGTGCAAACTTGATGCGAATAAATAACTATTAAATCCTGCCATCCCCGAATCGGAATACCAACCGGGTTGTGTGGTATATATTCCTTCGAATTGCTTGCCCCATTCGCGCTCTAATCCAAAGACCATTGCAAAAGGCAAGAGTGCTTCAAAATGTTTTGGTGACTTCTGCGGAGCATTGTGGAATTTGATCCTATCTTTCTCGGCGATATTTATATATTCGCGAAGTCCCAAAAGATAGCGCTTTTGCTCGACTCCAACTACGGTTTTTGCCGGCATAAAGTAGCCGATAACGATGATGATCGCCCCCGCGAGACCAAGACTTATGCTATACAGAAAACCAAAACCCGCCGCCAAAAACGCGAGCCCGGCCACAACTCCTCCGATGATGACATAAGTCGCCCTGACTGAAGTAGGATTCTTGGCGAAAAATCCATCCGCCGCCACTTTTTTCGCCACATCCGATTTTATCTCCGCCAAATCTTTGAAGAACTTATTTTTTAACTCCGAAAGTTTTTTCGTCTTACTTCCATCGAAAATTTTCTCAAGAAGTTTACTCTCTATCGAATTTTCAGGAACTCCGGGGCCGATTCTTTCGAGCTGATAATCTCCGCCACCAAGTATTCCCTTTTTCTCGATCTTTACAATTTTTAAATATCCATCGACTGCGAGTTTGATAATCATCGCCGAAACATCGTTATTTTTTATTGATTCCCGAACAATCATCCCCGCTTCGGCAGTCGAGATTCCTTTTGGCGGATCGAATTCGGCGACTACCGCTCCCCTTGCTTTGGGGTCGCGACCTCTCTTCGCCCATAATCTGATCATTATAAGAAAAACAAAGACTGGCAAGAGTAATATCAAATTATCTTTCAAGGTTCCAACAAATTTCTCAAAAGCACTCGGCTCATGCAAATACCCCTTTGGCGTTCCGACGACAACAGTCATCCCTTCGCCCGCAGAAAGATCGCTTTGGTTGAAACTGATGTTTTCGACATCGCCAGCGGAGTTTTTATTTAATTTTTGGTCCGCACAATCCAGATCGCTCCCGTAACTGCCGGAGTAGCAGGCGTACTTGATTTCGGATTCTGCCAAGGGTTGATTAAAATTAATATTCGTTTCTGCTTTTTCAATAGGAATCGTCCATTCGGCTCCTATCGCATTAAAATATAATTCGTCGTAATCGGAAAAGTAATTTATCGCCCGCTCAACCTTATAATTGATCACGTAGGTTCTCTCTCCGGTTACTGAAACGTCTGCATCGCCGATTTTGAGCACTAAATCTCCTCCGGAGTAGCTTTTCGAGTAATTGATATTTGACCCGAGCTCATCGCGGACAGATATATCCGATATCCTAAGTTTAAAACTCCCTCCGCGTGCGCTGTATTTATATGGGATATTTCGAAAAATCCCATGTTTTTGCAATATCCCAAAATCGTAATCGATCGTTTCTGCAATATCGATAGATGAATCTTGATTCAAAGTTAAATCAACTTGATAATTTTTGATACGTTCTTCGCTTGCATGAGCAGAATTTATTGTCACCAAAAATGCTAGAACAATAGCGGCAAAAACGACCGGTAGACGTCTTAAGATGCTTTTTACAGAAAATAATATTTTCATACAATAATTTTACCACAGATCATTGAAATTTGATAAACTAAAACCCACTTTCCATTGCCATACTTTAACACACAAGTGTGTTATAGTATGGCAAATTGTGTTATGATATTGGCTAGGTATACCAGAGATTCATCGCTAAAACAAAATATCCCCCCGATAAAGATCGAGGGGATATTTCTTAAAGCCTCAAAGATTAGTAATCGCGTCTTGGACCGTAGTCCCTGTCGCGGTTTTCTCTTTTTGGACGTGCAACGTTAACCTTGAGCGGTCTTCCGTCAAGATCTTTTCCGTCCATAGCCTTAATCGCTTTTTGAGCCTGTTCAGCATCACCCATAAGCACAAATCCGAAGCCTTTTGATCGGCCTGTGAATTTGTCTGTGATTACTGTAGCTTCTTGAATCTCACCGAATTCAGCGAACATCTCACCAAGAGCTGCGCTTTCAATTCGATAAGGAAGATTGCCAACGAAGAGTTTATTTTTTTGTTCGCCTTCAACCGGAGCGTCATCTCTCGATGGAGCCGGTTTCACAGCTGGGGCCTCATCGGCCTCAACCGTCTCTTCAACTGGATCTTGTGCATCATCATCTGCCATAGTGTAGTTCTTTCAAACTAATTTTTTCGACCTCGGTTCTACGATCTTAAAGCTTTTGTCCCCAAAGAGAACTTTGATTACAAAACACATCAGTTTTCTTCAAACCTTACCCCTATTTTACTCGAATATATATCTTTTGTCAATACTGACGATAAATTGAATCATTACCACCACAGATTCACGCCACGGATTTGCACAGAAATTTGTTATTGGCTCCGAAGGAACCACTTCGGGGTCATTAGATTAATTCGTCATCCTTTGCTGGTCTTGTGATATAATTGATCTATGAAAATCGGACTTTTTACCGAATGCTATCTCCCAGTCGTCAACGGCGTGGTTTATTGCGTTGAAAATATCCGAAATACTCTAAAAAATGATGGCCATCAAGTTTTTACATTTGCGCCGAGCAGTAATAAAAATCGAGCCCATGAAAGCGATGTATATACCCTAAAGAGTTTCAGATTGGGGAAAACGGGTTACTTTTTCACTTATGGTTTTAACCATGAAATGCAAGAAGCGGCGTCAACTTGTGATGTTCTTCATACCCACCATCCCTTCGCTATGGCTCGTAATGCTCTAAAAATTTCAAAAAAATACAAGATACCGCTAGTTTTTACTCACCACACACAGTACTATCAATACCTTCCCTATATTCCGAAACCATTCCGAGGGATGGCAAAAAGGTATCTCGACGGATTTCTCAAAAAGTTTTGCGATAATTGCACTGCAATTATCGCACCATCAACCGGTGTTAAAATAATCATAGAGGGCTACGGGACAATTACTCCGGTAGAAGTTATCCACAACGGGATAGAGCTTGAGAAATTCGAGATCGCGAATCCACCGGTCCCGACAGTTTTCCAGAAACTTAAAAAAGATTACACCGTAATACTTTTTGTGGGACGAATCGCACGCGAAAAAAACATTGATTTTCTCATCTCATCATTTGAAGTAGCATTAAAAAAATATCCAAAAATGTATTTGATGATCGTTGGCGACGGACCGGCGTTACAAAAGCTAAAAGTTGAAAGCGCAAAGCTTAAAACAGAGGAGAATATTATCTTTACCGGAAATGTGCCGAGAGGGAAGATACAAAATTTCTACCGCGCCGCTGATGTATTCGCCTCCGCTTCTAAAACCGAGGTTCACCCCTTGGTCGGCTTAGAAGCTCAAGCCTCGGGCTTGCCAATAGTATCGTTGAAATCTGTCGGGTATGAAGATATCATACTCGATGGTGAAAACGGCTATTTCGCCGAGGAAACGCATACCGACTTCGCTGACAAGTTGGTCAAACTGGCATCAAACCCGCAAAGACAAAAAGAAATGTCGTCTAAGGCAATCGAAACCTCAAAAGAGCACTCTATAGAAAAATCAGTCGAGAAGATGATCAAACTTTACAAATCTCTTATTCAATTCTCGTAGCTTCCACTAATTCTTTTAATATAATCTAGTGCAACCTCGAGATTTCGTATTGCATTTTCAAATTCATCTTTTGTGTTTAGTTTCCTGGCTTGATCCAGTTGCTGTTCGATAATTTCTTGAACCGATGCCAGCTTTGTTGCGTCTTCTGCGGATGAATCCTGGCTCCGGGCTATCAATCTTTGAAGCTCCGCACATTCCGAAACAGCTTGCTCCAAGAGACAATCAAACTTACCGCGAAGTTCTCTCGTTTCATTGCGAATGTTTTCTGGTTCATAAAATATAGGGGTTTCATTGGAATTAATCATTTATTCCTTACTGCAAATTTTTGTATTGCAAACAAAAACCAAATCCAACACCCGGCGTTCGATTTGGTTGCTACATATTAAGAAGTGTGAATACTTTATAGATCAGCATTGCCGGCCATACTATTGCTTTCAGAAACCCCAGAACTCCCATCCAGAACGTATCGGAGTGCTGGATATAGTAAACGGCTGCTCCGACAAACATTAGACCATATCCTCCACCCCACATTCCCCCGTGATGATATCCACCCCTTTTTTCTTTTTTCTCGCATGTTGCAGGTTCATCTTTCGCCATGTACCTCCTCGTTTAATAAACTATTATTCCAATAATATCATTGTTCACCGACGCCGTCACCCATCGGATTCCCCCCTTCCGAGAATCGTATATACCATAGCAAATTAGGGAAGTGTTCGCAATAGGATTGATTAAAGCTTAAAAAGTCGCTAAAATTGTACTATGGAGGGTGGCGTTACAAAAGATGAAATACAAATAACGCTCGAGAAGAAGTGGCGAAGAAATAGCTGTCTTTCTCTTGTCATCGCCTTTTTTTTAATTTTCGGCGGATTAATTGTAGCAGCCGTGATCGCTCACCGTAGTAGCGACGCCGGAGATGAAAATACCGGCATCGGAGATTTGGCAAGAATCGAACAGCAGATCGCAGATTCAATCGGTAATATCGCCAGCAATAAAACTGACGACACTCCCAAAACCTCCCCGAAGAAAAGTAGCGCTCCATCGGCTATTGATAATTCAGTAAACGAAGAAGCTGAAAAGGAAAAACTTCTCAACTTCTTCGTCGAACTCGCTAACAAAGATGACAAGGATGAAACTTGGATCGGATCAATCGCGCGATGGACAAAAAGTTCTGTAAGCGTTGGTGTCGGCGAAGGAACCGTATCCGACAGACAATCGATGTGCATTAACACATATATTGATGACTTCAATTCTGTAAGCAGTAACGTCAAACTCTTTCGCGATGACACTGTTGATTTGGGAATTCCTAACATCAAAATTTATTATCAGGACCAAGCTACATTTGCTGCGAGATCCAGCGGCACTTCGCCCTACGGATACGAAGAGGGTGGATTTAACGATGATTTGTCATTTAAGCGAGCGGCAGTTTTTCTTTCTGATATAATCGCTACTCTCGACGAGAGCGTCGAGTGCCAAGTCATTCGTCACGAAATTACGCATGGTATCGGATTCTGGGGACACTCCGATATCTACTTTGAAAGCATCATGTCGCTTCCGAAAACCACTTATAGTTTCAATACTGCTGATAAAAAAGTAATAGAAATGCTTTATAACACCGGCATCCCTTTGGGAGCGAAAGAGGCTGAAGTTCGATCTTTCTTCTCCGCAAATCCGTTTTAACAATTCTAAAATTGCGCTCCGGTGTGATATTCCCCGGATAATGCCTGGCTTTCTGCACCCTGTATTCTATGTTCAATATTCTGTATACTGTCTAATGTATGCTTTATCGTTTTTCCGACTTTATGAACTTTTAACTTTATAAACTTGTAACTTGTAGGAGGGGAAGATGACAGAAGAGAGTAAAATCGAAACACCAACAAAAGAGGTGCCAAAAGCGCCTGCGCCATCACCGGAAAACGTTCAACCGACAGATCCAAAACCACCAGAAGCTCCGGGTGGTATGTCGGCACCAGCAACACAGACCCAAGTATCAGCCGCGCCCGCGGAACCCACAAAACCGAAAAAATCTCACTTCGGTTGTTGGATCGCCGCTATTATTGTGATTTTAATTTTGATATTTGTCGGACTGCCAATGTTGTCTTTTGTCCTGCCGATTGGCAATCCGCTCATGGGTATTTTCGGTTTGATCGACAAAAACGACGAGGGGGAATCTGTCCCGGTAGATTCTGGAAATGACGCAAATTCGCAACTTACCGGAAACTGGGAAACCGATTGTTTGACACCGGATGCAGATAGCGACTGGGCAGAAAAACATATCTTTACGATAAGTTCCGATGGCACCGCAATCCATCATCGCTGGAGTGGAGGAAGCTGTGCCACGCTCAAAGATGACGGTGCAAATAATTACAAATTAACCTATCCTGCGTCCGGACAGATCAATTTTACCGATAACGGTAATGGAAGTACTTTTTACGATATTTACCAAATTTCCGGTAGCGCTCTTTATTTCGGACACGGGTTTTGTAACTGCGCCAAGGATCTGGCATCCGGCACCTTCGGCGCTACACCTTCGACACGTTTTTCAATCCTAAATACTTTTTTGAAATACCAGAAGAAATAACGACTTCGCTCGCGCCTGTGGCGCGAGCGAACGACTCCTCCCCTCCTTCAGTTTTGTGAACCCGGGAACATCCCGTTCTCATCGACTTCGATGGTTACTCTTGCGCCATCTGCCAGATACATCACTATCGTAGTTGCCGGATAGAACTCGGCGACTCTGCCCGCTATTGAATACCAGCCCCGGCTGATTTCTGGCGTTTCGTCGTCGGGACAGAACTCTTCCGTAACTCCAGTGGTCTCGAAGTTGTACATCAGCCGGTTCATCACCTCGTAGAGATGATGCCGAAGTTCCGGCTCGGTCACCGTTCAAAATCGAGTGCGTTTTTCGGGGTTTTAACACCTAAAATAGAAGGCCATTTCTGGTCTTTTTTTAATGTCTTTTCAAGAGAGCATTTG
>Ga0208373_1003839_pt1 | contig 14264 bp, 9 predicted proteins | sample RifOxyC2_FD_184036 | JGI IMG/M metagenome (GOLD analysis project Ga0208373, IMG submission 184036) | Soil microbial communities from Rifle, Colorado - Rifle Oxygen_injection C2 (SPAdes) | ecosystem: Environmental > Terrestrial > Deep subsurface > Rock core/Sediment | place: Rifle, Colorado...
AAGTTCTATTAGAAATTGAAAAATTTCATTTATGAGGGATGTTTTGATTATGCGGAGATTTGGGGGATCTCCGCATAATTCTTTTAAATTCAAAGTCTCATTTAGCCAGCCTCCTTTTTAGTTATTATTGATTATAGTTCCACAATTAGCCTTGCTATTTTCTCTCTAAATTCCTTATCTTAAAAATAATCCCGTTTAAACTATTTTCAGATTTCTTTGTTTAATGTATACATATATCAAGGATTTTAGGTAAAGTGAAATGAGGAATGCTTTATTATTGCTTGTTGTGCTCACACCTTTCATTTTCGTTTATTCACAGGGAAGGCAAGGAGGTGAAGGATTTGCTGGGGGAACAGTCGAAGGGAGGGTTTTGGTAGCTAATTCTAATGAAAAAGTGGAATATGCCAATGTAGTTGTTCTATCATCGGTTGATTCTTCCGTATTAACCGGCACCGTAACTGACGCCGATGGGAAATTTAATATTGAGAGGTTGCGTCCAGGGAAATATTTTGTTGATATCAGGTTTATCGGGTTTAAAGACAGACATTTTAATATAGAAATAAACAGGAATAATCTTAACATTAATCTTGGCGATATTTTTATCGAACCAGTTGCGATAAACTTAGAGAATGTAATTGTAGAAGACGAAAGATCGCCTGTTTCATACCAGCTTGATAAAAAAGTTATTGATGTGGATCAGATGCAGACCGTTGTTTCGGGTAACGCTGCCGATGTACTTGAAAATGTTCCCTCGGTTACTGTTGATATTGAAGGAAATGTGAGCCTGAGAGGCAGCGGCAATTTCACTGTATTAATTGATGGTCGTCCATCAATAATGGATGCACAGGATGTTCTACAGCAAACAGCGGCAAGTTCAATTAAATCAATAGAAATAATAACAAACCCTTCCGCAAAATATAATCCCGAAGGAACGGCGGGCATTATCAATATTATACTGAAAAAGAATCAGAATCTTGGTTTAAGCGGCGTGGTTAATGCTAATGCCGGATTAAATGATAAGTACGGCGGTGACTTCTTGTTTGAATATAAAGCAAAAGATGTTAATACGACTTTTGGAATAGATTATAACAAGAGAATTTTTCCCGGTGATGGCATTGCAGAACAGAGATTTATACTTAATAATAATACTTCTTTCCTGAATTCTACAAATGATATGAATTGGGGAAGAACATCTTTTGGATTACGGGGAGGTATAGATTTTCTTTTCAGTGAAAAAGATGTATTAAGTTTAGGGGGAAGGTATGGTGACAGGAAAAATAAGCAAAATTCTTTTCAAAATTTTGTGGAATGGTCACAACAGTTTCCCGCTGAACTTAGATACACGAGCATTGGAGAAAGGGTGAGAAGTGGTGATCATTTTGTCCTGAATATGAATTACTTCCACAAGTTTGATCAAAATGGACACGAACTAAAAGGAGAAATAGTTTATGGTCATAATAATTCCGATGAATCAACTTTAACATCTGAGCTAAATGGCAATACACAGGTAAGCGGGAAAGAAACTACGGAAATAGGTCCATCAAGTGAAATTGAAGGAAAGATAGATTATACTTTGACTCTTGGTGAAAACAGAAAATTTGAAGCTGGCGCACAGGGAGAAGCCGATATTTCAGAAGAAGCCACTTCACTTCTCGAGTATAACGTACAAACAGGCATTTATGAAGTTCAATCATTATATAACAATACGACCAAATACAACAGAAGCGAACTCGCTCTTTATTCAATCTATGCCGACCAGTTTGGTAAACTTGGAATACAAGGAGGGATACGAGGAGAATACACTTTCAGAACAATAGAAGTAGAAAGACAAAATCAAAAATTTGATATTAACCGCTGGGATATCTTTCCATCTCTACACAGTTCATTTAAATTTTCCGAAGGACGGCAACTGATGGCAAGTTATACACGCAGGATTGAACGCCCGCGCGGGTGGCAGCTCGAACCATTTGAAACGTGGATGGATGCAAATAATGTGCGGCAGGGTAATCCCGATCTTCAACCCGAGTATATAGATTCTTATGAACTCGGCTTTCAGACTTTCATAGGTGAAATTGTTTTTTCGAATGAAATTTATTACAGGGTTACTCATAACAAAGTTGAAAGAATTCGTTCTGTATATACTAATGATCCGGATAATTCCGATATCACTTATAACTCAGTTGAAAATGTTGGAAAAGACTACGCTCTTGGAAGTGAGTTTATGTTTGTCCTGGATCCACTTGAGATGTGGAATATTAACCTGATGGGGAATTTGTATAATTATAAAATTGAAGGTGTTTTATATGATGAATCTTTTTCGAGAGAAAGCTTTACCTGGAATACAAGATTAAATAATGTTTTGAAAATAAGTCAGGGCACCTCTCTGCAGTTCAATTTGAGTTACAACAGCTCTTCCGTTTCTTCGCAGGGAAAAAGAGAGGGATTTTTCTCTACGGATGCAGCTTTTAAGCAGGAACTTTTCAATAGAAAACTTTCATTAACAATCCAGGTCAGGGATATTTTCAGCACTGCCAAGTATGAGTCTACTACACAGGGCCCGGACTTTTACAGCTATAATCAATTTACAAGAGAATCTCCTATGGTTATGCTAAATCTTCGTTATAACTTTAACAATTTCAAGCAGGACAGCGACAGGCAAAGACCGGATGGTGAAACTGACAATGGAGAAGAATTTTAAATTTGAAAAGGCATTCTTGTAAAGACTAAATACCCGCGATGGTTCCTTCGACTTTTTTCTGTAAAAAATATTAAGATTCTTTATTTTTGAGATGATGAATTCTGAAAATTTATATTTTTATCTTAATGGAAAAATCCTTAAAGGAAAAGAGGCTAAGATTTCTCCTTTTGACAGAGGCTTCCAGTTTTCCGATGGAGTTTATGAAACTATTCGCTGGTACTATGGAAAGTTATTTAAGCTTGATGAGCATCTTAAAAGATTAAAAAGAAGTCTTGCAGAATTAAAAATAAATTTTACGGCTTCTGATGAACTAGATAAAACTATTGCTGACCTAATTAAGATTAATGGTTTTATAGAAAAACATCTTCTTGTTTATCTTCAAATTACACGGGGAGATGTTTTCCCGAGACAGCATTTCTTCCCGATCCCTGACATAAATCCTACGGTTTTTATTTCTGTAACTCCATTTAAACCGAAAGAACATGAACTAAAAGAAGGAATAAAAGTTATTCTATGTAAAGATTTCCGGTGGGGGAGGTGTGATATTAAATCCACAATGCTTCTTCCAAATATTATGGCAAGACAGGAAGCAGTCGAAAAAAATGCTGGAGAAGCAATACTTATCCGATCTGGTTTTATTACTGAAGGAACTCACACCAATTTTTTTGCAGTTAAAGATGGAAAACTTTATACGTCTCCTTTGTCAAATTTTGTTTTAAATGGTGTTACAAGAAAAGTAATTCTGGAAATATGTAAAGATAACGGGATTCCTGTTTCGGAAAGTGAAATTAAAGCCGATGAACTAAAAACTTTTGATGAATGCATGATAACGGGAACGATCTCTGAAGTTACGCCGGTAATTCAGGTTGATAATTGGAAAATTGGAAATGGAAAACCCGGACCGATTACGTTGAAGCTTCAGAAAATTTTATGCGAGTTGATCTCTGGTTAAAACATAGATATTTTAAGATACTTTTGCGGGTTTTCCTAAAAGTAGGTAATCAAAGAATCTTTAAAATGGGGAAAGTTTTTTGAGAGGTAGCTCGTTTAGTGAATTTCTGTTGTTACGTTAGACACTTATATGCTAATTGGTATATATAGTATATGAGAGGCGATTAGTGTTATCCTCAAAGGAAAGACCTCTTTTTATAAAAGCCATCTCAATTGCTATCTCAATTTCTCTTGAGTCGAAAGGTCTGATAAGATAACCGTAAGGCTCAGTTATTTTTGCTCTTTGAAGTGTTTCCCTGTCACTATAAGCAGTTAAATAAATTACGGGTATGTCATATTTCGATGAAATTATTTCCGCTGTTTCAATTCCATCAAGGGCGCCCTCAAGTGTAATTTCCATAAGGATAAGATCGGGTTTTTCCTCTTTTACTTTACGTATTACTTCTTCGCCGGAACTGAGTATTTCCATTACCTCGCAACCCATCCTGTGCAACGAGTTTTTGATATCAATTGCAATTATTCTTTCTTTTTCAACTATCAATATTTTAGGCTTTAGCTTCTGCATCCTATTATCAATATTCATATAATTAGAGTTTATCAATTTTATACAACAACAAGAAAATTTATTTTATATGTTACAATGAATAAATCATTTTATATGCCAGATTTCTTTAAATATCGGTGGAAAAATTTTCTTTTGCCAAAGAGACGAATTCCTGCAAAATAATCATAGGAAAAACCTTTAGTAATTATTCCACTGTTTTTAAGTAATTAATACCAAATTTTTGAAAGCGTTAATTTGGTTCGCTGATGGAAAAATTACATTAGTCTAATTTTTAGAACTTAGTAGGAGTTATAAAGGGGTTTCTGTTTCTCCATTATAGACAGACCCGAATAAACTCTCTTTATTATTGATGCAGATAAACTTAGTTTTACTAATCATCATGGAAACCCTGACAAAAAAAGTATTCATACTAACTGACGAATGGCAGGATATAAAAGGTAGAAATGTTCTGTTTTTTATTGGCAGGTCGGAAGATAGCCCTGTAGAGATAATTGTTGATAATAACAAGCCCGTTTTCTTCATTGAAAAGGAGATCATATTAGCTGCCTTAAGCGTTCCCTATAAAAGAAAGAATGTTAATATGAAAAGCTTTTCGGGTATTCCTGTTGATGCATTGTATTTTAATACTCAGAAAGACCTGAAAATTGCCGAAGAAGTTCTTAGCTCCAGGAATATAACTACTTATGAATCCGATGTTGATCCGGCAAGACGGTTTCTAATGGAGAAATCTATAAATGCGCAGATGAGCGTGACAGGTAATGCAATATGGAAAGATAAACTTCTTTCTTTTACAAATCCCGAAATTAAACCTACAAATCTCACTCCCGATTTTGTCGCTGCTTCACTTGATATTGAAACCGGTGAAAAGAATAATACGCTCTATTCAATAGCTGTTTATTTAAACAGGAATGGTAATGAAATAAAAAAAGTTTTCATGTTATCAGACAAATCTGAAAAGTTATCGGATTATGTTGATGGCTTTCAATCAGAAAAAGAACTTCTGCAAAATTTTATAAACTGGTTTCGCGATGCTGATCCGGATATCATCATAGGATGGCATGTTATAGGATTTGATTTATTGTTTCTCGATTCTAAATGTAAGGAGTTTTTCATTCCTTTTGATATAGCAAGAAGTGGTGGAAGGGTAACTATCAGGAAAAGAACTCAGGGAAATTATTTTGCAAATATCCCCGGCAGGATAGTCCTTGATGGTCCTACTTCTTTGAGAACTTCGTTTCATACATTCGAGGACTTTAAATTAGAGACTGTATCGCAGGAGCTTCTCGGTATTGGTAAAACAATTTCACCCGACCAGAATAAAGTTGCTGAGATTGAAAGATTGTTTAAACAGGATAAACTTAAACTTGCGGAATATAACCTGCAGGACACAATGCTTGTTCATGATATCTTTAGAAAAACAGGATTGGTGGAACTCTCTATTAAGAGGGCACAGTTATCGGGAATGTTAATGGATAGACTTGGTATGATGTCGGCGGCTTTCGATCATTTTTTATTACCGCGAATTCACAAGAAAAAAATTGTTGCTCCAAATATTAAAGATCTTGAAGCAAGCGAACATTCTGCCGGAGGTTATGTTCTCGATCCGAAACCCGGAATATATGATAATGTGATCCTTTTGGATTTCAAGAGTTTGTATCCATCTATAATTCAAACATTTAAAATAGACCCATATTCCCGTTTGATGTTTGATGTAAATACTGTTACTACGCCGGGAGGTTATAAATTTTCGGCAACAGAACACTTCCTGCCGGACTTTATAACTCAATTAATCAAACAAAGAACTCAGGCTGTGAAGCAAGGCGTCAAACCTCTTTCGCAGGCAATCAAAATTCTTATGAATAGCTTTTATGGAGTTATGGGTTCAACGGGCTGCAGGTTTTATCACTCGCATCTTCCATCTGCGATTACTTCGACCGGGCAATGGTTATTATTGCAAAGCAAAAAATATCTTGAGTCAAAAGATTATGAAGTTGTTTACGGAGATACTGATTCTTTATTTGTGAAACTTAAAGAGAATGTGGGAGAAGATTATCAAAAAAATGGATGTAATATTGCTAAGGAACTCAATGGTTACTGGGCACTAAGACTAAAAGATGAATTCGGGGTTAAATCTTATTTGGAACTGGAGTATGAAAAGTATTACAGGAAGTTTATAATTACTCCTGCACGCGGAACCGAAACAGGAGCAAAGAAAAGATATGCTGGTCTTGTTGTTGAAGATGGAAAAGAAAACCTGGAATTTGTTGGTATGGAATTCGTCAGATCGGATTGGACAAAACTTGCAAAAGAATTTCAGGTTGAACTTTATGAAAGGGTGCTGTATAATAAAGAAGTAATAAATTGGATGAATACATTTGTTGATAATGTTTACAAAGGCGGTTTTGACGAAAAGCTTGTTTACAGGAAAAGACTAAGAAAAGATGTAGAAGAGTATGTAAAAAATGTACCTCCGCAGGTTCGTGCTGCACGAATGCTCAGCGATGTTGGTAATATAGTTTATTACGTTATCACGAAGCGCGGTCCCGTTCCGATTGAACTCGTGCCAAAAGATATAGATTATCAGCATTACATAGAAAAACAACTTAAGCCGATCGCAGACTCTATACTTGTGCTTTTAGGTCAGTCTTTTGATTCAATAATAGTTAGCGGGCAACTTAATTTTTTTAAAGAATAATTTTTTATAAAATTTTACAAGGTGAAAATGAAATCTTATATTCTTGCATTGTGGTTTGTTCTATCAATAATAAAAGTACATCCAATGAGTCAACCATCATTTAATGATTATTTTATAGACCAAACAATGCGAGTAGATTATCATCATATGGGAAATGCTGAAGAAGATATAAGCATCGACAGAATCTATCAGTACGGTATTTGGGCTGGCAGTCTTAAAAACTTAATTGATGCCATTAATTTTGGAAAGTATTCTGTAAAAATTTATGATTTAGATTCAGAAGTTCTGATCTATTCAAAAGGATTTGATAGTTACTTTGGAGAGTACCAAACATCTTCGGATGCTTTAACCGGAGTTAAAAAAACGTATCATGAAACAGCACTGATACCGTATCCTAAAAATAAAATACGGTTCACCATTGAAAAGAGAGATAGGAAGAATCAGTTATTTGAAATATTTAGTACTGAAATTGATCCTAATGATGTAGTTATAGTTAAGGATAAAGTGCTGGATAGTTCAGTCAAAGTGTTTAAAGATGAGAATAACGGTGATCTGCATACAAGAGTTGATATTGTCATCCTGGGTGAAGGATATGCGCTCAAAGAGTTAAACAAATTTCAAAATGATTTCGAAAAGTTCAAAAATATTTTTTTCAATTTTGAACCTTATAAATCCTACAAAGATAAGTTTAATTTTTATGCCGTATTCAAGCCGTCGGAAGAAAGCGGGGTAGATGAAGAGCAAATATTTTTAAGAAGACAGCTCTCGGATTAACCTTTAATTCTCTCGGCTCTGAGAGATATTTATTAACAGAGAATAATAAATCGGTCAGAGATATGGCATCACATATTCCTTATGATGCTCTGATGATCATGGTAAATCATAGCCGTTATGGTGGTGGAGGGATTTACAATTTATTTTCTACATTTACTACGGACAACCAATGGCACGAATATTTATTTCTTCATGAATTCGGTCATTCTTTTGCCGGTTTAGCTGATGAGTATTATACATCCGATGTGGCTTATAATGAGTTTTTCCATATAGATGTTGAACCTGTAGAGCCTAATATAACTGCTCTAATTAATAATGAAGCTAAGTGGGAAAAAATATTAAGTGAGGGAATTGAAATCCCAACTTTGTGGGAAAAAGAACTGTTTGATAGCCTTGATTTAAAGTGGCAGGCTGAAAGACAGGCTCTGAATGATAAAATTGCTGAGTTAAAGAAAAATAAAGTGTCCGAAAGTGAGATTTTTAAAGCACAGGAAGAGTACAATCTAAAGGATAAAGAACATTCTGTCGACGTTGACAAATTTCTTCATAATAGTAAATATTGGGGGAGAGTGGGGGCTTTTGAAGGTGCAGGGTACGAATCAAAAGGGCTTTTTAGACCAATGATTGATTGTTTAATGTTTTCTAAAGGTAATAAACCTTTTTGTAAAGCGTGCGAAAATGCAATAATAAGAATGATGAAAAGCTATATTGAATAATTCCTTTGAAATCAGCTCATTTTAAGCTAATCAGAGCAAAAAAATATTTGTCCTAGGACAACCTTATTCGTTACAAAGCATCTAATCTTCCAGAAAAAATGTTCATTGAGAATTATTTTTGACTAAATAATTAGCTTTTAAAGCTGTATATTCCCTTTCGATTTTTTTTAAAAAATCCTGTGTCAGGGAACAAAACGGAATTATTAGCTGTCTATCCTTATAAAAAAATAAAATTAAATTCACAATCGGGAGTGATCTAAATTGAAAATAACAAAGCAGTTCACCAGCAGGGAAAGTAAATCTTTAGATAAGTATTTACAGGAAATAGGTAAAGTTGATTTATTAACGCCTGAACAGGAGATTGAACTTGCAATAAGAATAAAAAAGGGTGACCAGAATGCTCTTGAGACACTTACTAAAGCAAACCTTAGGTTTGTAGTTAGTGTTGCTAAACAATTTCAAAACCAGGGATTGTCATTGGGAGATCTTATTAATGAAGGTAACCTTGGACTAATTAAAGCTGCTAAAAGGTTTGATGAAACCAGAGGATTTAAATTTATCTCTTATGCTGTTTGGTGGATTCGTCAATCAATCATGCAGGCAATTGCAGAGCAATCAAGGATGGTACGCTTGCCTTTGAACAGAGTAGGAGAACTAAACAAAATAGGAAAGGCATACAGTAAGCTCGAACAGGAATATGAGAGGAAGCCAAATGCCCAGGAGTTGGCTCAGGAACTTGATATGGACGTAGAGGATGTTGCTAACTCACTTCAGCTTTATGGAAGACATATATCTGTTGATGCGCCGTTCCAGAATGGTGACGATAATAAAAATAATCTTCTTGATGTTATGGTTAATGAGGAACAACCTTCGCCTGATATTACTCTGATGGGTGAATCCTTAAGAAACGAAGTTCAGAATGTTTTGTCTACTCTTTCAGAAAAAGAAGCAGACGTATTAAGGTTATATTTTGGAATTAATAGTGAACGTTCCGCTACTCTTGAAGAAATCGGGGAGAAATTTAACCTGACTCGTGAAAGAGTAAGGCAGATTAAGGAAAAGGCTATAAGAACTTTAAGGCACGCTCCTAGAACAAAGAATCTAAAATCCTATTTAGGTCAATAATAAAAATTAAGACATTCCTTCTGGTTAAAGAGAAGGAATGTCTTTTTTATTTTAAATAAGCTTAACTTCTAATGTTTTTTCTAAGTTGGTTCTTTTTAAACTCAACCCCGGAAACCTCTTTCCCTTTCTTACGCGGGCGCTTATACTCAGAAAAGAGGGATTCCAGGGATTGAGTTACACTGCATTTTTAGGAGAGCAGCATGCTTAATTTTTTTTCGGTGCATTGTATACTATTTTTCTTAATGTATCGAACTGTAAATAGGGATACTCATCTCTTAAAGCATCTATTGCATCACCTGCGCTCATCTTATTAGCCCGCAGCATTTTGAATTTTTTTCGGATTTCTCTATCCCTTACAGAGGTTTCATTAATAAGCCCCCTACTTTTAAGGATTTCATAAACCTCGTTGCTAATAAGATCAGAGAGAGGATTAAAAGGTTGCTCATTCAGATTTATATTCTCCATTACAGTAACTCCTCTTGTAGTGGCTAACTATAAATAAATATTCAATTACCTTGTGAAGTAGTTACGTAACAAAGAATTTTTTATCAACAGCATATATGTGCGGTTTTTGGGTGGCTTTCTTTAGATATGTGGAAATAGCTGCATATTTATGTTGTTCGCTCACCCGGAAATGTTATATCAGTCCCTTTCGAATAGCTTTTGCCACAGCTTCTGATTGTGAGTGAACATGTAATTTTCTGTAAATATTTCTAATATGGTGACGGACCGTATCTACACTTATGAAAATTTTATCAGCGATTTCCTGGTAATTATAGCCATCAGACAGGAGGTTTAGAACTTCTTTTTCTCTTTGCGTAAGATCATACGTTGATTGATGACCATTAAAACTCTTTTTCTGTTGAAAGACAGATATAATTTGTCTTGCTATATGAGAGCTCATCGGAGAACCACCTTCGTAAATGTCTCTTATGGCTTCAAGGAGCCTGGAAGGAGGAGTCTTTTTTACCAGGTATCCACAGGCACCTGCACATAAAGCTTCAAATACAACGCTACTTTCTTCGTATATAGTAAGCATAAGAATATTTAACTGGGAATTTATTTCTTTAGCTTTTTTTACACCTTCAATACCGCTTATTCCGGGGAGTCCAATGTCCATTAGAACAACATCTATATTAGCCTTTGGAAGGAAGGCTAAGAATTTTTCACAGTCCGGGAAAGATCCTACACAACTGTAATCCGGAGTTCCGTTAATTAATGCTGCCAAGCCTTCTCTAATTGTCTTATTATCTTCAACGATAGCTACACTTATCATGGTAAGAAATTGATTAAAAAATTACTTTCAATAATAATTTATAAGTTTAATAAGCTAAAGGAATTTAAATTTGCACTAACGGCATTCTTTGGTTAAAAACCTTTTTAATTAGGTGCAAAAATTTATTTATGTCTCCAATCCTACCTGTGAAGGTTATGGTTGTACCTTTATTTGTTCCTGATTTCAGTTTTAATACTCCTCCAATTGATGATGCCCTGCTTTCCATGTTCTTTAAACCGTTGCCGGGTTGTTTCCCGTTGTTATCTATACCTATACCGTTGTCCCGAAGTATCATTTCGAGGGTTTCACCTTTTATATTTACTTCAAGTTTTATTTTACTGCACTTGCTGTGTTTAATAGAATTATTTATACCTTCCTTAAAAATTAAATAAAGATTTTGCCTGTATTCCATCGGCAGTTTAATGTCTTCAAGTTTATCAAGATTGGTAGTTTTCATCGAAATTCCCATATATGTAAGAACTTCACTGTATGAATCTTTTAACTTTATAATGAGATCGTGAAGTGTGTCCCTTCTGGGATTTACAACCCAAACAATATCGCCCATATTATCAACTAGTCTTCGGGCGGTTTCACTAATAGATTTGAGATTTTGAGAAGTGCTGTCAGAAACATTTTCTAATTCTCTGGATGTGAGTTCACTTAATATTGATATTTCTGTTAAGCCGGAGCCAATATTGTCATGTAAATCGGCAGCAAGTTTTGTTTTCAGTTTTTCTATTATTAGCAGGTTCCTGATCTTTAGAGTGCTTAAAGAGTATATCATAAAAAGCAAGGTAATGATAGCGCCTGCTATGAACCACCACGTTCTCCAGAACGGAGGCAGAATTGTTATGTTCATCGTTACGCCCTCATAGTTCCATATCCCGTCATTATTTGTCCCAATAACTTTAAATACGTACTCTCCGGGGGTGATATTAGTGTATGTTGCCATTCTTTGTTTGGCATCAGTGTAATGCCAGCTTTTATCAAACCCTTCCAGTATATAAGAGTACAAATTGTCTTCAGGGCTCGAATAATTCAACGCGGCAAATTCGAACGAGAAGAAATTTTCGTTATATGGCAGAACTATATTTCTCTTCTCCCCCTTCACTTTGTTATTTAGAATTCTAACGGAAGTTATAACTATGTTCGGGATATAAAAATTAAATTTTATACTATCGGGATGAAAACTGTTTAGTCCATTAATACCGCCAAAGAACATTTCACCATTACGTGCTTTACAATAAGCGCCACCGCTAAATTCAAGGCTTTGTAATCCATCAGCCAGATCATACTGTATAAATGTTTCATCATTTTTGTTGAATTTGAATATCCCGTTATTAGTACTCATCCATAAGTTATTGTTGCTGTCTTCAAGGATTCCATAAACAATATAACTTGTTAAGCCGTTTTTTTGACCGTACCTTGTAAAGTTGTTTGTTTTTCTATTGTATTTATTTAATCCTCCTCCAAATGTACCTATCCATATAATCCCTTCTCTATCTTCAAAAACACATATTACCCTGTCATCACTTATGGAAAAGGGGTCGTTTGGATTATACTTAAATCTTCTGAATTCCTGAGTTTTTTTATTAAACAAATTTAATCCTCCGCCAAATGTACCTATCCATAACATTCCTGTTTTATCATTTAGAATTGTATATGTACGGTTATCACTAATACTTAGACTGTCGGAAGAATTATTAAGGTAATTTTTAAATTTTAAATGATTACGATCAGAGATGGTGAGTTTATTTAAACCGCCGCCGTATGTTGCTATCCAAAATAGAGTGTCATTCTCTATATAAATATCTGAAACCTGGTTTGCACTAATACTGTTTTTATCTGAGGGGGAATTTTTATATTTAATAAACTTCCCGGTTTCTTTGTCATACATTCCTAAACCCTCACTAAAGAATCCAATCCACAAATTATCGTGTTTATCTACAGTAAGCGAACGAATATAATTTTCGGGAAGACTATTTGGATTAAAAGCATTGTGTTTAAAAACTTTAAACTGTTTTTTTATCCTGTCGTACATATTTAATCCACCTCTGTAAGTTCCTATCCAAATATTTTCTTCTTTATCCTCGGTAATTGCCCAGACAACATTATCAGATAAACTATTGGGATCGGAGGGAATATTATAACGGTGTTTAAATTTTTTCTTATTTAATTGAAGTTGAGTTACGCCTCTTCCTAAAGATGTTCCTATCCAGATTACTCCAGATATATCTTTCCCAAGTGCAACAACATCATTGTCCGGAAGAGAATTATCATTCATCGGCTCGTGTTTTAAAGTCATAGAAGTGTTTGTAAACGGATCAAAATTTATTAACCCTCCACCTAATGTTCCCAGCCATAGTTTTTTTTCATCTTCGATTATTGTCATGATTGATTTAGAGAGAGCTTTACTAAGCTTATCGTTTGTTTTAAGATAACGTACGAATTTTATTTTGTCTGCCGGAAGATTTTTTTGACTTCTTTCAAGCTTACTTAGTCCGCCGTTATATGTCCCGATCCAAATGTTTCCATTCCTGTCTTCAAAAACGGTAATAATATTATTGCTGCTTAGGCTATGATCTTTTTTACTTTCTTTAAAACAGACGAAACTATAATCATATTTATTTTTTTTACTTTGATTAGCTTCAATTTTATTAAGCCCGCCTCCATAGGTTCCTACCCAGGTTATTCCGTATTTGTCCGTAATAATTTTTGATATTCTGTTATAACTTAAACTATTTAGATTATTTGGATTACTATAGAAATGTTGCTGGTGACCCGTTTCTTTATCTAATCTAAACAAGCCGTTTCCCCAAGTACCAACCCATAGGTTGCCCTCTTTATCTCCGCTAATAGATGTGATTGAATTATTGTCATATCTTACGAATGAAACAGGATAACTTGTGTAATTTTCTTTAAGAACCGATTTGAAATTTTGATCGTATTTAAGATTATAATGTTTGAATGTTTCATTAGTTTGATCAAATTTGTTGATTATTCCTTTCGTTGTTCCGACCCAGATATACCCTTCGTTGTCTTCATAAATCGATGTAATTTCATTATCGGATACTGAGGTGGAATCGTATGGATCATTTATATAAACCGTAAAATTGTAACCATCAAATTTATTAAGCCCGTTACCAGTTCCGAACCACATAAATCCTTTTTTGTCCTGGATAATTGCCAGGATTGAACTTTGAGAGAGTCCTTCTTTAATTGTGATTTGCCGGAAAAGATAATTATCCGTTGACTGAGGAGTATCAGCAGCAGATAATGTATTCGATAATAGTAAAAGAATTAATAAAACGATCATTTTATAAATAACGGTGATCTGTTTAAGAAATTAAAAGTCGATCATATAAGATTCAAGATTATGTAATATTTTAATATACCTTGTTCTGGATTAATACAGAAAAATACATAAAACACTTTGAAATTAGTGATAAAATTAAGTTAGTATC